>Ga0222423_1001216_pt1 | contig 12481 bp, 11 predicted proteins | sample 3A0metagenome_FD_182472 | JGI IMG/M metagenome (GOLD analysis project Ga0222423, IMG submission 182472) | Enriched microbial communities from leaf-cutter ant dump, University of Wisconsin, Madison, United States - 3A0 (version 2) | ecosystem: Environmental > Terrestrial > Nest > Insects nest >...
CCATTGAGTATTTAATGAAGACTTAAGTTCATCTCTCATAGCTTCAAAAGCTTTAGTAAGCTCTCCTAATTCATTATCAGCTTCATATTCCATGTGAAAATCTAAATCTTTGTCTTTTATCTTCTTAGCTGCATTTATTAAATCATCAATAGGTTTATTTATATTTCTACTAAACCTTCTTACAAAAATCCATGTACATATACTTATATATATAAATGGAGAAAATAGAAGAGCTCCATCAGATGGAACTAAGAAATTCCACTTTTCATTTTTTGCTGTGGCCTTCAAAGAATATCTTATTAAAATTGCTCCTTTTATCTCTCCATCTTTCTTTATAAACTCAAAAATACTTATATTTTGTCCGTGTATATATCTACTTTCATTTTCTTCTAGTGATTTCCTTTCATTCGGTGATATCTTTTCTATATCTCCATATATAGTATTATATTCGTTATCTAAAACTATATATTCAATACCGCTTTTAGGAATCACAGTCTCTAATTCTAGCTGATTAACTTTATTTAAAACTGATGTTCCTTGCGACTCTATGTAATCTATGATACCAGGAACCATTTTTTCATAATAATTACTTGGAAGAATTAAATTTTTGCTCATAGCTATAAAGTATCCACCATAGGTTATAATTGACAACATCAAGCTTACAGAAATTATTAATACAAAACATAAAACAAACTGCTTTTTAATTGATAGGTATTTAATCATTTATTTTTCTCCCACTTATATCCTACTCCCCATACTGTAGAGATGTAATCTAAGTTCTCATTAATTACAAGTAGTTTATTTCTTATATTTTTCACATGTTCAGCAACAGATGAAGAGTCACCTTCAGCATCATATCCCCAAATCTTTTCATATATCTGTTCTTTAGAGAAAACTTGCATAGGGTGTAAACATAGAAGTTCTATAATATCAAACTCTGTTTTCGTAAAACGCACCTCTGTTTTCTCATTATCATAATAAAGTTCTCTACTTGAAATATCTATACTTAAACTTCCAAAATAAATAATATTTCTTCTTTCCCCTTGATAAGTTCGTCTATCTCTTCTTATATGAGCAGATACTCTTGCCTTAAGCTCTCTTATGCTAAAAGGTTTTGTTATATAATCATCTCCACCTAAAGCTAATGCTTTTAACTTATCCATTTCATCTTGTTTTGCGCTTAAGAATATTATTGGACAGTTTACTTTATCTCTTATTTTATTACAAACCTCATACCCATCTTTACCAGGCATCATAATATCTAGAAGAATTAAATCTGGTTGTTTATTAATCATAGCAACAGCCATATCTCCATCATAAGCTATTATTACTTCATATCCTTCATCAACTAAAGCATCTTCAATGAAATCAACTATTTCTTTTTCATCATCACAAATAAGTATTCTTCCATGCATAAAATCACCTTCTTAAATTTAATACAAAAAGTCTTTTCTCTTCCATAATGTTAAAGTTGAAGTTATACCTATTATTATAAATGATACTATAATTATATAAAAATTATAAGATTGTACATTTCCTAAAACATCAAAGATATCTTTTCCACTACTCAAGAAGAAAAAGAAATCATCTCCTAATACATATATTCCCCCAATAAAAAATCCTACTATACTCATAAATGCTAAAACCACATTAGGTATTATAGTACATATAAGAGCACTTAATGAAAGAACAGAAATTAATATAACGAACTCAACAAAATAATACTTTGCTCTATATATAAAAGCTCCAAGAAAACTGAAGTTTCCTGATACTTTAAAGAACTCTGTACTATCAACTTTATTAAAAAATAAATTTCCTAAAATAGTTGTTAGTACAAACATGATAACAACTACTATAAATGTAACTATCATTTGAGTAATTATTTTAGAAACTATAAACTGCCACTTCTCATAAGGTCTAATCATTACATTTCTATAGTATCCTAAACTATGCTCCCCATTAAAACAATCTACATAAAGCATAGGTAATACAACAAAAACTAATAGTGGATGAATATCTCTAACAATAAAAACTCCAAAATTTAGAGAATTAAGTTTCATGATAGTATCAGGATCATAAAACCCCATATCAGATTGTTTCATAAAAACTCCCCACAAAATTGTTACGCCTATAAATAAAATCAGTAGCCCTTTAGTTTTTCCTCTACTCCAAACTCTCTCTAATTCACTAATTACTAAATCCTTCATAGCTCTCTCCTCCTAAATATTCTTATCACTTCTTGTAAATATCACATAAGATGTTGTTATAAACACAACTATATAAACCACTAATATTAAAGTGCTCCATCCAAAAAACAGAGACCTTTCACCTAATGCCATTGCTATTCCCATATGTTGAATATGGGTAATAGATAACATTTGAATCTTCATAGTTCCCACACCCTTTATGGAACTAAATATATATACTAACTGTGGATAAATAAGTGAAAATAGCAAAAATCCTACTCCTGATCCAATAGCTGTTGTTATACTTCTACTAATAATTCCAATAAAAATTCCTACTGATGCAAAAGCTAAAAGTGTTATAAATGAATAACTATAATATTTAAGTCCATATATAAAACTTTGAGATATAGTGAAAAACCCATCATAGTAGAATATCTTTATATTATCTACCCGTGGCATAAGAAAATATCCAATAACCAAACTACATATAAAATAAGTAATAAGCATCATAAATATAGTAGTAAATATAGCAAATATCTTACAAACAAATAGCTGTCCAAAAGACTTGCATCTAACTAATACCATTCTTATTTCTCCGGTTCTATATTCTTCTGTTATAGCTAAAGCTATAATTAAAAGTGCTGAAGCGTTAAAAAAAGTCATAAGTTGCTCTTGTATTGTAGCGGCTGGAAAGTTACCAACGGAAGTAAACTCTGCACTTGTTAAACCTACTTCAAGATTATGTGATAAATAATATTTACCCGAAGCTAGGATTACAAAAGGAATTAATAAAAACAAAAGCCAAGTACTTTTTTTACTCCATATCCTTTCAAATTCACATACAAATAAGTTTTTCATTAAATAATCCTCTCATTTCTTGTCATTATATTTATAAATGCATCTTCCAATCTTCCACTATTACTTGATTCCTTAATTAATTCTTCTGTAGTTCCTGTCCAAATTAATACTCCTTCCTTTATTAGCACTAACTTATTACAAACTTGTTGAAGTTCATCTAATAAATGACTAGATATAAAAAAGGTTATTCCTTTTGTTTCCTTAAGCATAATAATGAGTTCTCTAAGTTCTTTCATCCCCATTGGATCTAGACCATTTGCAGGTTCATCTAATATAACTATCTCTGGATCATTTAAAAGAGCCTGTGCAATTCCAAGTCTTTGCTTCATACCTAATGAATATGTTTTAACCTTATCCTTAGCTCTATCTTTTAATCCAACAATTTCTAAAACCTCTTCTACCTTGTCTAACTGCTTTTTTCTTTCCATTCCTTTATTGAGTCTAGCTAGATTTTGAAGATTTTTTCTTCCTGACATATAAGGGAAAAATATAGGGCTCTCTACTATTGCTCCTAAGTTTTCTAAAGCTTCTCCCCTATTACTTACTATATTTTTTCCTGATATAGTGATTTCTCCACTAGTTGCTTTTATAAGACCTGTTATCATCCTTATTGTAGTTGTTTTTCCTGCTCCATTAGGACCTAAAAATCCGCAGATATCTCCCTTGTTTACTTCAAAAGATAAATCTTGAATTATCTTTCTTCTCCCAATATTTTTATTAAGATTCTTTACACATAACTTTGTATTACTCAAAATAAATACCACCTTTATTCTTATTTTTTTCTTTAAAATAAGAATAAAGCTAATTTTTAAAGATTTTATAAGGTTTTCTAATATTTCCATCAAAAAAGGCCCATCAAAGCATAATTTACTTTGATGGGCCTCTATCAAATCTAGTTGATATGTACTGTTGCTACCTTATCACCATGATTTTTATTCCCTAAATCTAATTTTATGTCTGTTACTAGATTCATGTTAGTTATGATTACTGGAGTTATATTACTTTTTGCTTTTTCTTTAATAAGCTCATTATCAAATGTTAGTAATAAATCTCCTTTTTTAACTTTATCCCCTTGATTTACATGTGCAGTGAAACCTTCTCCATTTAAGCTTACAGTATCAATACCTACATGAACTAATACTTCTAAAGCTTCTGGCGTTTCTATTGCTATTGCATGTTTAGTTGGGAAAAGAACCTTGATTTCTCCGTCTGCTGGAGCATATACTTTGTTGTCTGATGGTACAACTGCATATCCATCACCAAGCATTTTTCCTGCAAAAACTTCATCTGGAACTTCTGATAATTCAACTGCTTTACCATCAATTGGATTAAGTAATTCAGCTACTGCACTAACTGCTGGTTTTGCTTCAACTTCTTCTACTTTTTCAGCCTTAGTTTCAGCTTTTTGTGAAACATATCCGCCATTTGCTATTATTGCTTTGATATCATCTTTAATCTTTTCTGCTTCTGTTCCAAATATTGCTTGAACATTGCTTCCAGCAACTAAAACACCTGCAGCACCTAAAGCTTTTAATGTACCTTGATCAACTGCCGCTGGATCTTTTAAAGTAAGTCTTAGTCTTGTTATACATGCATCTAAAACTTCTATGTTATCTTTTCCACCTATAGCTTCTAAAACCTTAGCTGCTCTTTCACTTCCTTTGAAGTTAAGAGGTGCTATATCTTCACTACTTTCATCTTCTCTACCTGGAGTTTTAGCATTAGTAGCTTTTATTACAAAGTAGAATACGAAGAAGTATAATGCAAAATAAGCTATACCTACAAGCCATATAAGCACAGGGTGTCCAGCAAACTTAAGTCCCAATAAATAGTCAATAAATGATGCTGAAAAAGTGTATCCAAGTCTTATTTGTAATAAACTAGTTATTATACCTGATAAGAAAGCTGCTGCAACGTGGAATACAAAAAGTATCGGTGCAACGAATATAAATGAAAACTCTATTGGTTCAGTTATTCCTGTTAAGAAAGCAACTAAAGCTGCTGATATCATCATACCAGATACTTTTTTTCTGTTTTCCTTCTTAGCTGCTGCTATCATAGCTACAGCTGCTCCTGGAAGACCAAACATTAAAACTGGATATTCAGATGCCATAAATATTCCGGCAGTTGGATCTCCATGGAAATATCTAGCTGTATCACCAAAGTAAGTTACTCCATTAGATACATATTCTCCAACTTGATAAAGGAATGTTGGATAATACATGTGGTGTAAACCAACTGGAATAAGAAGTCTTTTACCTGCCGCATATAATGCAGGACCAAATACTGATGAACTTGCCCATTGAGAGAATACATTAATTCCATCTTGTATAGGAGCCCATATTTGAACACCAACAGCTGCAAAAATTAAAGCTGCAAGAGATGTGATTATTGGAACAAATCTCTTTCCACCAAAGAAACCTAAAACTTGTGGTAACTTAATATCATGGAACTTGTTGTATAAAACACCTGCAATTAAACCTATTATGATTCCACCAAAAACACCCATGTTGATATTTGTCTTAGAAACTATATCAGCATATGCGGAGGTTTGCATCAATGCATCTAAAGATATACCTTGCTCCGAAGCAGTTTTTGTAGCTAATGATAAAGCTGCGTCTGCACTTGCAACCTTTATAATTGCTTGAAGTATAAGCTGACCAACAACTGATGCTAATGCAGCTACTGCTTCTCCACCTGAAAATCCTATAGCAACTCCAACAGCAAATATCATTGGAAGATTAGTAAATATAGCATCTCCTGCTTGAGCCATGTAAGGAATGTTTAATAAGTCCGGCTGTCCAAATCTTAATAAAAGTCCAGCTGCTGGTAAAACTGATACTGGTAACATCAGTGATTTACCTATTTTTTGAAGAACTGAAAAAAGTTTTTTCAAAATAATACCTCCTAAAAATTATTAATATTTATATATAATTCTGTATTATTCCTATTTTTACAGAATTAATACCAAAACAAAAAAACACGAACTAAGAAACATAACTATACTTGTAGTTATATTTCTTAATTCGTGCCTAATTTAATAGTAACACTAATTACATTTCTTTAATCCTATTTATATGGAGTGCCATATATCCAATTTCATCTTCTGGCACCTTTAAAGAAAATATATTTTCAATTTTCATAGCAACCTTAATTGCAATGTCGTATTGATTATAGTATTCTTTTTTTATGTTGTCAAGCAGTTCATTTTTAATATATTTTTTCTTAATTACTCTTTCAATCATAAAATTCAGATGAGTTATAGTTCTTACATAACTTAAAGTTCCTCTATCAACCGGTTTATTTAAAAGTTTATATAAAAACTCCATAACTTCTCCAATTTTCCTAGTGTAAGCTAAAGTATCACTAACATTCTGATTACCCATAGCAGCTTTTATATGCATACATATAAAACCAATTTCTCCTTTAGGTAGGTTCACTTTAATATCTCTATTAATCATATTTAATGAGGTTTCTGCTAATCTATATTCTTTAGGATATAAGGCTTTTAATTCACTTAAAAAAGGATTTTCGATATTTATACCTTCTGAAACTCTTCTAATTGCAAAGTTAATATGATCTGGGAGAGAAACATGTATGGCTTCACTTAATTTCACATTTAATTCTTTTTCGCATAAGGATATTATTTCTTCGGAAATACCTATGATTTCACTACTAACATTCTCTAATACCTTATTAAAGTTTTCCTTATGCTTTTCAGATTGCTTTACAAAAATATTCTCTATTCTATTGTCTTCAATCTTTTTACCTTTATTAGTATTAAAACCTATTGCATTACCTACTAAGACAAACTCTTCTTTATCTTTTTCAGCAATTACAACATTGTTGTTTAACACCTTTTTAATTATATAATTTCCCATGTTTCCTCCGAGTATAACTGAATAATGATTTGCACTTCTGCTCTGTAGAAACTCTTCTTCTCAAGAGTTTCATTAAATTCCTTAACTAAATGTTTAGACTGAATCTGAGAAGGGCTTCTAATGTATTAATGTACAATTATTTTATACTAGCTTCTATTTATTATCAATATTTTGTTTTAAATTATTTTACAAAAAACTTAGTGTCAGAAATCTATTAATCAGACTTCTGACACTTTATTTTCTCTATTTAAGACTTTTATAAATCTTTTCTAAATTATCTCTCATGCTCTCAATATAATTTTTATTGTCTTCTTTACTCTCAATTGTGTATATCTTTTCCACAGTTGCTCCAACCTCTTTTGCAAGTGTTTCAGAAACTTTAGGGCTTGCAAGCTCTTCCATAAATATAGTTTTTACTTTATGAGTCTTTGAATACTCTATAAGTTTTTCTAACTTTTGCGGAGTTGGTTCACCTTCTGCAAAAACATCTTCAACACTGTTTTGTTCTAAACCAAAGTCTCTGCATAAGTATCCAAAAGCAGCATGACCAGTTACAAATACTTTGTTAGAAACTGAATCGAACTTCGTCTTATAGTCATTATAAAGAGTATCTAATTCAGCTGCAAACTCTGTATAGTTAGCTTCATAAAAATCTTTATTAGTTTCATCAACTTTAACTAAAGCATTTTTTATGTTTTCTGCTTCTATTTTAGCACTTTGAAGGCTTAACCATGTATGTGGGTCAAATTCCCCATGTTCATGTTCTTCTCCCTCATGCTCATCTTCACCTTCATGTTCATCAGTATTCTTAATTGGATCTATGTTATCAGATGCTACTACTATGTTTAAATTCTTATTCTTTACAGCCTCAAGAGTTTTTTCTACCCACTCTTCCATTCCAAGTCCATTATATACAAATATATCAGCCTTACTTATCGCTTCCATATCTTTTGCTTTTGGTTCAAAATCATGTGGTTCTGTCCCTTCTGGAATTACAGTTTGCACATCAACCTTATCTCTTCCTACAGCTTCCACAAACTCCTTTAATGGATTAAAAGAAACTACAACTTGAACTTTGTCATCTTTATTACCGCTATCAGCCTTATTAGTTTTGGTAGCACATCCTCCTAATATAGAGACACTTAGCGCCAAAACCATGGCAGATAAAAATTTTTTATTCATTTTTACACTCCTTTAGAAATTATTTGTTGCAATCCATTTGCATTTACACTTATAATATACTTATGGACAGTTGCTTGTCAATATGATTTTTTTAAGTAATTTCCATTAATATATTTTTTTGTTAGTAATAACTTTAGTCTCAGGAGGACCAAATGCTTCAATACGGTTTTATGCAAAATGCAATGATAATCTCATTATTAATATCAATATTATGCCCTTGTATAGGAATATTTTTAGTCTTAAAAAGACATTCAATGATAGGGGATACCCTTGCTCACAGCTCTCTAGCAGGTGTATCAATAGGTGTTCTTTTCGGGTTCAATCCGTTGTTAAGTGCTTTTGCCTTTACATCAGTTTGTGCGGTATTAATAGAAGTACTTAAGAACTATTATAAAAAATATGCAGAAGTAATATTAGTTATAGTTTTATCTCTAAGTGTTGGTATAGCCATAACTATAATGAGTTCTGGTAAAATTAAATCTAATGTTAACTCCTATCTTTTTGGTAGTATCTTAACAGTTTCAACTCAAGACTTAATAACAGTTGGGATTTTAAGTTTAATTACAATATTAGTACTTATATTTTTCTTTGATAAGCTACTTTATACAACTTTTGACGAAGAAGGTGCTCAAGTGGCTGGAATTAAAGTAAAGTTTATTAATTTTATTTTTTCACTACTAGTTGCTGCAACAGTATCAGTATCTATAAGAGTTGTTGGGGTTTTAGTACTTACTTCAATGATAGCTCTTCCTGTTGCTACAGCTCTTCAATTTAATCAAGGTTTTAAGAAAACTTTGTTTTTATCAGTAATTATAAGTGTTGTAGATATTCTTTCTGGACTTATAATCTCCTATTATGCAAATTGTGCAGCTGGTGGAGTTATATCTTTAGTTTCTGTTGGAATGCTTATACTCGTAATTTTGTTTAAAATAGTATTCTCATCAGTATCTCATAAAGCTGCTTAGATATACTAATTGTAAACAGCTCTTTAAGGATGAATATAATTTATCCTTAAAGAGCTGTTTTATTTTCTTAATAGAATTATTTTTCTATAAGTGTTATCATATTTCTAATAAAAAAATAATATATAACTTGGGGGCGATGATAAACATGAATAATAATATTAAAATTTATCAAGGCAATGTTATTTTTACACCAACACCAAAAGAATTTAAAATTTACAATAAGGGCTATATAGTTGTTATAGATGGAAAAGTTGAGGGAGTTTATGAAAATCTTCCTGAAAAATATTCCTCTTATAATGTACTAGACTATGGAGACAAATTAATAATTCCAGGAATGAATGATCTTCACTGCCATGCGCCACAATTCAGAAACTTAGGTATGGCTATGGATAAAGAATTAATACCTTGGCTTAATGATTATACTTTTCCTGAAGAATCTAAATACAAAGACTTAGAGTATGCAAAAAAAATGTATGGAAGATTTATAAAAGAAATATGGAGACAAGGGACTACTAGAATAGCTATATATGCAACTATTCACAAAGAAGCTTCTGCTTTATTAATAGACATGCTTACAAAATCAGGACTTGGTGCTTTAGTTGGTAAAGTTAACATGGATAGAAACTCACCTGACTTTCTTATAGAAAGTTTAGAAGCTTCTCTTAAAGATACAGAAGAATTACTAGATAAATATAGTAGTTCACAACTTGTAAAACCTATAATAACTCCAAGATTTGTCCCAACTTGCAGTTCTGAACTTCTATCTGGACTTGGAGATTTAAGTGAAAAATATACTGTACCTGTACAATCTCATTTATCTGAAAATAAAGGAGAAATTAGATGGGTACAAGATCTATATCCTAATTCAAACTACTATGGCGAAGTTTATAACGACTTTAAACTCTTTGGACAAAACCCTACACTAATGGCTCACTGTAGTTTTTCAACTGATGAAGAGCTTGAATTAATGAAGAAAAATAATGTAATGGCTGTACATTGTCCAAGTTCTAATTTAAATGTTGGAAGTGGTATGATGCCGATTAGAAAGTTCTTAGATAAAGGTATTTCTGTAGCTCTTGGTTCAGATATAAGTGGTGGGCATACATCATCTATTTTTAAAACCATGGTATATGCTATTGAGGTTTCGAAACTATTTTGGGCAAACTCTGATAAAAAAATAGACTTTTTATCTAACTCAGAAGCTTTTTATCTAGCTACTAAGGGTGGCGGAAGTTTCTTTGGAAATGTAGGTAGTTTTGAAAAAGGTTATGATTTTGATGCTTTAGTTATAGATGACAGTGACTTAAATCATGATAACTATACTTTAGAAGAAAGATTAGAGAGATTTATATATATTGGTGATGATAGAAATATCCTTCATAGATATGTATGCGGTAACTTAATTGATGAATCTCAAATTTTAATGATTTGATAAACATCATACTTCTACCATAAAAATCAGCAACTCCAAAGAGTTGCTGGTTTTTATTAATCTATGTTAAACTATAAAAAAAGGATCTTAAGACCACTTGATAATTTAATAAGAGTTTTAACAGAATCTATAGTCTTATATTACTTATTACTTTCATTCTTTTTAAATCCCATTATCTCTTTTATATAATCAGTATTACTTTTAGAAGTTAAAAGTTCTAGAAGCTTAAATGCTACGTCTATTGCAGTTGAAGGATTCCAACAAGTTACTATTTTCCCATCTATAACTACTGGTTCATTAATTACATCTACCCCAAATTCTTTTAATTGTTTTTGTCTATTTCCGTTATTTAAATTATATGTGGTAGCCCTTTTATTTGTCAGAACTCCACTTTTTCCAAGTGGTAATGCAGCTACACAAATTGAGGCTATTACTTTATCCTTATTATAAAATTCTCTTATAAGATTTAAAAACTCTTCACTATAGGAATCTTCATAAAAACCATACTCTTCAAAACCTCCTGGAATTGCTAAAGCGTCATAATCATCAACATTAACTTCTTCAAGTATTATATCTGTATGTACCACAAGTCCAAATGTACTAACAACTTCTCTATTTATTCCACAGGTAACTATCTTAGTTGTTTTGTCTCCATCTAATAAGTTCCACCCCATAACATCAATAAATACGCTTGCCTCATAAGTTTCAAATCCTTTTGCTAATAACAATAATATCTTCTTCATGATTTCCCCGCCTTTAAAATATATAATTATTTCAATTATACACTAATCTTTAAAAACTCAGATAAAAAAATATTTTTCTAATGCTTTAGCAACACCATCCTCGTCATTTGTAGCTGTAATATCATCAGCCTTCTCTTTAACTATATCTGGAGCATTTCCCATAGCTATTCCTACCCCAGCATATTGAAGCATGTCCATATCATTATAGTTATCCCCTATTGCTATCACTTCTTTTTTCTCTATATTTAGCTTATTACATAAAAATTCTATAGCAGAAGTCTTTGATGCTTTCTTAGTCATGATTTCTAAATAAGTTGTTTTAGATGGATATATATTTAGCCCTTCAAACTTTTCTCCTTTTAGTTTATCTGCCAACCTAGAGATATTTCCCATATCTGACATAGATAATATTTTGTTTGCTCCTTTTTTTTCTTTTCTCCATACTTCAATTAACTCTTGAAAGTTTATTATTGTAGGAATTATTTTTGTTATTTCACTTTCCTGTCTTACCCATTCATCTATTTCTTCTACAAACCATTCATTATCTCTATATAAGCTAATATGAATATTCTCATCTTTAGCTGTATTATAGATATTTTTTACATCCTCTATCTCGATTTCTTTTGTTGTTAGAACTTCTCTTTTTTCATCTATTATTAAAGACCCACTATAACAAATAATCGGTTCAATTATTCCAAGCTCTTTTTGAAAAGGCAGTATTCCCTTAGGCATTCTAGCAGAAACTAAAATCACAGTAATGTTCTCTTCCTTAGAAATTATTTTTATGATATTTTTTGTTCTTTTACTTATTTCGTGCCTAGAATTTAATAATGTACCATCAATATCAAGGCAAAGCATTTTAAAATTTCTCATATTACACTCCCCCATTTCCCTCTTAAAATTTAAGTAATAATAACTTCTATGTTATTTTTATTATAAAAGATCTATTAAGCACTTGTAGATGAATATAAAAAGCCTTTCTTTATAAGATAAGTTAACAATTTCTTTAGAGTTTATATGTATGTTTAAGCAATTGACTATCGCACCAAAAGCCATCACAACTAAATTGTGACAGCTTTCTTAATTAAATAATTATGCTAATACTCCTAATGCATATCCTATTATACCTACAGCAAATAATGAGAAGATTATAACTATAGGATTTACTTTTTTCTTTAATAATTTCATACAAACAAAAGTCAATATTAATGGTAAAATTCCTGGTAATAATTGA
>Ga0222423_1001217_pt1 | contig 12469 bp, 14 predicted proteins | sample 3A0metagenome_FD_182472 | JGI IMG/M metagenome (GOLD analysis project Ga0222423, IMG submission 182472) | Enriched microbial communities from leaf-cutter ant dump, University of Wisconsin, Madison, United States - 3A0 (version 2) | ecosystem: Environmental > Terrestrial > Nest > Insects nest >...
GCGCGCATTACGGCATCGGCGTGGCCTCGTACAGCCCCGTGGCGCGCGGCGTGCTCACGGGCAAGTACCTGCCGGGCCAGGCGCCGGCCGAGGGCTCGCGCGCCGGGCGCGGCGACCGGCGCATGGCAGAGACCGAGTTCCGCGAGGAGTCGCTCGCCATCGCCCAGCGGCTCAAAAGCCATGCCGAGGCGCGCGGCGTCACTCTCGCGCAGTTCGCCACGGCCTGGGTGCTCGCGCACCGGGGCGTGAGCGCCGTGCTCGCCGGGCCGCGCACGCTCGCGCAGTGGCAGGACTACGCGCCCGCGCTGGGCTACCAGGTCACCGCGGAGGATGAGGCGCTCATCGACAGCCTGGTGGCGCCCGGCCACCCGTCCACGCCGGGCTACAACGACCCGGCGTACCCGCTCGCGGCCCGGCGCTGACGGCTGGTGATGGGCAGCGCCGCAGGCGCTGCCTTGCGGCGGGCTCCATGAAAAAACCTTGAACAGGTTCTTACGCGCAGCCGCAGCCCCCAGGGGCGCATGCGCCCGCGGCTGCCTTGGCGGCTTGAGGCTCGAAGGCGGGGAACAGCACGTTGTTTTCGAGGTGGATGTGCTGGATCAGGTCGTCGCCGAACTGGGCGATGCCCGCGTACAGCGCGCGCCAGGTGTTGCAGGCGTCCCGGGGCGGCTGGGCGTCGTGCGTCAGGCGGGCCAGGTGCTCCAGCGCGGCGCCGTGGTCGGTGTGCTCGGCGCGCATCACCGCGATGGGCTGGGGCACGAAGGGATTGCCGCCGGCCTTGAGCATGGGAAACAGCATGGCCTCTTCCTTGTGCATGTGCGAGAGCAGCTCGGCTTCCATGGCTTCGAGCGCATCGGCCAGGCCCGCGGGCACGTCGGGGTGGCTGCGGTGCACGGCTTCCACGCGGCGCGCCATGCGTACCAGCTCGGGCAGTTGCGCGCGGTGCACGTCGTGGTAGCGCTTGACGATGTGCTCGACCAGCTCGGTTGGGGTACCTGCGGCGGGCAGATCGCTCGGACGCTGCAGGGCGGACAGCTCCTGCACCACGGCTTGCAGATCCAGGCCTTTGGCGGCGGCGGCTTGGCTCAGCGCGACGTTGCCGCCACAGCAAAAATCAAGCTTGAGGCGGCGAAACACGGCAGTGGCGCCGGGGAGCTCAACGGCAATTTGGCCAATGGTTTGCTGGGGGTCGATGGCGGTTTCTTGGAAGGCGACGTTCATAGTGGGTTATTAAAGATTCATGTTCCATGTTTATTTTAAACTCCTAAAATCCATCAAAAATGAATCTTTAAGGTGACAAGGCTGCCGTCATGCGTTTGACCCAATGGACCGATTACACGCTGCGCGTACTCATGTACTGCGCCGCCTGTCATGGGCGCACGCAGCCCGTCACCATCAGCGAAGTGGCGCAGGCGCACAACATCTCGCGCAGCCACCTGACCAAGATCGTGCAGCAGCTGGCGGCGCAAGGGCTGCTGGACACCACGCGCGGGCGCGGCGGCGGCATGCGCCTGATGCGCCCGGCCAGCCAGATCAACCTGGGCGACGTGGTGCGCCGCACCGAGAGCGACTTCAACATCGTCGAATGCTTCCACCTGGAGAGCAACACCTGCCGCCTGAGCAGCCATTGCCGTCTCAAGGGTGTGCTGTCCAGGGCCATGCAGGCCTATCTGGCCGTGCTTGACGGCATGACGCTGCAGGATCTGGTGAACCCGGCAACGCCGGCCGAATCCGCGTCCGTCGCTCAGCCTTTCGTACCCGGCCTGCCGCTGCCGGCCTGAACGTTCTTGCGCCAAGAGCTCAGGCCGGGCGGGCCATTGCCGGCTCCAGCCACTGCCGCGCGGCCGCCATCACGCACTGCGTCAGGCGCTCCAGCCCCGCCTGTGCGCTGCGCGGGTGCGCCCAGTACAGCGGCACGCTCAGTTCGCTGCGCGCCAGCAGGGGCACCAGGGCACCATCCTGCAATTGGCGGCAGATCAGCCCCTCGGGGTGCATGCCCCAGCCCATGCCGATCTCGCAGGCGCGCACGTAGCCGAAGTTGGACGGCAAAAAGTGCCGCGGCGCGTGCGTGCGCCCGGCCAGTCCGTTGGCCTGCAGCCATTGCTCCTGCAGCCTGTCCTTGCGGTCGTAGGTCATTATCGGCGCCTGCGCCAGCGCGGCGGGCGTGACGCCATCGGCGAAATGGCGCGCCACAAACTCGGGGCTGGCCGCCGCCACGTAGCGCATGGTGCCCAGCGGCCAGCTGTTGCAGCCGGCAATGTTGGCGGCGCTGGCCGTCACGGCCGCTATCACCTCGCCGCGCCGCAGGCGCTCGCCAGTGTGCTCCTGGTCGTCGATGCGCAGATCCAGCAGCTCGGGCCCGCCGGCTGTGAAGGCGGCCATGGCATCCATGAACCAGGTGGAGAGCGAATCCGCATTGACTGCCAGGCGCAGCGTGGGGATGGGGGCATCGGGCAGCAGATGCGGGTTGCTGCGGCGCAGTTGGTGTTCCAGCAGCGCCACCTGCTCCAGGTGCAGGCACAGGCGTTGGCCGGCCTCGGTGGCGGTGCAGGGGTTGCCGCGCAACACCAGCACCTGGCCCAGGCGTTCTTCCATCTGCTTGACGCGCTGCGACACGGCCGACGGCGTGACGTGCAGGCGGCGCGCTGCGCGTTCAAAGCTGCCCTCGCCAATGACGGCTGCCAGCGCTTCCAGTCCAGCATAGTCCAACATGTAGTTATGCTTAATATTGTTTAGATGATTTAAGTGTACTTAAATCATCCGCAGGCCTAGCATCGGTGGCATGTGGACTTCTCATGCCGTTTCTTCTTCCTGGATCGCGGGCTTTACCGTGTGCCTGTCGCTGATCGCCTCCATCGGAGCGCAGAACCTGTACGTGCTGCGCCAGGCCGTGCAGGGCGACCATGTGCGTGCCTGCGTGGCCCTGTGCGTGTTGACCGATGCCGTGCTGGTGGCCGTGGGTGTGGCCGGCATGGCGCAGCTGCTGGGCAGTTCGCCCACGCTGGCGCACTGGCTGCAGCTGGGCGGCGCGTTGTTCTTGCTGGCTTACGGCCTGTTCGCCTGGCACCGCGCGCTGTTTGCCGCCGACGCCGGCGGGCAGGCCAGCGGCGAGCGCGTGGCGCGAGGCATGCTGGGCGTGGTCAGCGGCCTGGCGGTGATCACGTTGTTCAACCCCCATGTGTACCTGGATACGGTGGTGCTGATCGGCTCCATCGGCGCGCGCCAGGATGGCGGGCTCAAGTGGGTCTTCGTGCTGGGCGCGGCCAGCGCCAGCCTGACCTGGTTCGTGCTGCTCAGCCTGGCCGGACGGCGCCTCCAGGGGCTGTTTGCCGATCCGCGCGCCTGGCGCGTGCTCGATGGCCTGACCGGGGCCATGATGCTCGTGCTGGCCTGGTGGGTGGCGCGCAGCGCTTGAACCACACCTGGGACGTGGCCGCAGAGCTGCATCCGTCCCTTGGCCTTGACGAAAAAAAGGCGCTGCCAGGGGCAGCGCCTTTGTCTGGGGGCGAAGGGGTCAGAACGCCGGCACCACGGCACCCTTGTACTTGTCCTGGATGAATTTCTTCACCTCGGGCGTGTGCAGTGCCTGCATCAGCTTGGCGATGTCGGCGTCATTGGCGCGGTCGGCGCGCGCGGCCACGATGTTGGTGTAGGGCGAGTCGGCGCCCTCGATGAACAGCGCATCCTTGGTGGGGTTGAGCTTGGCCTCGATGGCGTAGTTGGTGTTGATCAGGGCCAGGTCCACGTCGGGCAGGGCACGCGGCAGCAGCGGCGCTTCCAGTTCCTTGAACTTGAGCTTCTTGGGGTTCTTGACCACGTCCAGCGGCGTGGGCGTGAGGCTGCCCGGATCCTTGAGTTCGATCAGCCCCTGCTTGGCCAGCAGGATGAGCGCGCGGCCGCCGTTGGACGGATCGTTGGGGATGGCCACCAGCGCGCCGTTCTGCAGATCCTTGATGTTCTTGATCTTGCTCGAATAGGCGCCGAACGGCTCCACGTGCACCTTGCCGTTGGGCACTACCACCAGGTGGGTCTTGCGATCCTTGTTGAAGCTGTCCAGATAGGGCTGGTGCTGGAAGAAATTGGCGTCGAGCTGCTTGTCCTCCACCGCCATGTTGGGCTGCACGTAGTCGCTGAATTCCTTGACCTGCAGCTCCACGCCCTGGGCCTTGAGCTGGGGCTTGATGAAGTTCAGGATTTCAGCATGGGGCACGGCGGTGGCCGCGACCTTGAGCACATCGGCGGCCTGGGCGCCCAGGGTGGCGGCGGTCAGGGCAATGGCCAGAAGGGTTTTCTTCAGCATCGGAATCGGCTTTCAGGAAGGGGTTGCACGGTGACACCCTCTTGGAGAAGAGGGTTGTCGCTAGAACTAAGTGTAAACCCTGAATTTGACGCGCCGAATCTTTTATTTTCATATCCATATATCGCATTGACTTCTTATGTGCGCATATGGAGCCTGCCCACGGTTTTAGCGCAGCACCTCCAGCAGCCGATCCAGGCCGCCGGTGTTGATGGCCACCTTGGCCTGGGCGCGCACGGCGGGCTTGGCGCGGTAGGCGACCGACAGGCCGGCGGCGCCCATCATGGGCAGGTCGTTGGCGCCGTCGCCCATGGCGATGCATTCGTGGGGTTCGATTGCCAGCAGCGACGCCACCTCCAACAATGTGCGGCGTTTCTCCGCGCCGTCGCAGATGTCGCCCCAGGGCTGGTCGACCATGCGCCCGGTCAGCTCGCCGCAGTTGGTGCTGGAGCGCACCTCCAGCACGTTGGCGCGCACGAAGTCGATGCCCAGCTGCGCGCGCACGCGGTGAGCGAAAAAGGTGAAGCCGCCCGAGACCAGCAGCGTCTTGAGCCCCGCCGCCTGGCAGGCTCGCACCAGCTCGGCTGCGCCGGGGTTGATGCGCAGGCGTTCGGTATAGACGCGCTCCAGGTCGGCCATGGTCACGCCGCGCAGCAGCGCCACGCGCTGGCGCAGGCTGTCCTTGTAGTCGGTGATCACGCCCTGCATGGCCGCCTCGGTAATGGCCGCCACCTCGTCCTTGCAGCCGACCACGTCGGCGATCTCGTCCACGCACTCGATGTTGATCAGGGTGGAGTCCATGTCAAAGGCGATGAGCTTGTAGTCGGCCAGGCGCAGCGGCGCGGCAATGCCTTGGATGGTGAGGCCGGGGGCGAATTCGGTGGAGGTAGCGGAGATCATGGGCAGCGATTATCCGTGGTATTACCTCACTAGAATGCGGTAAGACTCTTCCGAACGCTGTTGCCATGTCCACTACCCTCACCATCAAAGGTCAGGTCACCATTCCCAAGCAGATCCGTGACGCGCTGGGCCTGGTGCCCGGCACACCCATCGACTTCGCCGTCAATCGCAACGGCGAAGTGGTGCTGCACAAGGCCCAGTCCAAAGCCCGCAAGACACCGCCCGACCGCTTCGACGCAGCGCGCGGCAAGGCCGACGTGCGCTGGCGCACGCAAGACCTCATGGCCCTGCTGCGGGACTGAGCGCCGTGCTGGTCGATACCAATGTCCTGGTGGACGTGCTGGAAAACGACCCCGAATGGGCCGACTGGTCGATTGCCCAATTGCGCGCTCAGGCGCAAATCCACAGGCTGCACATCAACCCGGTGATCTACGCCGAGCTGTCGCTCACGTTCAGCACCGTCGAAGCGCTCGACGAAACCCTGGCCGCGCTGCAAATTCCCGTGATCGAAATCCCCCGGCCCGCACTGTTTCTGGCGGGCAAGGCTTTCGTGCAATACCGCCGCCAGGGCGGCACCAAGGCCAACGTGCTGGCCGATTTTTTCATCGGCGCGCACGCGGCCGTGGCACGCTGGCCGGTGCTGACGCGGGATGTGCGCAGGTATGCGCGGTATTTCCCGACGGTTGCGCTAGTCTCGCCAGACTGAAGAAAGATACAGCGCGTCCGACCACGTCGCCAGCCACTGCGGCTTGAACGCCACGAAGATGGCGCACAGCATGCCGGTAACCACCGCGTCGCCCCAGGACATGAGCCAGCGCGCCACCAGCGGCAGGTGGCCGCCCGCGCCGGGAGGCTGGTGGCCGGCCTGCTGCTCCAGCCAGCTGGCGGCAAAAAGGCACAGGGCCGTGCCCAGAAAGCCCCGGCCCAGCACGTAGATGAAAATCCGCGTGCCCTGCAAGGCCTGCACCCGGATGAGCCGGCGCAGCGGCACGCCCAGCAGCAGCGCCAGGGTGGCGGGCACCACGCCTTGCCAGACGGCCAGGCCCAGGGCTTGCTGCCAGCCCAGGCCGGGTGCCAGCAGCCAGGCGATGGCGCCTGTCGCGCACAGCGCCGGCACCGCCAGCGGCCAGCCGAGCAGAAGCAGCACCAGGCAGGCGCCTGACCACTGCAGTTGCAGCGGTGCGTGCGCCAGCGTGGGCAGCGCCCACACCCAGGGCAGCAGCACCAGGGTGGCGAGCAACGGCGTCCACAGCGCGGCGGGCGCGCCGTGGGCTTCGTGGGCCAGGGGCGGGCGGTTGGCGAGCAGGCGCCAGGGGCGGGCGGCCAGCGCCAGGCTCAAGGCGAGCAGGGCGAGGGCGGCTTCCCAGGGCATGGGGTGGAGAGTGCGGCGGTCACGGCGGGGCGAAAAGGGGCGCCTGGCTGGCGGGCGCGCAACCGGAGATGGTACGCCAGCGTATCTCAGTTATCCACGATGCCGCGCATCGCCCGCCCCGCCGCGCTGAGCTAGCGCTCCCCCTGCCCGCGCGCAGCGCGAGAGCGGGGGGAAGGCGCGAAGCGGCTCAGGGGGGTGTTTCATTTCAGTTCGCCTTGACGATGGCCACGCGCCGGTTCTTGGCCCGGCCCGCGTCGGTGGCATTGGTGGCCACGGGCGCCATCATCCCTGCGCCCGCCGCCGCCATGCGGCGCGCGTCCACGCCGTGCCGCGTGCTGAGCGCGGCCTTCACGGCCTGGGCGCGGCGGGTGGAGAGATCCAGGTTGTGCTCGAAGCTGCCCTGGCTGTCGGTGTGGCCCACCACCAGCACGCTCAGCTTGGGCTGGGCGGCCAGCAGGCCGGCGATTTCCTTGAGCGTCGCCTCGGACTCGGGCTTGATGCGCGCCTCGTCGGTGTCGAAGTAGATGCCATACAGCGCCACGCTGCCGTCCGCGTCGATGGCGCTGGCCATCTGCTCGGCCTTGACCACCACCATCTTCTGCTCGCGCGCCTGGGGCTCCACCACGTGCACCAGGGCCACGGTGCGGCCTTTCAGGGCCTTGCAGCTGGGGTTGGGGTTGAGCTGGTAGGTGTGCACCGTGACCCAGGCCGGGTTGTCGCCCTGGGGCAGCTTCGCGGCCAGAAAGCGCTGGTCGTCCATGCGCGAGGTGAGCACGCAGGCGCCGTTGGATTGCAGGGGATCCTTGACGCTGGCTTCGTCCAGGAAGTACTGCACCAGGCTCTGGCGCCCGCCGCCGCCGGAGGCCGTGCGGTTCGGGTCGCCGCCGCAGCCGTCGCGCTGGCATTCGAACTCCACCTGGGCGCCCTGGGCGGTGAGGGCGTCCTGGTAGTTGCGCAGCACCTCCAGCGGCGAGCGGCCGGCGGGCAGCACGTAGGCCAGCCGCGTGAGCGTGCCCTGGGCCAGGGTGCTGCGCTGCGGGCGCTGTACGCGGTTGTTCTGCCCGTCGCGCTCGCCCTCCTTGTCGCTGGGCAGCAGCTTGGACAGCGGTATGCGCAGCTCGTCGTAGGCGCGCCGCTCGTAGGAGACGATGAATGAGCCCTCGTAGCGCTTGAGCAGCGGGCTGTCGGCGGCGCCGCGCAGGTCGGCGGTGGGTTCGGTGGCGTCGGCGCGCGCCGGGGGCGCGGCGGCGGCGAGCAGGGTGGCGGCCAGGGCGGCGCAGAGGATGTGGCGCAGGGCGGGGAAGGGAATGTGCATGGCCGGATTGTGGAAAGCGGGCCTGTGCTGGTATTGGACGAAACGGACATTCCGCCGCCCGGCCGGTTTATGAGCCAAATTGGCCTCCAGCGCTTATGCAACAAGCGATGGCAGCTCTTTATTTGGTAGTGATCGGGGTGGCTGGCGTGAGCAGCACGGCGTTGTTGTAGTCGCCCGCGCGCCGGTCCTTGAACTCGCGCTGGCGCGGGTCGCCCACGCGCTCCATGCGCAGCAGCGGCTGGCGCGCCGCGTCGATGATGACCAGGCGGCCGTCGGGCGCCATGAACCAGGCGTAGGGGTCGCCCGCCAGCCCGAGCTTGCGGGCGCAGTCCGCGTCGGCGCGCAGGGCCTGGCCGCCCAGGGTGGGCGTGCCGCCGAGCGTGACGTGGCACAGCGGGCCGCCATCGCCGTCCTGCCAGAGGTCGTAGCGGCCCTGGAGCTGGGTCGCTTCGGGCTGTGGCGGGGCGGGCCGGGCGGGCAGCGCGCAGGCGAGGGCCAACAGGGCCAGAGTGGTTTTGAGGCGCATGGTGCTTTGGGGGGGCTGAGATGGCGGCATGGTACGCCCGCGCACCAGCGGCGGCTGTCGATGCCTGCCGTGCTGATGCCCGTTTGGGCCTATCGTGGCGAGAGGCGTTGCTCGATCGACACCAAGGCCTGCCGAAGCGCCGCCACTTCGGCGCGAAGCGTCTCGACCTCCTGGCTCCGCGCCTGCAACTGCTCCGTGCGGGCGGCGAGCGCCTGGATGGCCACCAGGCCCACGCTGGCCAGGTCGTTCACGCCGATGGTGACGTCATCGGGGCCCAGGCCGAACGCCGCGTGGAAGTCCTGCGCCATGGGGCCCATGTGGCGCACATTGCCCGGTTCGGCGATGTAGCGCCATTGGGTGATGGGCAAGGAAACAATCTTTGCCAACACCTCCTGGGCATCGGGAACCTGGAAGTCTTCCTTCTGGTTGCGGTCGGAGGTGCAACTGAACACGCCGCTGCCCGCCGGCAGGTCGCAGCCCGTGGAGAGATCGGCGCTCGTGCGCAAGCGAAAGCCGCCCGTTGCACGCGCCATGAACTCGTTGTCCGCCGTGTTCAGGGACGGGGTGACGCCGTTGACCGACGCGTCGCCAAAGGCGAAGCTGCCCTTGTGGCCGCCGCTGCTGACGCGGTTGCCCAGGGCCACGGAGTAGTCGGCATTCGCGGTCGTGCGGTATCCGAGGGCGACCGCGCCTTGTCCCGATGCCGTGTTCGTATAACCGACCGCCATGCAGGCGAAGCCGCTGCAGGTGTTGCTGGATCCGGCCGCGAAGCCCGCCGTGCCGCTGGTGGTGACATTGGTGCCGAAAGCGACTCCCGCTGTTGACGACGCCTTGACCTGGTAGCCGCCTGCAAACGAATACTCGCCCAGATCGGCGGCGTCCCATTCCGTTCCGGTGATCTGGCCGGAACGGAAGGCTCCCGTGTTCGCATCGAACATCATGCGTGTGCCAGGGCCTGATGCGGGCGTGGAGCCCTGGCCATGGGTGCCGCGGATCACCAGGCCGCCCTCGTCGACCCGCAGGGCGGGGTCGGGCAATGCAGGGGTCGATACCGAGAACCCGCTGCCCGTGGGGGCGCTCACCGAGACGTCGGCCGCCTGGGCGGCGATGCCCGTGGCAAGCGAAACGTGCACGGCGGCGTGGGCCGCAGCCTTCAGCGAAAAACGTTTTTGCATGACAGTTCCTGTTTTTGGCGGGGGCGAAAGGTCAGGGCGCGGTGCCCCGTTGGCGGTTTGAGACAAATGCGGCGGCGCCCAGCAGCGCCGACAGCGCCAGCAAGGCGAAGCCGTCCAAGGCGGGAATGCCAGAGACCGACGCTCCGCTGGCACCGAGCACGACGGCTGGCGAGACGACGGCATTGGCGCGGGACACGCTGGCCCCCGGCCCCAGTCGGATCACGGTGGGCAGGCCGCCTTGCGAGCCGAGCGTGATGGGCTGCCCCGGCGTGCCTTGCAGCGTGAGGACGCCGTTGACCGTGATGTCGGCCCCCGCCGCGATCACGAAGGCGCGCCCCGTGCCGCTGTCCAGCGTCAGGTTGTTGAAGACGAAGGTGCCGGAAATCTCGCCGGCCGCCGCGCCGCAGCCATCGACCAGCGCCACGGTACCCGTGGATGCGGTGAACGTCCCCGCGTTCGACAGGCTGCCTCCCACTTCAACCACGCCGGGGGCCGTGAAGGTGCCCCCGGCCGCGATGGACAGATCGCCAACCTGATGGAGCGCGCCGGCGATCTCCGAACTGCCCGCCACGCCCAATGCCAGGCAGCCGAGGGAGGTGACATGGCCCGCCGGCACGTCATAGGCGCTCGCGGCGGGCACGGCCATCTGGGCCCATCCCGGCGCCGCGGCCGCACATGCCAGCGACACGGCCAGGGTGACGCATGCCTTGGGAAGGCAGGGCAAGGCCCCGAGTACGCGGTCATGGCATGTCATCGTGTGCGTTCCTGCAAGCAGCGGATCAATGCGCGGCATTGTGGAAAGCGGGCAGGAATCGGTATTGGACGGATCGGACATGCCTGCCGGTTTTGAGCAAAAACGGCCTATGACGCTTGCTGTGCAAGCGCGAAATGCTATGTTTTTTATAGTTCTTGAATCAGCTCAGCAGCGCCAGCGGCCGGTGCGCCCCGGCGCGGTGGCGGCCGGCGAGCGTGGCGCGGGCGATGCCGCGCGGCTCGCGGCCGAAGGCGGCGGGCGTCCAGCCGATGAAGCGCTGGAAGTCGCGGATGGCGTGCGACTGGTCGGCGTAGAGCAGCAGGGCCTGTTCCACCGCCTGTCCCGGCGCGCAGGGGTCGCGCTGGCTCAGCGCGGCGGCGGTGCGCAGCGCGCGGTACTTCATGGCCAGCGCCTTGGGCGAGAGGCCGTGGCTGTCCTCGGTGATGCGGCGCATCTGGCGCGCGCCCACGCCCAGGCTCGCGGACAGTTCGTCGAGCGACAGGCTGGCCGAGCCTTCGAGCCAGCGGTCCACCGCCTGCAACTGCTGCAGGGGGCGCTCGCCGGGCGCACGGGACGCCGCCGCCACGAAGGCCTCCATCACGCCGGTATGGCGGCCGTCCAGCGGGCGGGCGTGCAGTTGCGCCAGCAGTCGGTCCACGGCGCTGGCGCCCCACAGGTCGTCGCCGGCGAACAGCCGGTCGGCGCATTCGTGACCTGGTGCTTGCACCAGCGACATCCAGCCCGCCGGCAGCAGCCCGATGGAGAGCATGCGAAAGCCCGGCCCGAAGTCCATGCGGTAGGCGTGGCGCGTGGGCCCAATCAAGGCCACGGGCGGCGCGGCCACGGGCTCGCCGCCGGCGAAGCGGTAGCTGCAATGGCCCGACAGCCGCACATGCAGGTTGGGCAGCATGGCGGGCAGCACCGCGTGGTGCGGCCGGTCGACCGCGTGCACCACGGCGTGCATGGTCAGCAGCGGCCGCATGGGCGGCGAGGGCGGGAAGTAATCAAGGCGCATGGCGGTCAGGAGGTGTGAATGAATCCGGCGTGCCCGAGCGGGTCGCACAAACGTGCCCCATCCAGGCGCAAAGCGCAGTCATGGCTCGGGCCATGGCGAGCATTTGCAACGCCGAGGGGGTGCGTTTTTGCGGGACGAGCGGGCATGGCGGGTTCGTTCGCGCCTTCTGAGTATGGCGCGATGCGGCATTCTGGGCAGCAGGGTTGGGCCCGGTATTGAAGAAAACGGACATGCGTGGCGGCATGCCATTTTCAGGTCAAATCGGGCTTAAACGCTTGATGGTAAAGCGCTGGCAGCTATGCTTTTTCAAGCAGCGGCTGGCCCAGGCTGCGCAGCACGTCGCGCACCATCTGCGCGCGGGCCTGGGGCTCGGGCAATTCGCGCTCGATGCGCAGCTTTTCGTTGCCCGCGAGCTTGATGTGCCGGTTCTTCTGGATCAGCTCGATGATGCGCATCGGGTCGATGGGCGGCTGGGGCTTGAAGGTGATATTGATGACGCCCGGGGCGGCATCCACCTTCACCACGCCGTAGGGCTGGCTGAGCACGCGCAGGCGGTGCACGTCGATCAGGGTCTGGGCCTGCGGCGGCAGCTTGCCGAAGCGGTCCACGATCTCTTCGAGCAGGCCGTCGATCTGATCGGGCGTCCTGGCCGTGGCCAGTTTCTTGTAGAACGACAGGCGCAGGTGCACGTCGCCGCAGTAGTCGTCGGGCAGCAGGGCGGGGGCGTGCAGGTTGATGTCGGTGGTGACGGACAGGGGCGCCAGCAGGTCTGGCTCCTTGCCGGCCTTGAGCGAGCGCACGGCCTCGGCCAGCATCTCGTTGTAGAGCTGAAAGCCCACCTCCAGCATGTTGCCGCTCTGGTTCTCGCCCAGCACCTCGCCGGCGCCGCGGATTTCCAGGTCGTGCATGGCCAGGTAGAAGCCGCTGCCCAGCTCCTCCATCTGCTGGATGGCTTCGAGCCGCTGGCCGGCCTGCTTGGTCAGGCCGTCCAGGTCGGGCACCATCAGGTAGGCGTAGGCCTGGTGGTGACTGCGGCCCACGCGCCCGCGCAGCTGGTGCAGCTGCGCCAGGCCGAACTTGTCGGCGCGGCTGATCAGGATGGTGTTGGCCGTGGG
>Ga0222423_1001218_pt1 | contig 12465 bp, 12 predicted proteins | sample 3A0metagenome_FD_182472 | JGI IMG/M metagenome (GOLD analysis project Ga0222423, IMG submission 182472) | Enriched microbial communities from leaf-cutter ant dump, University of Wisconsin, Madison, United States - 3A0 (version 2) | ecosystem: Environmental > Terrestrial > Nest > Insects nest >...
CAGGACCATGGGGTAGCAGTCGTCAAAGCGCTCGCCTTGCCACAGGGCCTTGGCGTCGCCCCCTTCGTCCAGCCAGCGGCGCACGGCGGCATGGTCGCGCGCCGCCACGGCGGCCTGCAGCGCGCGCTGGGAGGTGAGCAATGCCAGACGTTCGTTTCTTTTCATGGTGTCCTTGTGTTTGCGTGGTGGATGCGGCCGCCACGCATCGTAAGGCCCATGTGGGCTACCCTTTCCCCGCCATGTCGTCAGCTGTCAAGGAGGTCCATGGTGGACAACTTGTCCATCGGCAGCTCTCCTGTGCCCCGTATATTTAGGTGCCTGAGCGCCCATGGATTGCTCGGAGCTCCCGAACTGCCCAGTCGCCATGGCGAGTCGCCCTTGGAACTGGCGCAACGTCTGCGTGGTGTGGATCTGAGAGGCGAGTATGGCGGCGCTTGCAAAGCAACCTTGGGCTATGGCGAGATTCGCGAGAAGTGGAGCCAGCGGCTCTGGCACAGCCATCTCCCCGAGTACATGCGCATCATCGATGCGCTGGAGGCGGATCTGGCCTCCATGCGCTTCTCCGAAGCAGACAACCTGTACGGCATCGCCATGTGCCACGCGCCGCTGCTGGACCGCTGGTCGGAGGCCGCGCAAGTGCACTACTTCGAATACGAAGCGCATACACCCTGAGCTTGCTCACCCTGGGGCCCGGAGGCGGCGCCTTGCACCTGCAACTGCCCCGCGCCCAGGTTGACACGGTGATCGACCTGCTGCGCCGCTATTGCCGCCGCACATTGTGGACAACGCCCGGGCAAGACGGCGCATGGCTCGTCGCGCAAAAGTAGCCTGCGGCCGCTGGCGCAAAGTCAGCGCGCGGCGAACACACTCGTCGCCCCAGTGCTTGGTACGAGCGGCTATGGCCGGGCAGTCTTCGTCGAGTTATCTCTGAACTGCCGCAGGCCATTCCCGCAAGCCTTGGATAAGCTTCAGCCGCCCGCCTGCCGCGCGCGCAGGTTGGACGCGTACACGTTGTCCTTGGCCAGCGGCTGGCCTGCCTGCACCGCTGCTGTCCAGTCGGCCGTGGGCACGGCGGCGGCGAAGTTGCTGTGGAACACCACGCTGAACACGCGGTGGATTTCCTCCGCGCTGGCGTGGCCCGCTGCGTTGGCGTAGGGCAACGAGCCGCTCGCATCGGTGAGGAACTCCACCGCCAGCCCTCGGTGCGCGGCTTCGTAGATGGTGCCGGCGTCGCAGTTGTGCGTCATGTAGCCCGCCACGGCCAGCGTGTCGATGCCCTGCGCGGCCAGCCAGTCGGCCAGGCTGGTGCCGGTGAAGGCGCTCGCGAAGTGCTTTTCGATGCGGTGGTCGGCCGGGCGGCGCGCCACTTCGGGGTGCAGCTGCCAGCGTTCCGTGGCCTTGTCGAACACCGGCGCGCCCGGGGGCGCCGTGTGCTGCACCACCACCACCGGCACGCCCGCGGCGTGGGCGGCGTCCATGGCGCGGGCGATGTTGGGCAGGGTGTCGCCGATGGGCGGGTATTCGATGGGCAGGTTGCCGCCCGCGAAGTATTCGTTCTGCACGTCGATGACGATCAGGGCGCGGCGGGGAGAGGTCATGGGTCGGTTCCTTTGAGTGGTGCGGGATGGACGTGATTGTTCGCGCCGCGGCCTATTTCCGAAAGTGGCCCGATTGCCACCAGTCGATAAAATCAGGCCATCATGCGCACAGCTTCTGCAACCACCGTCGCCGTGGTGGCCTTCGACGGCATCAGCCCCTTTCACCTGTCCGTGCCCTGCCTGGTCTTCGGCGAGGACCGCACGGCCGAGGGCGCGCGCCGCTACCGGCTGCTGGTGTGCGGCGTGGAGCCCGGCCCGCTGCGCACCTCGGCCGGCTTTGGCATCGCGGTGGAGCATGGCCTGGCCGCGCTGCGGCGTGCGCAGATCGTCGTGGTGCCCTCGTGGCGCGACGACCTCGCGCCCGCGCCGCCGGCCCTGCTGGCCGCGCTGCGGGCCGCGCACCGCCGGGGCGCGCGCATCGTGGGGCTGTGCCTGGGAGCCTTCGTGCTGGCCGAGGCGGGGCTGCTGGACGGCCGCGCCGCGACCACGCACTGGGCCCTGGCGCAGGAGTTCGCGCGCCGCTATCCGCGCGTGGCGGCCCGGCCCGAGGTGCTGTACGTGGAGGACGGCCCGGTGCTGACCTCGGCCGGCACGGCGGCGGGCATCGACTGCTGCCTGCACCTGCTGCGCCAGCAGCACGGTGCCGAGGCCGCCAACCGCGCCGCGCGCCGCATGGTGGTGGCGCCGCACCGCCAGGGCGGGCAGGCGCAGTACATCCAGCAGCCGGTGGCGCCTACGGCGCGCGGCGACCGGCTGGCGCCGCTGCTGCAGTGGCTGGGCGCGCACCTGCACGAGGCGCACACCCTGGAGGCGCTGGCCGCGCGCGCGGCGATGAGCCCGCGCACCTTCACGCGGCGTTTTCGCCAGTCCACCGGCACCACGGTGGGCCAGTGGCTGCAGAACCAGCGCATCGCGCTGGCGCAGCGGCTGCTGGAGGGTGGGGACCAGTCCATCGAGTCGGTGGCCGCCCAGGCGGGGTTCGGCTCGGCCGTGTCGCTGCGGCAGCATTTCGCGGCCGGCGTGGGCATCGCGCCCTCGGCGTACCGGCGGCAGTTCCGCGCGGCCGGGTCTGCGGATGTGCTCGCAAAAAAATAGCTGCCAGCGCTTTCTGGATAAGCACTGGCAGCCATTTTGATCAATATTTCCCTGCGGTGGCAGGGGGAGCGCGTCAGTCCACCTTGGCGCCCGATGCCTTCACCACCTGCTGGTACTTGGCGCGTTCGGCGGCCATGAAGGTGTCGAACTGCTGCGGCGTGGTGGCCACGGGCTCGGCCAGCAGGGCGCCGAAGCGGGTCTTGGTCTCGGGCGCGTTGAGGGCGGCCACGAAGGCCTTGTTCAGCCGCTCGATCACCGGCTTGGGCGTGGCGGCGGGCGCCACCAGGCCCCACCAGGTGTCGATGGCGAATCCCTTGAACGTGGCCGACAGCGGGGGCACGCCGGGCAGCGACGGCGAGGCGTCCAGCGAGGTCACGGCCAGCGCCTTGAGCTTGCCGGCGCGGATGTTGGGCGCGGCGGCGGCCAGGTTGTCGATGTTGAAGTCCACCTCGCCGGCCAGCAGCGCCAGCTGCGCGGGGTTGGCGCCGCGGTAGGGGATGTGCAGGGCGTAGATGCCGGCCTGCTGTTTGAACATCTCGCCCGCCAGATGGCCCGCGCTGCCGTTGCCGCCGCTGCCGTAGTTGAGCTTGGCGGGGTGGGCCTTGGCGTAGGCGATCAGGTCGGCCACGGAACTGATCTTGAACTGCTCGGCCTTGGCCGCGTTCATGACCAGCACGTTGGGCACGCGCACCATCTGCGTGATGCCGGCGAAATCCTTGCCGGCGTCGTACGGCATGCGGCTGTACAGCCAGGGGTTGACGGCATGGGTGGCGGTGGCGGCGATGCCGATGGTCAGGCCGTCCGGCGCGGCCTTGGCGATGGCGTCGGCGCCGATGTTGCCGCCCGCGCCGCCCTTGTTGTCGATGATCACCGTGCCCAGCGTGTCGCGCACGCGCTCGGCCAGCGCGCGGGCCGTCACGTCGATGGGGCCGCCGGGTGCGTAGGGCACGATCAGGCGGATGGGCTGGCCCGAGTCCTGTGCCAGGGCGAGCGTGGAGGACATGGCCGCGGCGAAGGCGGCACCGATGAGGAGGGTGAGGTTTCTGCGGTTCATGGCGCCATTGTGCTACTAGGAGGGTGTGCCTTCGGACAGGCCCAGGTCTTCCACCAGCATGCCCAGTTCGTGCGACGAGCGGATGTCCAGCTTGAGGAAGATGGCCGAGCGGTGCGTGTCCACGGTGCGCGGGTCGATGGGGCGCTCCGGGTCGCGCTGGGCCAGGGCGCGGGCCGCTTCCTTGCTGCTGAGGCCGGTGGCCAGCAGGCGCGCCACCTCTTGCTGGCGCGGGCTCAGCGCGGCCCAGCGTTCCAGCAGGGTGTTGCGCCGCCACGCGCGCCGGGCGGCTTCCTGCGACAGGCTGGCGGCCTTGAGCACGGCGGCCAGCAGGGTCTGTTCGTCGCAGGGCTTTTCCAGCCAGTCCACGGCGCCCTGCTTGACGGCCGCGACGGCCGAGGCCAGCTCGCCGTGCGCGGACAGGAACACGGTCTTGAGCACGGTGCCCTGCTGGCGCATGGCCTCGAACACCTGCAGCCCGCTCATGCCGTCCATGCGCAGGTCCAGCAGCACGCAGCCGGGCTGGGCCAGGTCGGCGCTGGCCAGGAATTCCGGCCCGCTCGCGAACGCCTGGGCCGCGTGGCCGCCGGCCAGCAGCAGCGCGGCCAGGGAATGGCGCACGCCTTCGTCGTCGTCCACGATGTAGACGCGCAGGGGCGCGGCGGGGGTGGTGTCGGTGGGTGCTTCGGTCATGGCGTGTGGGTCCGGGGCAGCCGGATCTCGAAGATGGCGCCGCCGCCCTCGCGGTTGCGCGCCAGCAGTTCGCCGCCCATGCTTTCGACGATGGAGCGGCAGATGTTGAGGCCCAGGCCCAGGCCGTCGGAACGGGTGGTGAAGAAGGGTTCGAACAGGCGCGCGGCGATCTCCGGCGGCAGGCCGGGCCCCCGGTCCAGCACCTGCAGCGAGGCATGGCCTGCGTCGGCCGTGGTGTGCAGCAGCAGTTCACGGCCCAGCGGCGGCGGGGCGTGGGACTGCATGGCTTGCAGGGCGTTCAGGCCCAGGTTCAGCACCACCTGCTCCAGCAGCACGCGGTCGGCGCTCACCGAAAGCGGTCCGCGCGCCAGGTCCAGCCGCACCGCCACGCCGTGGCGCCGCGCCTCGGCGCGCAGCAGCAGCGCGAGGGACTGGTCCACGGCGGCGTTGAGGTCGCAGGGCTCGCGGGCCTCGGGGTGCTGGCGCACCCAGCGGCGGATGCGTCCCACGATGTCGGCCGCGCGCAGCGCCTGGGTGGACAGCGCGGCCAGGCTGTCGCCCAGCAGCTCCACCTTGCCCTGCGCGGCCAGCGCGCGGGCCGCGGCCGCGTAGTTGACCAGGGCCGCCAGCGGCTGGTTCAGCTCGTGCGCCAGGGTGGAGGCCATCTCGCCCACGGTGATCACGCGCTGCACGCGCTGCAGCTGGGCCTCGCGCTGCTGCTGCTGTTCCTCGGCCCGTTTCTGGGCCGTGATGTCCACCACCGAGCTCATCCAGCCCACGTGCTGGCCGTCGCCGTCGATCAGGCGGGCCGTGTAGACCATGGTGTGCACGTCCGAGCCGTCGCGGTGCCGCAGGCGCGACTCGGCGCCATGGCCCTCGGGCTCGCCGGGGCGCGGCTCTTCGCCAGGGTGCTGGAAGGGGTAGGGCGGCCGCTGGCCGATGAGCTCGTCGGCCGCGTAGCCCACCATGTCGCACATGGCGGCGTTCACGTAGACGATGCGGCCCTCCAGGTCGCGCGCGCGCATGCCCACCAGCAGCGCGTCCTCCATGGACTGGCGGAACGCCTGCGCCTGCTGCAGCGCGTGCGTGCGCTCGTGCACGCGCTGCTCCAGCTCGATGCGGGCCTGGCGGTTCTCGCGCAGGCGCCGCTCGCGCAGCTGCCAGTAGAGCGCGCCCAGCACCAGCAGGCCCGAGGCGAGGCTGGCCAGCGCCCAGGCCTGCTGGCGGGCCAGCGCCACGACCCGGCTGTCGGCGGTCAGGGTCAGCGTCCAGCCCAGGTCGGGGAGGGGCTCCTCGAAGGCCAGGTAGTGCTTGCCGGTGCCGGCCAGCGTGAGTTCGGAGCCTGGCTGTTCGGGGCGCTGCAGCAGCTGCCACGGCACGGGCTCGGGCTGCCACTGGGGGCCGTACTGCTCGTCGTGCTGCACCTGCCGCACGTCCTGGGCCGACAGCGGCCTGCTGGTCTTGTAGAGCCAGGGCGTCACCGAGCCCAGGAAGACGATGCCGCGCTCGTCCGCCACGAACACCGGGTCGCGCAGCTGGGCCCAGGTGTCCACGATGGGCTGCATGCGCACCTTCACCGCCACCACGCCGATCACCCGGCCGTCGTCCTGCCGCACGGGGGCGGAGGCGAACAGGCCCGGCTCGCCCGTGGTCTTGCCCACGCCGTAGAAGCGCCCCGACAGCCCCTGCAGCGCATCGCGGAAGTAGGGGCGGTTGCCATAGTTCTGGTCCACGAAGCTGCTGGGCGTGTCCCAGTTGCTGGAGGCCAGCGTCAGGCCGTCGGCGTCCATGATGTACAGCGCGTCGGAGCCCGCGTGGGCGTTGACGGTCTGCAGGTAGGCATTGGCCGCCTCGCGCACGCTGTGCGACCGGGGGTTGCGCAGCAGGTGCGTCACCAGCGGCTGTTGCGCCGCCGTGAAGGGCAGGTAGCTGTAGCGCGTGGCCACGCCGTGCAGCGCCAGGGCCTGCACCTCGCCCGAGCGGCGCAGGTTGTCCCACTGCATGTCCAGCTCGTTGCGGGTGGCCCACTCGCCTGCGCCCAGCACCATCAGCACGGCCATGCCCAGCACGGCGGCCATGGGGGCCGCGCTGCGCAGAGCCTGGCGCAGCCGGGTCATGTCAACCGCCGTGCTTGTCCGCCTCGGAGGTGAAGGAGTCGGCGAAGAATTCATCCGGCGGCAGGCCGCGGTGGGCGCTGTAGGCATCGCGCGCCGACTCGACCACGATGGGCGCGCCGCAGGCGTACACCTGGTGGCCCGAGAGGTCGGCAAAATCATCCATCACCGCCTGGTGCACGAAGCCGGTGCGGCCGGTCCAGCCGTCCTCGGGCAGCGCGTCGGACACCACGGGCACGTAGGTCAGGTGGGGCATCTCGGCCGTGCGGGCCTGCACCCAGTCGTGCAGGTAGAGGTCGCCCGGACGGCGGCCGCCCCAGTAGAGCACCGCGGGGCGCGCGATGGCCTTGAACTGCATGTGCTCGATGAGCGCCTTGATGGGCGCGAAGCCCGTGCCCGAGGCCAGCAGCACCATGGGCTTGTCGGAGTCCTCGCGCAGGAAGAAGCTGCCGAACGGGCCTTCGACGCGCAGGATCTCTTTTTCCTTCATCGCGCCGAATACGTGGTCGGTGAACTTGCCGCCCGCCATGTGGCGGATGTGCAGCTCCACGCCGGGCGCCTCGGCCTGCGTATGGGGAGCGTTGGCCATCGAATAGGCGCGGCGCGCGCCGTCGCGCAGGATGAACTCGATGTACTGCCCCGCGTGGTAGCGAAAGGTGTCGGCCGCGGGCAGCTGCAGGCGCACCTGCATCACGTCGTGCGACTTCTTTTCGAGCGTGGCCACGCGCACCGGCATCTTCTTGACCGGATAGGCGCTCTCGTCGGTGACCTGGCGCGATTCCAGCACCACGTCGGACAGGGGCCGGGCGCAGCAGGTCAGCACCAGCCCGGCGGCCTCCTCGTCGGCCGTCAGGGCCTTGGACTGGTGCTCGCCGTGGTGCACGGCGCCGCTGAGCTTCTTGCACTTGCACGAGCCGCAGGCGCCGTCCTTGCAGCCATAGGGCAGGCCCACGCCGCTGCGGATGGCCGCCGCCAGGATGGCCTCGCCGGCGTTGGCGCTGAAGGCGCGGCCGCTGGGCTGCACGGTGATCTGGAAAGCGGTCTCGGCGCTGGTCATGGGGTGGGTATCCTCGGGGGCTCTTCTCAACAAACGGCCCCGATTTTGCCCTCAAACCAAACCACTCTTGGCGCTTTGCCCGCGCGCTTTCGCCGCCAGCGCCTGCTCATCGTGGGCTGCGGCGACGTGGGCCAGCGCGTGGTGCGCCTGCTGGGGCGGCGCATGCAGGTGCTGGCGCTCACCTCCAGCCCCGGGCGCGTGTCCGCGCTGCGCGGCCTGGGCGCGCGGCCTCTGCTGGGCAACCTGGACAATGCCGCCACGCTGCGCCGCCTGTCCGGCGTGGCCACGCGCGTGCTGCACCTGGCGCCGCCGCCGGGCGAGGGTGCGGGGGGCGACGGCTGGTGGCGCGACCCGCGCACCGTGGCCCTGGCTCGGGCGCTGCGCCTGCGCAGCCTGCCGCAGGCGCTGGTGTACGCATCGACGAGCGGCGTGTACGGCGACTGCCAGGGCGCCCGGGTGCCCGAGACCCGCGCCGTGGCCCCCGCCACGCCCCGCGCGCAGCGCCGCGTGAACGCCGAGCGCGCGGTGCGCCACCTGGGCCGCGCGGGCGTGCGCGCGAGCATCCTGCGCATCCCCGGCATCTATGCGCCCGACCGTGAGGGCGGCACGCCCGAGGCCCGCCTGCGCCGGGGCACGCCGGTGCTGGAGGCCGGGGACGACGTGTTCACCAGCCACATCCACGCCGACGACCTAGCGCGCGCCTGCGTGGCGGCCCTGTGGCGCGCTCGGCCGCAGCGCATCTACAACGCCAGCGATGCCACGGAGCTGAAGATGGGCGATTACTTTGACCTGGCGGCCGACCTGTACGGCCTGCCGCGCCCGCCGCGCGTGCCGCGCAGCGCCGCGCAGGAGCAACTGTCGCTGATGCTGCTGAGCTTCATGAACGAATCGCGCCGGCTGGACAACGGGCGCCTGCTGCGGGAGCTGGGGGTGCGCCTGCGCTACCCCACGGTGGCCGAGGGGCTGCGATAGCTCCTATAAAGATAGCTGTCAGCGCTTGCTGCAAAGGTGCTGGAGTCCCATTTGACTGGTATTCAGCACGGAGCCTGTCCGCCGTTGGAGCGGCAGACGCCGCCCTGGCCCGGAAAGCGCCCTGGTCCCGTGCGTGGGTAAGTGTCACCCCGGTTGTCGGTGCAGCGCCAGTCGCCGCACTGGACGAGGCTGCGCGGCGGGGGTGGCGGCACGGCATGGGGGCGCACGGCTGGGGGCACGACTACCACCCGCGGCTGGGCGGCGCGGGCCTTTGCCACCTCGGCAGCGCCTTGCGGGCCCAGGCAGTCCAGGTCCACCTGGCGCTGGGCGGCTTCCATGCGGACGTCCTGCTCGTAGGGCGTGCGCGACAGGCTGCTGGCCACCAGGTCGAGCTGCCGGCGCGAGTGGGTGCACTCGGCGGAACGGGCGTAGTCCTGCGGCTGGGGGGCGGCCGCTGCAGCCTGGGCCGCCCGGGCGCGGTCGCGTTCGGCATTGCGCTGGGCCTCGGCTTGCTCGGCGTCGGCTTCGGCCTGCAGGCGCTGCTGCTTGCGCTCCAGCGCCTCGGCCGCGAGCTCGCGTTCGCGCTGCAGTTCTTCGGGGGTCTTGCGCGCCTCCACCTCGTGTGCGGCGGAGCCGCTGGCGCAGGCGCCGTCGGTGTAGGTCACCTTGCCCGTGCGGGCATCGGTGCAGCGCACCACCTGCGCTTGCGCACACAGGCCCAGCCCGGCGATGCCGAGGCAGAGCAGGGTGCGTAGGAGGGCTGGGCGTGCTGTCATAGGTGCGGGTTAGGAAAGGCTTCTTTCAGGGCCCCGCGCCCGGCTCGGGGTTGTTGGAGTATTGGCGCGAGCGCCAGTCCTGCGGATGCGGGCCATAGTAGCCCGGCGCGCGTGCGCCCGGGTTGTTGGCGCGGTTGCGGCGGTCTTCGGCGGCGCGGCGGTCGCGCTCGGCCTGGTCACGGCGCGCTTGGTCGCGCGCGCGTTCCCGTTCCCGCTGGGCCGCGTCGCGGGCGTGCTGGTCGCGGCGCTCGCGGTCGGCACGTTCGCGCTCGGCGCGGTCACGGTCCCGCCAGTCGTTGCGGTCGCGGTTGCCGTAGTAGACGGCGGGCGGCGGCACGTAGACCGCCGGGGGCGTGCGGTACACGGGCGGCGCCACGTAGACGGGCGGCGCGTTGTTGTAGATGTAGCCGGGTTGCTCGTACACCCCGTAGCGCGGCGACTCGTAGTAGTACGGGTCGCCCGGCACGGTGGCGCAGCCGGCCACCAGCACGCCCAGCAGGGCGGCGGGAACGAGGCGGGTGAGGGTGTGGGTCATGGTGTTCAGACTCTCGCGGGGTGGGGGCGTTCCGCCCCGCAGGTAAAGCCCCTGAAAAGCCTGCCCACGGAGTGTTACGGCTTTCAGGACCCAGCGCCCTCGGGCGCCTTTCCCTTTAGCGCGCGGCCATGGCGATCGGTTGACCTGTGCAGCGTGCGCTGAGAAATCAAAATTGATAGCTGCCAGCGCTTGCCACATAAGCGCTGGAGGCCATTTTGACCATAAAACCAGAGATCAGTGGGGCAGCACGCGGCGGATGGTGTCGGCCAGGTCTTCGGCCACGAACTTGGCCACGTAGCCGTCGGCCCCCACGCTGCGCACGTGGTCTTCGTTGGCTGAGCCCGACAGGGACGAATGGATGACCACCGGCAGGTTCTGGAAGCGCGCGTCCTGCTTGATGTTGCGCGTGAGCGTGAAGCCGTCCATCTCGGGCATTTCCAGGTCGGTCAGCACCATGGAGACGCGGTCGAGCACGGTCTTGCCCTCGGCCTCAGCGCCGCGGGCGATGGCGTTGAGCCGGTCCCAGGCCTCCTTGCCGGACTTGACCATTTCGAAGGGGGCGGCCAGCGCCTTGAGTTCCTGCTCGATGAGCGAGCGCGCCACGAAGGAGTCGTCCGCCGCCAGGATGATGCAGCCGGGCTTCAGCTGGAGCTTGGCGCCCACCTTTTCCTCGGTGACCTCGTGGCCGTCGGAGGGCGAGACCATTTGCAGGATGGCCTCCACGTCCAGCACCTGGGCCAGGCGCGACTCGTCGGTGTTGCCGTCCAGGCGCGCGATGCTGGTGACCAGCTTGCCCTTGGCGCCGCTGGCCTCGGCCGAGAGCACCTGCTTCCAGTCCAGACGCACGATGTCTTCCACCGATTCCACCGCGAAGGCCTGGGTGGTGCGTGCGTATTCGGTCACCAGCATGATGTTCAGGCCGGTCTGGGGCTTGCAGCCCACGATGGATGGCAGGTCCAGCACCGGGATCACCTGGCCGCGCAGGTTAACCACGCCCAGGGAGTGCGGCGCGGCGCCCGCGATGGGCGTGATGCTGGGCATGGCCACGATCTCGCGGATCTTGAACACATTGATGCCGAACAGTTCGGATTTGTTCAGGGCGTTGTCCGTGCCCAGGCGGAACAGCAGCAGCTCGAATTTGTTGGTGCTGGTGAGGTTGGTCCGCTCGTCGATGTCCTGCTGCATTGCTTTCATGGTGGATCCTTCGCGCAGAAAGGAGATACGCGCGTTTACAAATTCTAGGACCGGAACGGTCCGCGCAGTGCGCTAAATCTTCAGGCAATACCCGAATAATGCGCCGTCAGGCGACGTTGCTCTGCGCGGGTGCGGGCGTTTTCATGGCCTCCGCCAGGGGGGCCAGCAGGGCCAGCATGGGCGCGTCCGAGGCGTCGCAGGCCAGTCCCAGGTGGCGCGAGAACGCCAGCGGCCCTTCCAGCGGGCGGACCAGAGCGCGGCGCGCGCGGGCCGCGTGCGACTGGGGCACCACGGCCAGGCCCAGGCCGCTGTCCACCATGTGCAGCAGCAGTTCCTCGCGCGCGGCGCTGGCCTGCACCTGCAGCGCGATGCCGCGCTCGGCCAGCAGGCGGATGAAGGACTGGTGCAGCGGGCAGTAGGGCCATTCGATGAGCGGCAGGCCCTCCAGGTCGGCGATGCCGAAGCGCTTCTTGAAGCGCAGCGGGTGCTGCTCGGGCACCAGCATCACATAGGGTTCGCGCCACAGCGGCATGAAGGTGTCGCCCGGCGGCTTGCAGTGCTCGGCCACCATGCGCAGGCGGGCCTCCTGCGCGCTGGCGGTGAGCCGGACCAGGGCGTGGGGCAGGTGCAGGGCGATCTGCGCGAAGAGCGGCGCGGCGGCCTGCACCATCAGGTCGTCCTGCAGGAATACGCCCAGCGTCTCGCGCGGCGCATCGCGGAAGTCGCGCACCATGGCGCTGGACTGGGCCAGCAGGCTGCAGGCGCGCGGGTACAGCCGGTGCGCGGCGGGCGTGGGGGCCAGGCCCTGGCGGCTGCGTTCGAACAGCACGGTGCCGAGCGCGTCTTCCAGCCCCTTGATGGCCATGCTGATGGACGGCTGCGCCACGAAGCAGCGGCGCGACGCCGCGGTGACCGAGCGCTCTTCGTACGCGGCCACGAAGTAGCCCAGGGCGCGCAGGTCGAACAGCATGGGTGCGAGGCTTTCTCAGACGGGGGTGATGGTGGTTACGGTCTCGCGGAAGTAGTCCAGCTGGCCGCCCTGGGAGTGGCTCGTGATCCAGGTCACCGATTCCACATCGCGCTGTTGTACCGCATAAAAGAAGCGCTGGTGGAATTGCGTGAGCACCCAGCCGTTGCCCAGATCCTGGCTGTGGGTGCGCACGATGGCTGTGCCGCGCGGGAAGACCTCCGTGGCCAGGCGCTGCAGCACGGCCAGCAGCTCGACCTTGCTGCGCGCCACCTGCCAGCTGGTGTCCGCGTCGTCGCGGTAGTGGTCGATGCGGAAGTCCACGTCGTCCGCGATCACGTTCAGCAGCGTGGGCACGTCGCCCTGGGCAAAGGCCGTGAGCACCTGGTCGATGGGGTGGGTGGCAGGGGTTG
>Ga0222423_1001220_pt1 | contig 12428 bp, 11 predicted proteins | sample 3A0metagenome_FD_182472 | JGI IMG/M metagenome (GOLD analysis project Ga0222423, IMG submission 182472) | Enriched microbial communities from leaf-cutter ant dump, University of Wisconsin, Madison, United States - 3A0 (version 2) | ecosystem: Environmental > Terrestrial > Nest > Insects nest >...
AAGGATAAAAAACTGCTGCAAGTTAACTCAAAAAAATCTTTTTACTTTTACCGGCTAATGTTAAAGAGGAATGAGCGTTTACAATAATTATGTGGCTATTTTGGCCGGAGGCATCGGCAGCCGATTCTGGCCGGAAAGCCGGACTCGTTATCCCAAACAATTTCTGGATTTGTTAGGCACCGGAAAAAGTATGCTGCAATGGACTGTAGGCCGCTTCCGGGATATCTGCCCCAGGGAAAATATTTTTATAATAACCCATAGCAGCTATATTGATCTGGTAAAAGAACATTTGCCTGATCTTCCCGCAGCGAATATCGTAGCCGAACCTTCCCGGAAAAATACCGGCCCGGCCGCAGCTTATATCGCCAGTAAAATCTACAAAATCAACCCTGATGCCAATTTGATCATCAGCCCCGCCGACCATTTAATTATGGACGAACGGGCTTTCGAAAGAAATGTATTTACTGCATTGGACTTTGTAGCACATCATGATGCATTGCTGACCTTAGGCATCCGCCCTACCAGACCCGATACCGGATACGGTTATATACAATACGGACTTGAAGAAGTGGCCAGCCAGGTGCATCGCGTAAAAACATTTACCGAAAAACCTAATCTGGAACTGGCTCGAACCTTCTTAAAATCAGGAGATTTTCTGTGGAACTCCGGAATATTTGTATGGAATGTCAAAGTGTTTTTAGATGCTTTGGCAACCTTTCTTCCGGAAATTCATGAAGTATTTGCACTGGCAGGCGATATCCTCAACACCGAGGGAGAAGCTGCGGGCATGGAGAAAATATACATGCAGTGCACTACGGTATCGCTCGATTATGGCATTATGGAAAAAGCACAGAACGTATATGTAATTCCTTCCAATTTCGGATGGAGCGACCTCGGCACCTGGGAATCCATATATGAATTTTCTGAAAAAGATTACTTAGACAATGCCGTATATGGAAAACATATTATTGTAGTGGACGCATCGGGTTGTATGATAAAAGCACCGGACGATAAATTAATGCTGGTGCAAGGTTTGGATAATTTTATTGTAATTGACACAAAGGATGCACTGTTAATTTGCGAACGCAATAAAGAACAGCAAATCAAGGATTATCTGATTGAAGTAAAACGCAATAAAGGCGAGCAGTTTTTGTAAGCTTGCCATGCAAAATGCAAAGGTAAAAATTCAAAATACAGCATCATCTATAGAAAACAATCCAAAACCGGATAGCCATAGTGTTCAAACGGATGCTCGGCAGCGGCTCACTATGACGGCAGCGGCTGCGATCTCTAACGGTATGAATAGAGCAATACAGCCCATTACAGAAAAGTAACGGTATCCTTTTTTGAAATGGCTTAAAACCCATTCTCCTATTGAAAGCGTTTTAGGTTTTGAATGGGCGGTCTTATATGCGCCTACACGCCAAAGTCGGATTGACATTCTTGCCAAATTGCCATCAGCTCACCTATTCTAAACTATAAATACCGATGCCTGAATCTTCCGGGCATTGGTGTTATTACGGTATTTTACTACTGCACAAAATGATGATAATGGGCATTAAATGCATAAATTAGCAGACTGAAAACTCATTAAAATTTAAGAGAAAATAATGGCGAAACAAAAAGCGACAACGGAAGAACCATTAGAAAAGCAACTTTGGAAAGCGGCGGATAAACTCCGTAAAAACATTGATGCTGCTGAATATAAACACATTGTTTTAGGCTTGATTTTCCTGAAATATATTTCTGATGCCTTTGAAGAGCTATATGCAAAACTGAAAGTTGACGAAGCAAACGGTGCAGACCCCGAAGACAAAGATGAATACAATGCAGAAAATGTGTTTTTCGTTCCGCAGGATGCTCGTTGGAGTTACTTGCAATCGAAAGCCAAACAACCAGAAATCGGAAAGTTTGTGGACGATGCCATGGATGCCATTGAAAAAGAAAATGCTTCCTTGAAAGGTGTATTGCCGAAAGTTTTTGCCCGGCAAAATTTGGACCCCACCAGTTTGGGTGAACTGATTGACCTGGTTGGCAACATTGCTTTGGGTGATGCCAAAGCCAGAAGCGCCGATATTCTCGGACATGTGTTTGAATATTTCTTGGGTGAGTTTGCCCTTGCCGAAGGCAAGAAAGGCGGACAGTTCTATACGCCAAGAAGCGTTGTAGAATTATTGGTGGAAATGTTGGAACCCTATACAGGACGGGTATTTGACCCTTGCTGCGGTTCAGGCGGTATGTTTGTGCAGTCCGAAAAATTTGTGGCCGACCATCAGGGAAAAGTAAACGATATTTCTATTTACGGACAGGAAAGCAACCAGACCACCTGGCGATTGGCTAAGATGAATCTGGCTATCCGCGGTATTGATAGCTCGCAGGTGAAATGGAACAATGAAGGCTCTTTTTTGAACGATGCTCATAAAGACTTGAAAGCCGATTATATCATTGCCAACCCACCCTTTAATGTAAGCGATTGGGGCGGCGATTTGATGCGAACCGATGGCCGTTGGCAATATGGTGTGCCACCTACGGGCAATGCCAACTTTGCTTGGCTGCAACATTTTATTTACCACTTAGCACCAAGCGGACAAGCAGGTGTAGTATTGGCAAAAGGTGCATTAACCTCCAAAACCTCCGGTGAGGGCGAAATAAGAAAAGCATTGGTTGAAAACGGTTTGATTGATTGTATTGTAAATCTGCCGGCCAAGTTGTTTTTAAATACACAGATACCTGCTGCCTTATGGTTTATGAGCCGTAATCGTAAAAACGGAACATTCAGAGACCGCAGCAATGAGATTTTATTTATTGATGCCCGAAACTTAGGGCATTTGATCAATCGCAGAACCCGCGAACTTTCCAAAGAAGATATCGATAAAATTACAAGCACTTACCACAACTGGAGGGCTTCGACAGGCTCAGCCCCCGCTTATGAAGATGTTGCAGGCTTTTGTGCATCGGCACCAATCAGCAAGGTTAAAGAATTGGATTATGTACTGACACCAGGCCGATATGTAGGCTTACCTGATGAAGAAGATGATTTCAATTTTGCAGAACGGTTTACGGCGCTGAAAGCGGAGTTTGAAGAACAACTGAAAGAGGAAGCGGAATTGAATAAAATAATTGCAGGAAACCTAGCCAAGATTGAGATAAAAAGCTAAGCACCATGACGAACGAAAGAATTCTCTACCAGTCTGACGACTTACCTGAAAGAATTGAGGTAAGGATAGAAGAAGAAACGGTTTGGCTGTCACTTAACCAAATAGCACAATTATTTGCAAGGGACAAATCTGTAATTTCAAGACACCTCAAAAATATTTATAAGGAAGGCGAGTTGGATATGGAAGCAACTGTTGCAAAAAATGCAACAGTTCAAACAGAAGCAGGAAGAAGCGTAAAAAGAGAGATTGAATACTATAATCTGGATGCAATTATATCGGTAGGCTACAGAGTAAAATCCAAACAAGATACCCAATTCCGCATTTGGGCAACCAATGTTTTAAGGGACTATTTGCTCAAAGGCTATGCCTTAAACCAACGCATGAACCGGATTGAAAACAGGGTGAAAGAACTGCCCAAAGAATTATAATTTGTATGAAAGCGATGCAGCATAGATAAAAATTGGAAGAATGAGTAATGCAATCACTATATCACAACAGCAAATAAAAAATAAAATCTTCACCATTCGTGGTGAACAGGTTATGTTGGACAGGGATTTAGCGGAGCTATACCAAGTAGAAACACGGGTGTTAAATCAAGCTGTTAGTCGGAATATCGAAAGATTCCCAACTACGTTTAGATTTCATCTGTCAAAAGAGGAATTTGAAGATTGGAAATCACAATTTGTGATGTCCAAAAATGATAAAATGGGATTAAGAAGAGCCCCCTACGCTTTCACCGAACAAGGTGTGGCAATGCTTTCAGCGGTTCTGAGAAGCGATGTGGCCGTAAAGGTTAGTGTGCAGATTATGAACGCTTTCGTTCAAATGCGGAAATTAATAGGGCAGCATACCATCGGGCAATTACGATTAAATAATATCGAGAATAAACTTATAGAGCACGATCAAAAATTCAACCAACTGTTTACCGCCTTAGAACAAAGTAACCTGCCGCAAAAAGGCATTTTCTATGACGGGCAGGTATTTGACGCCTATCATTTTGTGGCGGAGTTGATAAGAAAAGCCCAAAAATCCATTGTGGTGATTGATAATTATGTGGATGATTCAGTATTGACGCTTTTCACCAAACGTAAAAAACAAGTGGACTGTACCATTTATACCAAAAAGATAAGCAAAAGCCTGGAATTGGATGTAGCCAAACACAACAGTCAATACCCGGCTGTGACGCTAAAAGAATGGCCGAAAAGCCACGATCGCTTTCTGATTATTGACGAAAAGGAATTGTACCATATCGGCGCTTCGCTAAAAGATTTGGGGAAGAAGTGGTTTGCTTTTTCCCGAATGGATAGTTTGTGTAGGGAGCTGCTTGATAAATTAAAATAAAAAATTAAGTTATGGCAAAAGAAATGACTGAGCAACACCACAACCTGTTTGAACAAATCAAACAGACCGATGAAAACGGTAATGAGTTTTGGATGGCGAGACAGCTATCGAAAGCACTAGAATATACCGATTTTAGAAATTTCTCCAGTGTAATTGAAAAGGCAAAAGAAGCCTGCCGAAACAGTGGCCAGCCTTTAGAAAACCATATCGTTGAAGCCAACGAGATGGTTTCGATTGGTTCCGGTGCAGAAAGACTCATGGCAAGTTACAAACTCTCCCGCTATGCCTGCTACCTGATTGTGCAGAATGCCGACCCCGGTAAGGAAATAGTGGCATTAGGACAAACCTATTTCGCCGTGCAAACCCGCCTGCAGGAAATCCGGCAGATGGAGGAATACAACCGCCTGAGTACGGAAGATGAAAAACGCTTGTTTCTCCGGAACGAAATGGCCAAACACAATACACAATTGGCCGCTGCCGCCAAAAACGCCGGTGTAATAGAGCCGATGGATTATGCGATCTTTCAAAACCACGGCTATATGGGCTTATACGGAGGTTTGGATGCCAAAGCGATTCATAAAAAGAAAGGCCTGAAGAAAAGCCAGCAGATACTCGACCACATGGGCAGCACCGAGCTGGCAGCCAATCTGTTTCGTGCAACTCAAACAGAAGATAAGCTGAAAAGAGAAAACATTAAAGGTAAGCGGCAAGCCAACCAAACCCATTTTGAAGTAGGGAAAAAAGTAAGAAAAACCATACAGGAATTAGGCGGCGAAATGCCCGAAAACCTGCCGGTAGCAGATAGTATCAAAAAAGTTGAACAAGCAAAACAACCGAAACAATTAAAAGCTAAAAAGAAATGAGTGAATGGAAAGAATATGGTTTGGCAGATGTTTATGATTTTGCATCGGGCCTTTCTAAAAGTGCAGATCAATTTGGTTTTGGGTCTGAATTTGTGTCCTTTAAGGATGTATTTCAGAATTTTTTCTTGCCTCAAAAGCTAAACTCTCTTGTAAATAGTTCTGATAAAGAGCAGAAATCTTGTTCAGTGATGAAGGGAGATGTATTTCTTACGAGGACAAGCGAAACTCAAGAAGAACTCGGAATGAGTGCCGTAGCGCTTAAGGATTATCCAAAAGCAACATTTAATGGCTTTGCAAAACGGCTTAGACCTAAAGGCACAATTACAATTTTACCTGAATATGCCGGGTATTATTTCAGGTCAAAAAAATTTAGAGATGAAGTTACAAGTATGGCTTCAATGACGACTCGCGCTAGTTTAAATAATGGAATGTTATCAGCGTTGAGGATAGTAGTCCCTCCAATTGAGGTTCAAAAAAGAATAGGATCGTCCTTGAAAGCATTAGACGATAAAATAGACCTGTTGCACCGCCAAAACGCCACCTTAGAAAAAATGGCCGAAACGCTGTTTAGGCAGTGGTTTGTGGAGCGCTCCCTGAGCGAAGCCGAAGGGGAAGCGAAGGAGGAATGGGAAGTGGGAAAGTTGGGGGAGATTCTTTCTGTTAAAGGAGGAACAACTCCAAGTACCAAAGAGTCGAATTACTGGGATGGAAATATTCATTGGACATCACCAAGGGATGTTACTAATCTCAATGGCATTTACATGTTTGATACAGAAAGAAAAATAACCGAATCGGGGCTGTCTAAAATAAGTTCAGGATTACTCCCCAAAGGAACTTTATTAATGACTTCGAGAGCTCCTGTAGGGGTACTTGCATTTTCGGAAATCCCTGTAGCGATCAATCAAGGATACATCGCTGTTATTGATGATAAGGGATTTTCAAAAGAGTTCATTTATCTGTGGTTGAAAACGAACATGGATTACGTTCAAAGCTACTCGAATGGGTCAACATTTCTTGAGATATCGAAGTCAGCGTTTAAATCTTTAGATATCATGTTGCCTCCAGAAGGTATAAGAGACGAATTTCAAGCTGTTATAAAACCACTATTTAATAAAATTAAATCTAACCAAATCCAAATCCTTACCCTTACCGCTTTACGGGATACTTTATTGCCAAAGCTGATGAGTGGGGAGGTGAGGGTGTCTGAACTATGATTTTAAAATGATTAAATGAATACTATGATTAACTGTTTTAAATAAATGTGATGATTAAAGAACAGTATCCCTTATCCGAACTTACCGGTAAAATCATTGGCTGTGCTATGGAGGTACACCGTATATTGGGTAACGGCTTTCAGGAGGTAATTTATCAAAGAGCATTGGCAAAAGAAATGAATATGCAGGGATTGTTATTTTCAAGAGAACATGAAATGCAGATTTACTATAAGGGCGAAGATATAGGAACAAGGCGCGTAGATTTTTTTGTGGAAGGAAAAGTAATGGTGGAATTAAAAGCAGTCGTGCAGTTGGAGGATGTACACCTGGCACAGGCGATAAATTATCTGGAAGCCTATGGTTTAAACATCGGTTTATTAATAAATTTCGGTAATACAAGTTTACAATTCAAAAGAGTGATGAAACCCCATAAAAAATCATAGTCAATCAATAAATCAATAAAATCATAGTTCAAGACAATGCATGACAACCAAACCCAAATCCACACCCTCACCGCATTGCGGGATATTTTTTTGCCAAAATCGATGAGAAGGGAATCTGGATTGAGTTTTATTATTTTTTGACTTACACTTGCTGTCAATTAAAAAATTAATACCTTTGCGGTGAAAATTACATTTAACGATAAAAGGCTGGAAAAGCTGGCTAATAATTATAAGAAGTGTCAAAGGGAAATGGGGCAAACTCGTGCAAGGTTCTATAATAAACGGCTCGGAGACCTCAGAAATGCCTGTACCCTGGAAGATGTCCGCCACCTGCCTGGTCATTATCATGAACTTTCAGGCAATCGAAAAGGACAATGGGCATGCGACCTTGATCAGCCTTATCGACTGGTGTTTACACCTCATGAAAAGCCCATACCGACCGATAATGCTGGCAAATATATTTGGATGGAGATAAAAGGAGTCGAAATTATTGAGATTGCCAATTACCATGGCAAATAAAAAATACTCAAACACAGCAAACTATGCCAACAAAGAAAAATCAGTATCATCCACAAATAGCTTTTCATCCGGGTGAAACCCTTGCCGAAAAGTTGGAGGAATTGGGTATGGGGCCAAAGGAGTTTTCCGTCCGGACTGGCAAGCCTGAAAAAACGATAACTGCTATATTAAAAGGCCAAAGCAGCATCACTCCGGAAATGGCAGTACAATTTGAACAGGTGTTAAAAATACCGGCTCATTTTTGGTTAAATATGCAGCGTAATTATGATGAATTTATTGCGCGCCAGGAACGTGAGGAACTTCTGGCAGAATCCATCAAATGGGCGAAACAATTCCCCATTTCAGATATGGTCAAAAAAGGCTGGTTGCCTGCTAAAACAACTGTTGCAGAAAAAACATCTGAATTGTTGGCGTTTTTCAGTATGAGTAATCATAAAGCTTGGGAAAATTATTACTGTAATCAGCAGTTGAAAGTGGCATTCCGTATCTCACTGGCACATACCAAAGAGCCTCATGTCGTTTCTGCGTGGTTGCGTAAAGGAGATTTACAGGCAACAGAACTTACCGCTCAAACGTACAATGAAAAGAAATTTAAAGCCAGTCTTCCTGAAATCAAAAATATAATGGCTGCTCACCCTAAGAATTTCTTCAGGCAATTGCAGGCAGTATGTTTGGAAGCCGGCGTAAAGGTTGTCTATACACCCTGTGTAAAAAAAGCTCCTATAAACGGTAGTACACGTTGGTTGAATGATACTCCTTTAATTCAATTAACAGGACGCTATAAACGTAATGACATCTTCTGGTTTACATTCTTTCATGAAGCTGGGCATATTTTATTGCATGGCAAAAAAGATATTTTTATGGAAGATGTTGACTACTCAGACCGAGATATTCAAAAAGAAATTGAAGCTGATGAATTTGCAGTAAAATGGACACTTTCTAAAGAAGAAGAGCAGGAAATATTACAACAAGACATCATTACTGAAGAAGATGTCATTGGCTTCGCTCAAAAATTTAATACACACCCTGCCATTATTATAGGTCGCTTACAGCATAATAAGATAATTCCTTATTCTTTAGGCAGGCAATTTTTTGAACCCGTAGAATTTGTATAATGCATGGCACCTATAACTGAAAACGAAATAGAATCTTTCTCCATCCAACTATTCGAAAATCTCGGCTACCAATACATCTACGCTCCCAACATCGCCCCCGACAGCGAAACACCGGAACGGGATAGTTTTGAACAGGTATTGCTCCTGCAACGCTTGCGGAATGCCGTACGGAAAATCAATCCGGACATTCCTGTAGATGCACAGGAAGAAGCTATCAAAGAAATTCAACGCATACATTCTCCGGAATTGCTGAGTAATAACGAAACCTTTCATCGTTTCTTAACTGAAGGCATTCCGGTTTCCAAACGGGTAGATGGCGATGACCGCGGCGACCGGGTCTGGTTGATTGATTTTAAGCATCCCCACAACAATGAGTTTGTAGTAGCCAATCAATTCACCATCACATCTGAGGCGGTTGGTGAGCGGAGTCGAACCAAACGACCTGATGTAATTCTGTTTGTCAATGGCATTCCGTTGGTGGTGATGGAATTGAAGAATGCGGCAGATGAAAATACTACCGTCCATTCGGCATTCAAGCAAATCGAAACCTATAAATCCATTATTCCAGGCCTGTTTACCTACAATGGTTTTGTCGTTATCTCAGACGGTTTGGAAGCGAAAGCCGGTACCATTTCTTCGGGCTTTAGCCGTTTTATGGCCTGGAAATCTGCGGACGGCAAAGCCGAAGCATCGCATTTGGTCAGTCAGTTGGAAACTTTGATTCAGGGCATGTTGAACAAAGAAACCCTCATTGACTTAATCAGACATTTTATTGTTTTTGAAAAATCGAAAAAAGTTGAGCCCTTAGCGAAATCCCGAGATGAAGGCTTCGGGAAAGATGCGAAAACAGGTATCACAACTATTTCCACCGTTAAAAAATTAGCGGCTTATCATCAATATTATGCGGTAAATAAAGCGGTAGAGTCCACATTAAGGGCAACGGGTTACACGCGTAAAATGGATGAGCAATTGAGCATGGTTGCAGAAGATCCCGAAGATTACGGATTGCCGGGTGTGGCAACGCAACCCGAAGGCGACCAAAAGGGCGGCGTAGTTTGGCATACCCAAGGAAGTGGAAAATCGCTCTCCATGGTTTTCTACACCGGAAAAATCGTGTTAGCATTAGATAATCCTACCATTTTGGTCATTACCGACCGAAATGATTTGGACGACCAACTCTTCGATACTTTTGCCGCATCCAAACAGCTATTACGGCAAGAACCCGTTCAGGCAGAAGATAGAAATCAGCTTAAAGAATTATTGAAAGTAGCTTCGGGCGGTGTGGTGTTTACCACCATTCAAAAATTCCAGCCAGAGGAAGGTAATAATGTGTATGAATTGCTTTCTGATCGCAAAAATATTGTCGTGATTGCCGATGAAGCCCACCGAACACAATATGGCTTTAAAGCCAAAACCATTGATGCAAAAGATGAAAAAGGAAATGTAGTTGGTAAGAAAATCGTGTATGGCTTTGCTAAGTATATGCGGGATGCTTTGCCCAATGCTACCTATTTAGGTTTTACCGGCACTCCTATTGAAAGCACAGATGTAAATACGCCAGCTGTTTTCGGAAACTATGTTGATATATACGATGTAGCCCAAGCGGTTGAAGACGGTGCAACGGTTCGCATATTTTACGAAAGCCGTTTGGCAAAAGTGAATTTGAGTGAAGAAGGTAAACAATTAGTTGACGACCTTGACGATGAACTGGAACAAGAAGATTTAACCAACACACAAAAAGCAAAAGCAAAATGGACACAGCTTGAAGCCTTGGTTGGCAGCGAAAACCGTATTAAAAATATTGCCAAAGACATAGTTGCTCACTTTAGCCAAAGACAGGAAGTGTTTGAAGGCAAGGGAATGATTGTTTCCATGAGCCGCAGAATTGCAGCCGATTTGTATGAGGCAATTATTGACCTTAAACCCGAATGGCATTCAGACGATTTGAATAAAGGCGTTATCAAAGTGGTAATGACTTCCGCATCTTCTGACGGTCCTAAAATTTCAAAACACCACACAACAAAAGAACAAAGAAGAACCCTGGCTGAAAGAATGAAAAACCCCGATGACGAATTACAATTGGTCATCGTTAGGGATATGTGGCTCACAGGTTTTGATGCACCAAGTATGCACACCCTTTACATTGACAAACCCATGAAAGGGCATAATTTGATGCAAGCCATTGCAAGGGTAAACAGAGTGTACAAAGACAAGCCAGGCGGTTTGATTGTAGATTATTTAGGTATTGCATCCGACCTGAAAAAAGCATTGGCCTTTTATGCTGATGCAGGTGGAAAGGGCGACCCAACTATTTTACAAGAGCAAGCCGTTCAGTTGATGTTGGAGAAATTAGAAGTTATTTCTCAAATGTATCATGGTTTTGAATATGAAACCTATTTTGAAGCGGATACTTCAAAAAAACTATCTATAATTCTTGCAGCCGAAGAACACATTTTAGGACTGGAAGACGGAAAGAAAAGATACATCAATGAAGTAACTGCATTATCAAAAGCCTTTGCGATAGCTATTCCACATGACCAGGCAATGGATGCAAAAGACGAAGTTTCGTTTTTCCAAGCAGTTAAAGCAAGGTTGGCAAAGTTTGACGGAACAGGCTCGGGAAGAACAGACGAAGAAATTGAAACGACCATTCGTCAAGTAATTGACAAAGCTTTGGTATCGGAACAAGTGATTGATGTTTTTGATGCAGCAGGAATAAAGAAACCTGATATTTCTATTTTATCAGAAGAGTTTTTAATGGAACTGAAAGGAATGGAACATAAAAATGTTGCCCTGGAAGTTTTGAAAAAACTGTTGAACGATGAAATAAAATCGAGAGCTAAAAAGAACCTGGTTAAGAGCAGGACATTTTTAGAAATGCTCGAAAACTCCATCAAGAAATATCACAACAAAATTCTGACAGCAGCCGAAGTAATTGAAGAACTCATAAATCTGAGCAAAGATATTGTTGAAATGGACAATGAAGCCAAACACATGGGCTTATCAGACTTTGAATATGCTTTCTATACAGCAGTTGCCAACAACAACAGTGCAAGAGAACTTATGCAACAAGACAAGTTGAGAGAGCTTGCCGTTGTGTTGACAGAAACCATCAGACAAAACACCTCAATTGACTGGACAATCAAAGAAAGCGTAAAAGCTAAATTGAAAGTTGCGGTAAAAAGAACTTTAAGAAAGTTCGGTTATCCCCCTGATATGCAAATGTTGGCAACAGAGACCGTTTTAAAACAAGCGGAAATGATAGCAAATGAAATAACTGGCCAAACCAACGAAAGACGAAATTTTTAAAAAAAATTACTAACGCTTCAAAAGAGAAAGAAGCTTGCCAAATTTCCATCAGCTCACCTATTCTAAACTATAAATACCGATGCCTGAATCTTCCGGGCATTGGTGTTATTACGGTAGGTCAGTTTAGTGCATGCCAAACAAAAATGCAAAAGAGCGATCCAACAACTACAGCCGGGAAAACCATAAAGGTTAGAAAAGATTCGCTTGAACTGTAGATGAGCATAATGGCGAACTTCTCTCTTCGTATCAATATTTTTGTCCATTAACCCACATTTTTGCTAATTTTGATCCTTTGGCTTCAAAATTATAGTACTATAATTTCGCCATTATGCCAATCCTGAACCGAATAATTCAAAACCTATAATTCAAAATTCAAAATCACCACATCATCTGTAAATTAACCAAACAATAATCATCATAAATACTATTTTTGCCATCTTTAAAACAATCTATGAAAATTACCAAA
>Ga0222423_1001224_pt1 | contig 12388 bp, 10 predicted proteins | sample 3A0metagenome_FD_182472 | JGI IMG/M metagenome (GOLD analysis project Ga0222423, IMG submission 182472) | Enriched microbial communities from leaf-cutter ant dump, University of Wisconsin, Madison, United States - 3A0 (version 2) | ecosystem: Environmental > Terrestrial > Nest > Insects nest >...
CGTCGAAAAGGCGCTGGGTCTGCTCGATAATGGCCGCTTCCGCGTCGCCGAAAAGATCGACGGCGAATGGGTAACGCATCAGTGGCTGAAAAAGGCGGTGCTTCTGTCGTTCCGCCTCAATGGCAATGACATCATGTCGGCAGGCAAGAACCTGTTTGACGAAGCCGCCATCGGGCCGTTCTGGGACAAGGTGCCCAACAAGTTTGCCAAGTGGCGCGCCGATGACTATCAGCAGGCCGGTTTCCGCTCCGTGCCCGGTGCTATCGTCCGTCAGGGGGCCTTTATCGGCAAGAACGTCGTGCTGATGCCGTCTTTCGTCAATATCGGTGCCTATGTCGGCGAAGGCACCATGGTCGATACCTGGGCCACGGTCGGTTCCTGCGCCCAGATCGGCCAGAACGTCCACCTGTCCGGCGGCGTCGGCATCGGCGGCGTGCTTGAGCCGCTTCAGGCCAATCCGACCATTATCGAGGACAACTGCTTCATCGGCGCACGCTCCGAAGTCGTCGAAGGCGTCGTCGTCCGCGAAGGCTCGGTTCTGGGCATGGGCGTCTATCTCGGCCAGTCCACCCGCATCGTTGACCGCTCAACCGGCGAAGTCACCTATGGCGAAGTCCCCCCCTATTCGGTCGTTGTCGCCGGTTCCATGCCGTCCTCAAATGACAAAAACCCGAACGCCCCGCATCTGTACTGCGCCGTCATCGTCAAGCGCGTGGACGCCAAAACCCGTTCCAAGACCGGCATTAACGAACTGCTGCGCGACTGAGCCACGCACCGTTCACCCTCCCCTGCGGAGCGGGGCCAGAACACAGAACATCCTCCCCCGCTTCGCAGGGGAGGATAAACTACCCCTTCTGCGGAATCCTGACTTCAAACGAGGTGCCATTCGGGCCGGTTTCGATCAGCCGCACATCGCCGCCGTGGGTTTGCGCCAGATCGCGCGAAATCGCCAGCCCCAGCCCCGACCCGCCGCGTGACGCGGTTACCGAAAAGGGCTGAAACAACGTATTGCGCACCCGCTCAGGGATACCGGGGCCATTGTCCGACACCGCCATGATGACCTCTTCGGCGGTCTTGACGGCGCTGATGGTCACGCGCCCCAGGGTCTTGCGGTTCGGTTGCGCCTCTATGGCCTGACGGGCATTGCGCATCAGATTGACCAGCAGGCGGTGAATATGGTCAGGGTCGGCCTCAAAGACAAACTCATCCATCGCCTTGAAGGCAAAGCGCACCTTTTCACCGGCCCCCAGACCGGCATCCTCGGCGGCCGCTTCGGCCAGTTCACGCAGCCTGACGCTCTGTATCCTTGCCGGAAGCTCATCCGACTTGCCGTAATTCAGCACGTTTTGCGCCAAAGTCAGCGCCCGATCCAGCGCCCGCTCCAGACGCGGTAAAGCCTTGGTGACATTGGGATCGCCGGAATAGGCCAGACGTTCCGAGGCCATCTGCGCAGCGGTCAGCATGTTCCTCAGGTCGTGATTGATCTTCGACACCGCCTGCCCCAGCGCCGCCAGACGCGCCCGCGACCGCAACGAATGGCGCACCTCCTCCTGCATCTGCGCCAGTTCTTCCTCGATCTGGCCGATTTCATCGCTGCGGCGGAAGCGGCGCGTGGCAATGGTGATGGCTTCGGGGTTTTCCTTGAACCGCGCAATGGCCCTGGTCAGGTTGCGAATCGGCATGACGATAAACAGCAACAGCGACACGAACACCAGTACCCCCGCCGCCAGCGAAATCAGCACCGACAGGCGCAGGATCGACCCCAGATGCCGCTTCAGTTCGGCCTTGAGCGGTTCCGCCGGCACCACCAGCTCGATCAGGTCGGTTCCCTTGCGGATGCGCGGCGCCACTTCGGTACGGATCAGACGGTCGGGCTTGCCCAGAAGCGTCTTCCACGGCCCCCACAGATAAATCAGGTCACCGCGTATATCATTGCCCGTGCGGTTGATATCGACCGTATCCGGTTCGACCGTTACATCGGGGTCGCGCAGCACAAAATCGCGCACACCATTATTCTGCAAGGCCAGATAGGAGGCCCCGACACTGCCGAGCAATTGCGAGGACAGGTCGCGCGACACAGTGCTTTCAGGAGAGGCATCAAGCGCCAGAGAGGCAATTTCCGCCTGCCGCACACGGTCGATCAGCCAGCGTTCCTGATGCGAGGCCATCAGCGGCACCAGAATAATGACCACCATCACCGCGACGAATAACGCCGTCAGCAACAGCAGATGCCCCGACAGGCCGCGAAAATAGGATTTGATGCCGCGCCCGATTCTGAACAGCACCGGCTTTATCTGGCGATACAACTGACCGGCCCGACGGCCATACAGCCGCCAGCGGTCAGACCGATCAGCCTTTATGCCGTTTTCCGTTTCCCTTTTTTGGGGCACCCCCGTTGCGTCAGGCGCAACAGGCTGCGCCACCTCAGACCTCGGTTCGGGCATAAGCCTATGGGCAGAACTATCCGGCATCATTCCGTTGTGTTAAGGTGGCGGTCACGATCAGGCCTATGGCTGACCTGTGACCAGCATAGCACATAAATTGACGTTTTCGTGATCTAAATCCGTCCTGCCCCCCCTGATTAGGGCAAAACCGTTACTTTAAGTGTCACTGCACCATTGACAAGCGCCTCTGCTCGGTTTATCGACGCCCCTCTTTTGAAATTGCAGATAGCTATTGGGTAACCTGAGGCTATCGCCCCCTAACCGGAGCAGTCCCAGTGAAACGCACCTATCAGCCGAGCCGCCTCGTTCGCAAGCGCCGCCACGGTTTCCGTGCGCGCATGGCCACCAAGAACGGTCAAAAGGTCGTTCAGCGCCGTCGCGCCAAAGGCCGCAAGCGCCTTACTGCCTGATTTTTGGCAGAAAATCGTTTAAAAAAGGCTCTTAAAGCGATTTAAGAGCCTTTTTTCATGTTCAGGGGTTCCCATGCTTCCGAGACTGAAAAAACGGGCCGAATTCCTGCTGGCCAACAAGGCCCCCTATCAGGCGCGCGGCGGCGTGGTCATTCAGGCCCGAAAGCGTGACGACGGCACCGAAACGATTCGGCTGGGCTTTACGGCCACCAAAAAAATCGGCAATGCCGTGGCCCGCAACCGCGCCAAACGCCGCCTGCGCGAAGCCGCCAGGCTTCTGACGCCGCAATATGGCCGTGCCGGACATGATTATGTTTTCATCGCCCGCGCCAGTACGCTTGAGCGCGACTGGCAAGGTTTGCTTGACGATGTTAAACGCGCCCTGATAAGGCTGTCGCCCAAAGACTGAACCTGCGACCTCTATCCCATTCTTTCCCTTGAGAAGTGCTGCCGATGAAGCGTGATGACGCCCGCAACATGTTTATGTTCCTCGCCCTGTCTCTGGCGATCCTGTTTGGCTATCAGTACTTCGTACAAGGCCCTAGGATCAAACAGGAACAGGCCGCTGCCGAAGCACGCGCCAGGGTCGAGGAAGCGGCAAAGCCTGCGCCCACACCGGAAAACCTGTTTGTCGCCGGTAAGCTGCCGCGTGAACAGGCCCTGAGCCAGACCGGACGGATAAGGATCAACACGCCGTCCCTTCGCGGGTCGCTGTCGCTGCGCGGAGCAAAGATCGATGATCTTTATCTGACGCAGTACCGCGAAACCCTCGCCAAGGATTCGCCGAACGTCGAACTGTTCCGTCCGCAGGGGGCCGAACATGCCTATTATGCGGAATCGGGCTTTATCGGTGCCAATGTCGCCGGTCTGCCGGATGGCAACAGCCTGTGGACGGTTCTGTCGGGCGATGTTCTCAGCGTCGGCAAAAATGTCGTGCTCGGTTATGACGGCGGCACGGGCCTGCGTTTCGAGCGCACCCTGAGCATCGATGCCAACTATATGATCACCGCCACCGACAAGGTGATCAACGAAACCGGCAATGCCCTGACCCTCGCCCCCTATGCCAATGTCGTGCGCCATGACGTGCCGGACACGCTGGGGCGCAACATGATCCTGCACGAAGGGGCCATTGCTGCCTTTTCCAAGGAAGATGCCAGTAAGGGCTATGCCCGCAAGGAACTGAAATTCACCAAGTGGGAAAAGGGCGATCAGGCCAATACCAAGGTCGATTCGACCGGCGGCTGGATGGGCCTGACGGACAAGTACTGGCTGGCCGCCGTCATCCCCGATCAGTCAACCAAAGTCCATGCCGCCCTCAAGGCCACGCCGATCAATCCCGAAGCCAAAGACAAGGAGCGGGAATATATCTATCAGGTCGGCTATGTGGCCGACGCCCTACAGATTCCGGCCGGTCAGTCGGTCGGGATCGGCTATAAGCTGTTTGCCGGTGCCAAGCGCGCCGAAACCCTCAGGGCCTATCAGCAGGACGACAATATCCCGTCCTTCGACTGGGCCATCGACTGGGGCAATTTCTGGTTCTTCACCCGTCCGCTGTTCTGGGTGCTGGATCACCTCTATAAGCTGGTTGGCAATTTCGGTCTGGCGATCCTGGGCCTGACGGTCATCGTCAAGCTCCTGTTCTTCCCGCTGGCCCACAAGGCCTACGAATCCATGACCCGCATGAAGATGCTTCAGCCCAAGGTCGAGGAACTGAAGAAGCGTCATGAGGGCAATCCTCAGGACATGCAAAAGGAGATGATGGCGCTCTATCAGAAAGAGAAGATCAATCCCCTGTCCGGCTGTCTGCCGATCCTGATCCAGATTCCCGTATTCTACTCGCTGTACAAGGTGCTGTTCGTGACGCTGGAAATGCGCCACGCGCCGTTCTTCGGCTGGATTCATGACCTGTCCGATCGCGACCCCACCAGCCTGTTCAACCTGTTCGGCCTGATCCCCTATAGTCCGGCCACCGTTCCCTTCATCGGCAGCATCCTTGACGGCCCCCTGCATATCGGTGTCCTGCCGATCCTCTACGGCCTGTCCATGTGGCTGTCTCAGGGCATGAACCCGCCGACCGCCGATCCGGTTCAGCGCCGCATCTTTGCCTTCATGCCGCTGATCTTCACCTTCATCATGTCGCGCTTTGCGGTTGGCCTGCTGATCTACTGGACGTGGAACAATATACTGACCGTTGCCCAGCAATATATGCTGATGAACCGCATGGGCGTCGAAAACCCCATCGATACCTTCTTCGGCAAGCTGGCGCGCACAAAGCCCAATTCCGAGGCGGCCCATACGCTGGAAATCGCCGATGATGTGATCAATGACGGCATTATCGGCCTGCCCGAAGACCAGCCCGCCCGTCCGCGTAAACCCGCCGGTACACCGGCTTCGGGCAGCAAGAAAAAGCGTGGTCAATAAGCGGTGACAGACGACACCTATACCGAAGATCAAATCGAAGCCGGACGTGTGTTATTCGCACGTCCGGCGCGCTTCGTCATGGGCGCGGCCAAAATCGAGCAACTGCCGCCGGACGACCTGCCCGAAGTTACCTTTGCCGGTCGTTCCAATGTCGGCAAATCGAGCCTGATCAACGCCCTGACCGGTCACAACCATCTGGCGCGCGCTTCAAATGAGCCGGGGCGCACGCGCGAAGTCAATTTCTTCGTCGTCGATGACAAGTTCCGTCTGGTCGATCTGCCGGGCTATGGCTGGGCCAAGGCCTCGAAAACCGAGGTCAAACGCTTTCAGAATCTGGGGCGCGACTATTTGCGCGGGCGTCCGGCGCTGAAACGCGCCTATCTGCTGATTGATGCCCGTCATGGCCTGAAGGACGTGGATAATGAGCCGATGGATGCGCTCGATACCGCCGCCGTCTCCTATCAGATCGTCCTGACCAAGGCCGACAAGATCAAGCCGCATGAGCTTCAGGCGGTCATTGAAAAGACACAGGCCGCGATCAAAAAGCGTCCGGCCGCTCACCCTGTGGTGCTGGCCACCTCATCGGAAAAAGGTTTCGGCATTCCTGAACTCAGGGTCGAGATCATGCAGACCTGCGAAGTACAGCCCTAGTGTCCTGAATCTGAAATTCGCATGTCTCTGATATAGGCCTCAGGGCGAATTTCAGAGTCAACAGGACACTAGCAATCCATTGTATCTAGTATCGTTTTTGAATTTGAAGTTCGCTCGATGTTTGATATCAAAATGAAGCGAACTTCAAATTCACGATACTAGTTTTTATGCGTCCCTATTGCGGTATAGATTTTGGCACCTCCAATTCGGGGGTCTGCGTGGGCCTTGGGCGCGAAGTGCGTCTTGTGCCTGTCGAAGGCACAGCCACCACCCTGCCCTCGGCCATTTTCTTCAACACCGAAACCGGTCACACCCGTTTCGGACGCGCGGCCATGGCGGAATATCTGGACGGCTATGAGGGCCGCCTGATGCGCGCCCTCAAGTCGGTTCTGGGGACCTCCCTGTTCAGGGAAACCACCCAGATCGGCACGGGACGCAAGGGCTTCGGCAGCATTATCGGCCTGTATATCGCCCATCTGAAACAGACCGCCGAAGCCTTTGCCGGTCAGCGGATCGAGGATGTGGTGCTGGGCCGTCCCGTGCATTTCGTCGATGAGGATGCCGAGGCCGACCAGCGCGCCGAGGACGAACTCAGGGCCATTGCCGAGGCACAGGGATTCAAACACATCCGCTTTGAATATGAGCCTCTGGCGGCGGCGCGCGATTTCCAGAGCCGCCTGACCGGTGAAGCGACCATTCTGGTGGTCGATATCGGCGGGGGGACGTCCGACTTTTCCGTCATGCATCTGACCCCGCATGAGGCGCAGATCCTGTCCAATCTGGGGGTGCATATCGGCGGCACCAATTATGACAAGGCCCTGAGCCTGGCCACCGCCATGCCCGATATGGGCTTCCGCAGCCGGATGACCAACGGCCACGACATGCCGGGCCTCTATTACCATCAGCTTTCGACCTGGCACCTGATCAACCAGCTCTATACGCAAAAGACGTTGCTGGGGGCAAAGGAGTTGCACTATCTGGCCGAAAGACGCGACCTGACGGGGCGGCTGATCGCGGTGCTGGAAGGCCGTTTCGGCCATGACATCGCCGCCCGTATCGAAGCCGCCAAGATCACCCTGTCCGGCGCCCCCGTGGCTGAGGTCGATTACAGCCATATCGAGGCCGGCTGGCACACTGAGATCAGTCAGGACACCCTGATTGCCGCCACGGCCCGCGATGTCGGCAAGGTGATTCAGACGGCACAACAGGCGGTAAGCAAGGCCGGACTGGAACCGCAGGACATCACCACCCTGTTCCTCACCGGCGGCTCGACGGCCCTGCCCGGTTTTGAGGCGGCCCTGACCACGGCCTTCCCCGCCGCAGACCTCAGCTATGGCGACCGCTTTGCCTCGGTGGTTCAGGGGCTGGGTCTGGCGGCGCGTGAAGCCTTCGCCACCTGAGACCGCAGAAAAGACTTGCCTCCGTCAACACTTCACTGTATTAGCACGCTAACACAATGGAACAACACCCCATGTCTGACACCACACAGGACAAGACCGTACTGGCCAATGCCCTTCTGACGCTGCAAACGCCGGAAGACATCGCGGCCTTTCTCGATGACCTGTGTACCCCGTCAGAGATCAGGGCCTTTGCCGAACGCTTCCGCGTGGCGCAGCTTCTCGATCAGGGCGATGCCTCCTATCGGGAAATTTCCGAGCGCACGGGGGCTTCGACCACAACCGTTACCCGCGTGGCGCGTTTTTTACGCGACATGCCTCATCAGGGCTACCGGCGCGTGCTGGATCGCCTGAAACCGAACTGAAACACAGGAAAGTCCGTCCCATGACCACGCCGCGTTTGCGCATTGCCGTTCAGAAATCTGGCCGTCTGGCTGACCGTTCTCTGGAACTGATCACAGGGGCGGGCCTGCGCGTCCTCAAGGGTGTGAACGAGCTTCTGTACCGTATCGAAAACCAGCCCATCGACCTGTTGCGGGTACGCGATGACGACATTCCGACCTTTGTCGCCGATGGCGTGGCAGAACTGGGGATCGTCGGTTACAATGTGCTGGCCGAACACTTCCCTGACGCCGACCTCGAAAGCCAGATCGTCCAGCGTCTGGGCTTTGGCAAATGCACGCTGAAAATCGCCGTGCCGAACGATGTCGCCTATGATGGCCCCCAAAGCCTTGAGGGCAAGCGCATCGCCACCTCCTATCCCAATATTCTCGGCAAGTGGCTGAAAGACAAGGGCGTCAGCGCCACCATCGTCGAGATGCGCGGCGCGGTCGAGGTCGCCCCGCGTATGAAGATCGCCCATGCCATCTGCGATCTGGTGTCCACCGGTGCCACGCTTGAGGCCAACGGCATGCGCGCCACCGATCTGGTGCTGTCGTCCGAGGCCGTGCTGATCAAGGCCCCGCACGCCCCACCGGCGGAACTGGAACATATCTATGATATGGTCGTGCATCGTTTCGATGGCGTCACCGCCTCGAACGGCGCGAAATATGTCATGCTCAATGCCCCGCGTGAGCATCTGGATGAGATTATCCGCCTGATCCCCGGTGCCGATGCCCCGACCCTCATGCCGCTGGCCGGACGCGACGATGCCGTGGCCGTCCATGCCGTCTGTCAGGAAAATGTGTTCTGGGACACGTTGGATAAGCTGAAGGCCGCCGGGGCTTCGGCGATCCTCGTCCTGCCGATTGAAAAAATGATGCGCTGAGGGCGCGACCTGTGCCCCGTGCCCTAAAGGTATCCCCATGAAAACCCTTGTCTGGAAAGACCTGAACGCAGCGGAAAAAAAGGCCGCCCTCGCCCGTCCGGAAAACCGGCGCGATGAGCGGGTGCTGGCCACCGTCAAGACCATTTTCGATGACGTCGAAGCGCGCGGCCTGAGCGCCGTCAATGACTGGGCGACGAAACTCGACGGCCACGGCGTTGAGCGCCTTGAACTGACCGCCGCCCGCGTCGATGCGGCGCGCGCGCAACTGCCCCCCCCTGACCTTGAGGCGATGGAACTGGCGGTCGAGCATGTCCGCGCCTTCCATCAGGCGGAATTGCCGTCTGACGGGCCGGTCATCGCACCGGCGGAGGGCTTGAGCCTGCAACGGGTCTATCGTCCGATCACCACCACCGGCCTCTATGTGCCCGGCGGTACGGCCCCGCTGTTTTCGACCCTGATCATGACGGCGGTGCCTGCCCTTGTGGCCGGTGTACCGAACCGCGTCTGCGTCACCCCGCCGTCAAAGGATGGCACCCTGCACCCGATGATGATCGCTGCCGGTAAGGCCGCTGGCCTTGAGGCCGTGTGGCGGGTCGGCGGGGCGCAGGCCATTGCCGCCATGGCTCTGGGCGCGCTTGAGGGCGTCCCCGCCGCTGACAAGCTGTTCGGGCCGGGCAACAAATATGTCGCCGAAGCCAAGCGTTATGCCCTTGAGCGCGTCTCAGGCATCGCCATCGACATGCCTGCGGGGCCGTCAGAGTTACTGGTCATCGCCGATGCTACGGCCAATGCCCGTCTGGTGGCCGCTGACCTGTTGTCTCAGGCAGAACACGACGCCGATGCGCAGGTGATTCTGGTGGCGCTCGATCGGCAAAAGGCCGCCGACATTGCCACTGAGGTCGAGACACAGGTGGCACAACTGCCGCGTGAAGCCATTGCCCGCGCCTCGCTGCAACAGGCCCGCCTGTTTATCGTCGATAGCCTTGAGACCGCCGCCGAGGTGTCGAACCTCTACGGCCCCGAACACCTGGCGCTTCAGGTCGCCGACCTTGAGGCCTTGATCCCGCTTCTGACCGCCGCAGGCACGATCTTTGCCGGTACCTATGCCGCCGAAACCTTCGGCGACTATGCCGCAGGGCCAAGCCACGTCCTGCCGACCGATGGTGCCGCGCGGGCCTATGACGGCATCACCGTGCGCTCGTACCTCACCAGCTTCGTCGTCCAGCGCGCCACCCGCGCCGGTGCGGCAACCATCGCCCCTGCCGCCGCCCGTCTGGCCCGCCTCGAAGGCCTTGAGGCCCATGCGCGGGCGGCTGACTTCCGTTTAGAGGTTTAGGTTATGATCCCCTCCCCCTTTACCGCCCTGAACGCCGCCGCCAGTGGCCTTGAAAGCGCCCCGCCGTCGCTCGAACCGCTGCGTCAGCGTCTGGCCGAGGTCTATGGCACCGACGCCCGCCGCGTGCTGGTCACCCGCGATATTGACGGCGGGCTGGACCTGCTTCTGCGCCGCCTGCGCGTCAACGGCTTCGAGAGCCTGAGCGCCGCGCCGGTCGATGAGGCGCGCAAAACCGCGCTTGAGGCCCTGACCGATGCCTATGGCCTGAACCTGATCCTCAGCGCCGACGCCCCCAAAAGCAAAAGCGCCGGTGCCTATCTGATCAGCAATCCGCGCCTGCCGGACGGCACCTTATGGACGCTCGCCGAAGCCCGCGCCTTAGCGGTCAATATCTTCCCGACCCTGCTGGTGGTGGACGAAGGCCTGCTCGATGCCGCCGACAGCGCCGGTCTGGTCGAACTGACCACCAGCGAAACCAATGTCGTGGTGCTGAAAAGCCTGTCCTTCCTCTATGGTCTGGCCGGTGCGCAGGTCGGTGCCCTGATCGCCCCCGACAAGCTGGCGGCAGGCCTGCACCGCTTTGCCGAGGCCGCGCCCCTGTCCACCCCGTCGATCCGCGCCGCCGAAGCCGCCCTGTCGCCGTCGCGCGCCCTTAATCTTGAAGACCGCATCCGCCTGATCCGTTCCGAACAGACGCGGCTGCGCGACCAGCTGGCCCAAAGTTCAGCCCTCAGTGGCTTTGCCGTCAATGACGGGCCGTGGGCCTATCTGCAACCGGTCGATAAGACCGCAAGCCTCAGCGCCCTGAAACGGCTCGGCCTCAAGGCGCAACCGGCCTTTGACGGGCTGATCGTGCCGGTGGGTGATGTGGCGCACAATGACCGGCTTCTGGCCGCTCTGGGGGTCGTGGCCCAGTCCAAGCCTGCCCGTCGCGGTGAGGTTTTGCGCGACACCAAAGAAACGAAAATCTCGGCCATTGTCGATCTCGATACCCCCAAACCGGTGACGATCCACACCGGTAACGGCTTCTTCGATCACATGCTCGATCAGGTGGCGACGCATGGCGGTTTTTCGCTGCAACTGGCCTGTGAGGGCGACCTGCATATCGACCCGCACCACACCATCGAAGACTGTATGCTGGCCTTTGGTGCGGCGCTGAAACAGGCGCTTGGCGACCGTATCGGCATGGCACGCTTCGGCTTCGTCCTGCCGATGGATGAAACCGAAGCGAAGGTCAGCGTCGATATTTCCGGTCGCGCCTTCTGCGTGTTCAAGGGCGAATTTTCCGGCGCCCATATCGGTGACTACCCGACCGAGATGACCGGCCACGCCTTCCGCTCTCTGGCCGATGCGCTGGGGGCCTCGGTGCATGTCGAGGTCGCAGGCGACAACGACCACCACAAGGTCGAGGCCTGTTTCAAGGCGCTGGGCCGCGCCCTGCGTATGGCAACACGCATCGAAGGCACGGCCCTGCCCTCCACCAAAGGCATGTTAGCATGAGTGAAAGCATTGAACATCCTTCCCCGTTTACGGGGAAGGCGCAAAAGGATCCCTGTTCTTATGAGTAAGGTTGTCATTATCGAGCTGGGCTGTGCCAATACCGCTTCGGTGCAGTTCGCGCTGGAACGGCTGGGGGCCGACGCCATCCTGTCGTCCGACGCCGCCGAAATCAGCGCCGCCCCGCGTGTGGTGCTGCCCGGTGTCGGCGCGGCAGGCTATGTCATGGGGCGCATCCATCAACTGGGCCTTTACGACACTATCCGCAGCCTGACCCAGCCGCTTCTGGGGGTCTGCCTCGGCCAGCAGCTTCTGTTCGAGTCCTCCGAAGAAGGCAATGTCGATTGCCTCGGCCTCATTCCGGGCAAGGTGCGCCAGCTGACGGCGCGCCCCGATCTGGTGGTGCCGCACATGGGCTGGAACCAGCTTGAGATCACCCGTGACGATCCCCTGACACAGGGCCTGAGCAATGGCGACTATGCCTATTTCGTCCATAGCTTCGTCTGTCCGGTCAATGCCTATACGCTGATCGAAGCCGATTATGACGGGCCGTTTGCCGCCTCGGTGCGCAAGGGCAATGTCTGGGGCTGTCAGTTCCACCCCGAACGCTCCTCCGCTGCCGGAGCCAAGATTTTAGAAAACTTCCTCAAGGTGTCGCTGTGATCCTTTATCCCGCTATTGACCTGATTAACGGCGAATGTGTGCGTCTCGAACAGGGGCGTTTCGATGCCGTCACCCGATATGACTCCGACCCGTTCAAGCGGCTTGAGCTGTTCAATGCCGAATTTGCCAAATGGGTGCATATTGTTGACCTTGACGGGGCAAAGACCGGCGCACCGCAGCAACACGAACTGATCGGCCGTCTGGCCAAGGCCTCACGCGCAAAAATTCAGACCGGCGGCGGGGTGCGTTCGCGCGAACACGTCCAGACCCTGCTTGAGGCCGGTGTCTCGGCGGTCGTCGTC
>Ga0222423_1001226_pt1 | contig 12373 bp, 8 predicted proteins | sample 3A0metagenome_FD_182472 | JGI IMG/M metagenome (GOLD analysis project Ga0222423, IMG submission 182472) | Enriched microbial communities from leaf-cutter ant dump, University of Wisconsin, Madison, United States - 3A0 (version 2) | ecosystem: Environmental > Terrestrial > Nest > Insects nest >...
AGGCAGGCACCGACGGCGCGGGTCTGGAGGGGAGAAACTCGTGCGGGGAAACGACGCGATAGGGACATGGGCAATCTTCACATGACTTGGAACGAAACCCGCCTTGCGGGAGCGAAAACGCCGGCCGGGCGACTTGCTTTGGAACGAACGGTTCAGAACTGGCCGGGTGGCCAATGGCCAGGAATCCCACCCGGCGGGCCGACAGCACACAGACAGTGATCGGATGCCGAGAGTTCACCGGTAGGAAACTGCACGGATGAGTGGTGGGAAATTGCCTCGGAGGCCGTGCGCTGGATAACCGAATCGTCATCCGTGCCTCAGCTTCCCGTTAGCGGCCGCCGCTTAAGGTGGAGTCACTTTCAACCCCCACGAGGTGACTGCCATGAAACTCTCCCGCATCTTCCTGAGCGCCGCCCTGCTCGGTGCTTCCTCCCTGGCCGTGGCCGACGGCGGCGGCGATATCACCTTCGCGCGCATGGAACAGGCCCGCCAGCAAGTCATGCAGGCCCGTCAGGGCGAGCCTTCGCCGGCGCAGATCGCCGAGGCGAAGCAGTACGCCTACGGGATGAACCTGGACATCGCCGAGGTCGTGGCGGTGACACCGATGAGCAAGGACTGTGGCGTCATCCCGGTACAGATGCGCTACAAGGATTCCTTCGGCGACGAGCAGGCCATCGAGTACCGCACCGAGCGCGTCGCCTGCCGCACCACCCGCTGATTCAGTCGGGCGTGGCTGGAAACTCCAGGAGGAAGCGCGTCGGCCCTTCCTCCGAGCTTTGCGCGCTGGCCGCGCCCAGGTGCAGCTCCATGATCGAGCGCACGATGGCCAACCCCAGGCCGGTGCCGCCCTGTGCCCGCGAGCGACCCTTGTCCACCCGGTAGAAGCGTTCGAACAGGTGCGGCAGGTGCTCGGCGGCAATACCCGGGCCGGGGTTCAGCACCTGCAGTGTCACGGCTTCGCCGTCGTCCCGCACCTGCACGCTGATGCGCTCGCCCTCGGGGGTGTGGCGGATGGCGTTGGACAGCAGGTTGGAGATGGCGCGCTGGATCATCAGGCGGTCGCCCACGACCAGCCCATGCCCTTCGATGACGATACGCAGCGACTTTTCCTCGGCGCTGAAGTCGAACAGCTCGGCGACCTTCGCCGCTTCCTCCTCCAGTCGCACCGACTCCTGCGGTAGCAGTGCGCGCGGATGGCTGACCTGGGCGAGGAACAGCATGTCGCTGACGATCCGACCGACCCGCTCGAGCTCTTCGGTACTCGCCGCGAGCACCGCTTCGTACTCTTCCTTTTCCCGTGGCCGCGACAGCGTCACCTGTGCCTTGCCCAGCAGGTTGCCGATGGGCGAGCGCAGCTCGTGGGCGATATCGTCGGAGAACTGCGTGAGCTGCTGCACGCCGCCGTCCAGCCGGTGCAGCATCAGGTTCAGCGCCCGCGCGGCCTTGCCCAGCTCCCGTGGCAAGTCCTGCACGGGAATGCGGTGGCTGAGGTCCTGGGTGGTAATCAGCGAAGCTACCTGACCGAACTGTCGCAACGGCTGCAGGCCGCGCTTGGCTACCAGGCGCGCACCGAAGGCAATGAGCAGGAGCAGTAGCGGTACCGCCAGCCAGGCTGAGCGCCGGAAGGCGCCGAGCAGGGCATCGTCGTCGCGGCGATCCAGGGTCAGGAACACCCGCAGGGTATTGCCGTCGCGCAAGCGGATCAGGCTCCGCTCGGTCAGCAGGCGGCGGCCGTCCGGCGAGGTCCAGCCGAACGCGCGGCCACTGCCGGCGAACTCATCGAGCACTGCTACGTCGCGAGTCGGCCCGCTACTGAATTGCGCCGGCTGCCCGCGTGATTCATCGAGCAGCGCGGCACTCAGGTTGTCGTGGCCCATCAACTGGTCCTGCAGGGCATGGCCGCGCAGGGGCAGGGCGGCCAGGCCGGGGTCCGCTTCCAGCGCGTGGCGCAGTTGCCCGAGCTTGTCTTCCAGCTCGCGGTGGGCGCGCTGGTCCAGCTGGTGGTCGAGGGCAAGGTAGGCGAGGGTAAGCAGCAGGACCATCAGCACCGAGCCCAGTACGCCAACCCACAGGCCGATGCGCAGCGACAGGCTGGCCGGTTTCATGCGCGCGCTTCCAGCACGTAGCCGACCCCGCGCAGGGTGTGGATCAGCTTGTCGGCGAAGGGGTCGTCGATCTTCGCGCGCAGGCGGCGGATGGTGACTTCCACCACGTTGGTGTCGCAGTCGAAGTTCATGTCCCAGACCAGCGAGATGATCTGCGTGCGCGAGAGTACCTCGCCGCTGCGGCTCATCAGCAGGTGCAGCAGGGCGAACTCCTTGCTGGTCAGGTCGATGCGCTGGCTGTCGCGGTAGGCGCGGTGGCGGCCGGGGTCCAGCTCCAGCCCGCCGATCTGCAGCACCTGCGGCTGGTCGATGCGCTCACTGCGGCGTAGCAGCGAGCGCACGCGGGCGAGCAGTTCGGGGAATTCGAAAGGCTTGAGCAGGTAGTCGTCGGCGCCCAGGTCGAAGCCTTTCACCCGCTCGGTAAGGCGGCCGCGGGCGGTGAGCATCATCACGCGGATGTCGCTGTGCTGGCGCAGGCTGGCGAGTACGCCCCAGCCGTCCATCTGCGGCAGGTTCACATCGAGGATGACCAGGTCGTAGGTGCACTGGCGGGTCAGGTGCAGGCCGTCGACGCCGTTGTCGGCGCGGTCGACCACATAGCCGCTTTCGCTCAGCCCCTGTTGCAGATAGTCGGCCGTCTTGTGGTCGTCCTCGATGAGCAGGATTTTCATGGATAGTTACCCGGTAATTACGCGAAGAGTGGTGCCGCAGGTGCAGGAAAGTTCATGCCGAATGCGAAAAACGTGCGCAGTCTAGAAGCTGTAGCGGCTTCAGGGTCAACCGTGGTGATGTCGCAATTCTGACCCTGAGAGGAGCTAGGAAAGTTCTGTAGCTCGCTGGTCTGTAAGGAATTTCCGAAGTGCGGGCGTTTGGATTAAATGGGGTGAATTGTTTCCTGAAGTTACCTGGAAGAAGCGCGCGGCCTTTTTAAATACATACAACGGGAAGTCGGCGGATAGCCAATTACATGTTTGTAATTATCCAGTCACCTTGTCGCTACAGAAGCACTTCTAGATTCGCCGGTGGAAATGACGGAATGCCGTCGAAGTTGACTCCACCGTGCGAGGTTCGCCGTGTTCTCAAAACGTTCTGGATTCGCCGCGCAGGCAATGCTGCTCGCGTTGCTGCTCTGGCAGTTGCCAACCTGGGCGCAGGCCCGCGACATCGGCATCGAGGAGGCGCTGGAGGCCGCAGTCAGTGGCAATCCCGAGCTGGCCGCCAGCGGCCGGGAAGTCGGCGTTGCGCAGGGGCTGCGGGAACAGGCTGGGCTTTTCCGTAACCCGACGCTGTCGTGGCTGCAGGAGGGCACCGAGTCGCGCAATCGCACCACCACCCTCGGCATCAGCCAGCCGCTGGAACTGGGCGGCAAGCGCGGCGCGCGGATGGAGCTGGCCGAGCGCGGCCAGGACGTCGCGGCGCTGAGCCTGCTGGCGCGGCGCAACCAGTTGCGCGGCGAAGTGATCGCGTCCTTCTACACGGCCTTGCGCGCCCAGGAGCGGGAACGCCTGGCGCAGCAATCGGTCGAGTTGGCGCAGCGTGGCGTGGTTGCGGCCGAAGGGCGCGTGCGCGCCGGCAAGGCACCGCCGCTGGAAGCCAATCGCGCGCAGGTGCAACTGGCCGAGGTTCGCCTGGAGCAGGCCCGCGCGCGCCGCGAGCGGGCCGACGCCAACCAGGCGCTGGCGACGCTGATGGGGCTGCCGTTGCCGGACTTCACCGGCGTGCGCAGCGACAGCGTCGAGCCGCTACCGGGTCTGCCCAGCAGCAATCAACTGCTCGACAGGCTGGACGACAGCGCCGAAATGCGCTTGGCCAAAACCCGCATCGACGAAGGCGAAGCTGCGGTGCGGCTGGCGAAGACCCAACGTATTCCCGACCTCGACGTCAGCCTGGGGACCAAGGAAACCATTGAGGCCGGCACTCGCGATCGCATCGCGGTGATCGGCCTGAGCCTGCCGCTGCCGCTGTTCGACCGCAACCAGGGCAACATCCTCGCGCAGTCGCGCCGCGCCGATCAGGCCCGCGACCTGCGCAACGCCACCGAGCTGCGTCTGCGCCAGGAAACCCAGCAGGCGCTGCAGCAGTGGAGCACCGCCCAGGGCGAGGTGAATGCCTTCCGCCAGACCATCCTGCCCAACGCCCAGACCGCCGTGGAAAGCGCCACGCGCGGCTTCGAAATGGGCAAGTTCGGCTTCCTCGAAGTGCTCGACGCCCAGCGCACCCTGATCACCGCCCGCGACCAGTACCTGCGCGCGCTGGCCCAGGTCAGCGACGCCTGGGGACGCATCGAACGGGTCTACGGCGATGTCGGCGCGGCCCGCTAGCTGTCGCGCCTGGCTCGGCCTGCTGCTCATGATCCTGACCCCGTCCGCTGCCGCACCGACCATGAGCCTGCCCGTGCACTGGTGCGTCCACGACCTCTTCAGCACCCTCCACCACTCCGCGGTGCCTGCGTCACGGCGCGGCGCCGGCGGATTCTTCCCGGAGCTTCCATGATCAAGAAAACCCCTCTCGCCGCCGCTGTACTGTTGGCTTCCGCGATGGGCGTCAGCGCCTATGCCTGGATGGGCAGCGAACAGGCTGGCGGCCAGCACCTGGACGATGCGACCCATGCCGACAGCGAGCACCACGGCAATACCGCACCGAGCCGCCACGCCGAAGCGGCAAGTCATGCCGATGGCGAACATCACGCCGCGAAGGAAAGCCCGCCTGAACCTGAAGAGGAGAGTCTGCGGCTGAGCCCCGCACAGGTCGAGGCTGCCGGTATCCAGGTGGCCACTGCCGGGCCCAGGGCGCTGGACGAGGCGTTCAGCCTGCCCGGCGAGATCGGCTTCGACCAGGACCGCACCGCCCACGTCGTGCCGCGCACGCCCGGCGTGGTGGAGTCGGTGGCGGTGGATCTCGGGCAGAGCGTGAAGAAGGGCGAGCTGCTCGCGGTGATCGCCAGCCAGCAGGTCTCCGAGCTGCGCAGCGAGCTGGCAGCCGCCCAGCGGCGGATGAGCCTGGCGAGCAAGACCTTCGAGCGCGAGCGTGAACTGTGGCAGGAGAAGATCTCCGCCGAGCAGGACTACCTGCAGGCGCGCCAGAGCCTGGAGGAGGCGCGTATCGCCCTGAACAACGCGCAGCAGAAGACCAACGCCCTGAGCGGCGTGGTGGCCAGCGCCGGTGGCAATCGCTATGAACTGCGCGCGCCGTTCGACGGCGTGGTGGTGGAGAAGCACCTGGTGCCCGGCGAGGTGGTCAGCGAGACCACGGCGGCTTTCACCCTTTCCGACCTGTCGCGGGTCTGGGCCAGCTTCAGCGTGGCCCCGCAGGACCTGGCGCGGGTACAGGTGGGCAAGCCGGCGCGGGTGGAGGCAGCGGACCTGGGAATGCAGGTCGACGGTCGCGTCAGCTATGTCGGCAACCTGCTCGGCGAGCAGACCCGCAGCGCGGTGGCCCGCGTCACCCTGGCCAATCCCGATGGCGCCTGGCGCCCCGGCCTGTTCGTCAATGTGCGGGTGAGCAGCTCCACACGCCAGGTCGCGGTCGCGGTGCCGCTGCAGGCGATCCAGGAGGTGGAAGGCAAGCCCAGCGTCTTCGTGCGCAGCGCCGAAGGCTTCGACCCGCGCGCGGTCGATCTCGGTGTGCGCAGCGATGGCCAGGTCGAGGTGCTGGCCGGCCTCGCTGCCGGCGACCGGGTGGCGACCGAAGGCAGCTTCATTCTCAAGTCGGAGCTGGGCAAGAGCTCGGCGTCCCACGCGCACTGACGGGTTGAAAGCATGTTCGAACGCATCATTCGTTTCGCCATCGAGCAGCGCTATCTCGTGCTGCTCGCCGTCCTCGGCATGGCCGGCCTGGGCATCGCCAGTTACCAGAAGCTGCCCATCGACGCGGTGCCCGACATCACCAACGTGCAGGTGCAGGTCAACACTTCGGCTCCGGGCTTCACCCCGCTGGAAACCGAGCAGCGCGTCACCTACCCGGTGGAGACCGCCATGGCCGGCTTGCCTGGCCTGCAGCAGACGCGCTCGATCTCGCGCTCGGGGCTGTCGCAGGTGACGGTGATCTTCAAGGACGGCACCGACCTGTTCTTCGCCCGCCAACTGGTCAATGAACGCCTGCAGCAGGCCCGCGAGCAGTTGCCAGAGGGTGTCGAGTCGGCCATGGGGCCGATTTCCACCGGCCTGGGGGAGATCTTCCTGTGGACCATCGAGGCGGAGCAGGGCGCACGCAAGGACGACGGCAGCGAGTACTCGCCGACCGACCTGCGGGTGATCCAGGACTGGGTGGTCAAGCCGCAGCTGCGCAACGTGCCCGGCGTGGCCGAGGTGAACACCATCGGCGGCTTCGCCAAGCAGTTCCAGGTCGCCCCGGATACCCGCCGGCTGGCCGCCTACCGGTTGACCCTGGCGGACGTGATCGCCGCGCTGGAGCGCAACAACGCCAACGTCGGTGCCGGCTATATCGAGCGCAACGGCGAGCAGTTGCTGGTGCGCGCGCCGGGGCAGGTGGGCAGCCTGGAGGACATCGGCAACATCGTGGTGGCCAATGTCGACGGCACGCCGATCCGCCTGCGCAACGTCGCCGAAGTGGAGCTGGGCCGCGAGCTGCGCACCGGCGCCGCCAGCGAGAACGGCCGCGAAGTGGTGCTCGGCACGGTGTTCATGCTGATCGGCGAGAACAGCCGCACCGTCGCCAAGGCCGCTGCGGCAAAGCTGGAGGAGATCAACCGCACGCTGCCGGCCGGGGTGAAGGCGGTGACCGTCTACGACCGCACGCAACTGGTGGACAAGGCCATCGCCACGGTCAAGCGCAACCTCACCGAGGGCGCGATCCTGGTGATCGCGGTGCTCTTCCTGTTCCTGGGCAACATCCGCGCGGCGCTCATTACCGCCATGGTGATCCCGCTGGCGATGCTGTTCACCTTCACCGGCATGTTCAGCAATCGCATCAGCGCCAACCTGATGAGCCTCGGCGCGCTGGACTTCGGCATCATCGTCGATGGCGCCGTGGTGATAGTCGAGAACGCCATCCGCCGCCTGGCCCACGCGCAGCAGCACCACGGTCGCATGCTGACCCGCAGCGAGCGGATGCATGAGGTCTTCGCTGCCTCGAAGGAAGCGCGCCGCGCACTGATCTACGGCCAGCTGATCATCATGGTGGTGTACCTGCCGATCTTCGCCCTCACCGGCGTCGAGGGGAAAATGTTCCACCCCATGGCCTTCACCGTGGTGCTGGCGCTCTTGGGGGCGATGGTGCTCTCGGTGACCTTCGTCCCGGCGGCCATCGCCATGTTCATCACCGGCAAGGTCAAGGAAGAGGAAAACCTGCTGATGCGCAGTGCGCGCCGCGCCTACGAGCCGGTGCTGGACTGGGTGATGGCGCGTCGCGCGCTGGTGTTCGCCAGCGCCGCCGTGCTGGTGGTGCTCTCGGGACTGCTCGCCAGGGGCATGGGCAGCGAGTTCGTACCCAGCCTGGGCGAGGGCGACTTCGCCCTGCAATCGCTGCGCACGCCGGGGACCAGCCTGTCGCAGTCGGTGGCCGTGCAGGAGAGGCTGGAGCGCCAGGTGCTCGACAAGGTGCCGGAGGTGCTGCGCATGTTCAGCCGTACCGGTACTGCGGAGATCGCCTCCGACCCGATGCCGCCGAACATTTCCGACGCCTACGTGATGCTCAAGCCCAAGGACCAGTGGCCCGATCCGAAGAAGAGCCGGGCGCAGCTGGAGGCGGAAATCCAGGAGGCCGCCAACGGCGTGCCGGGCAGCGCCTACGAGCTTTCGCAACCGATCCAGCTGCGTTTCAACGAGTTGATTTCCGGTGTGCGTAGCGACGTGGCGGTGAAGGTCTTCGGCGACGACATGGATGTTCTGAACCAGACCGCCGAGCAGATCGCCGGCGTGCTGCGCCAGGTGCAGGGCTCGTCGGAGGTGAAGGTCGAGCAGACCAGTGGCCTGCCGGTGCTCACCGTGAACATCGACCGCCAGCGTGCGGCGCGCTACGGGCTGAACGTCGGCGACATCCAGGACAACGTCGCCGTGGCTATCGGCGGCCGTGAGGCGGGCACGCTGTTCGAGGGCGACCGCCGCTTCGATCTGATCGTGCGCCTTCCGGAAAACCTGCGCAGCGATATCGACGCCCTGTCGCGCATGCTCATCCCGGTGCCGGCCCCGGCCAACGCCACCGATTCGCGGATCGGCTTCATCACCCTGGGCGAGGTCGCGCGCCTGGAGCTGGTGCAGGGGCCGAACCAGGTCAGCCGCGAGAACGGCAAGCGCCTGGTGGTGGTCAGCGCCAACGTGCGTGGGCGCGACATCGGCTCGTTCGTCTCCGAGGCCAGCGGCAACCTCGAGCGCCAGGTGAAGCTGCAGGCCGGCTACTGGACGACCTGGGGCGGCCAGTTCGAGCAGCTGCAATCGGCGGCGCAGCGCCTGCAGGTCGTGGTGCCGGTGGCGCTGCTGCTGGTGTTCACCCTGCTGATGATGATGTTCAACAACGTCCGCGACGGCCTGGTGGTGTTCACCGGGATCCCCTTTGCCCTCACCGGCGGAGTGGTGGCGCTGTGGCTGCGGGATATTCCCTTGTCGATCTCCGCCGGCGTCGGCTTCATCGCGCTGTCGGGCGTGGCCGTGCTCAATGGCCTGGTGATGATCTCCTTCATCCGTAGTCTGCGGGAGGAGGGGCGCAGCCTCGACGTGGCGATCCGCGAGGGTGCGCTGACGCGACTGCGACCGGTGCTGATGACGGCGCTGGTGGCGTCGCTGGGCTTCGTACCGATGGCGCTGGCCACCGGCACCGGCGCGGAGGTGCAGCGACCGCTGGCGACCGTGGTGATTGGCGGCATCCTGTCCTCGACCACGCTGACGCTACTGGTGCTGCCGGCGTTGTATCGGTGGATGCATCGGCGCGATGAGGAGGGGTGAAGATCGTGCTAGTAGGGCACACAGTCACACGTGGCCATGTGCCGCTCTCCCCAGGCGCTCACCCGCAATCCCCAACGGATGGCAGTCGCTATGGCCCCGGAAGGTGTTATTTGCACCTTTCGTGATCGCTATTCGCCAATGGTTCGTTTCCTATCTACGCTTGCTCTGCGCACTGCTTTTAGGTCAGTAAGCTCAATGAAGTTCGTGGGCTATCGAGCGAGCGCGAAGGGCCGGAAATTGGAGAGATGGCTGGCCGAACGGGATGACGCCTGCGCAGTTCAGGGAGGGAACGATGCTGTATCAATGTGCGCGTTGCATGACCGTATACGATTCCAAAGTCGAAGATGACCGGTTGCTCTGTCCGCATTGCCGTGACCGAGTCAAGCTGTTCACGGGGCCTCGGCCCGAGCAGGTATCCGAGGTGGCGTTGATACTGCCGGAGGAGCCCATCCTGCCGCTTCCGGAAGTTTCTCCGATCTCCTACGAGTTCACTCGACTTACCAAGAAAAATTTTCCTTTTTGGTATCACTACGCCGTGCTGATGAGATTAGTGGCGTCCAATGTGTTTACGCAGGAGCAAGCGTATGGTTATCAGCAAGCGGTGAGGGGTTTTCTGGACGCTCTGGAGTGTTTCGAGAATACCCCGACCAGTGAAGTCTGGGTGGCATACGCGATGTTTGGTTCGAGTACCGGCATCAGCGTGGCGGAGTGGTTTGTCAGAATCGAGATGTGCATGACGGTGACCACTCACCCGGATATCCCGATCTCCACCCACATGGGGATATTCCGTTCGCCCCTGCGAATGGTGGAATTGCCTGGGCTGAACAAGGCCAGGCACCTGAAAAGCGGCGGGGTCAAAGTCCCCGAACTCATCGAGGTCATGGAGATTGGCGGAAGCGTGGCGCGGCCCGTACGCAATCTGTCGGTACAGCTTCACGCCTTTGCCGCCAGGAGTTGTCTGCGGGATAGCACCGGCGTGAAGAAGGTCTTCATGATTACCGCGCCGCTTTTGAAGATGCTGGAAATTCTGCGGGAAAAGTGTGGCGCGTTCGCAACGGAGACCATTACGTCGGTGGAAAGTGGTAACTCGTTGGCTGTTCAGGTTGGCACTGACGACTGGCCCAAGCGTTATACCTTCACCGTGGTGAACATCGAGAAGTATCCCTGGCTGACTAAACTCGCTGCCTTGAAGGGGGGGCGTCCGACGATCGCCATCGAGCTGAAGTCGCTGGAAGATGCTCTGGACGAAAGGCCGCGTGTCGAGCTGGTTCGCGATTGGGTGGAAAAAAAGGGCCTCTAAAAAAAGGCGCCCTTGCGGGCGCCGAGGGTTCCTCTTCCTCCAAAGGGGCACGTGGAGCGCCAGGAAGCGGAGCAGTCTTGCGGGGGAAATCATCACCGTAAGCCTTGGGGGCGGTGATGCCCTCCGTTATACGCAGGGGCGCCTAACGGGAGGCTGAGGCGCAGCTGACAATTCCGTCATCCTCCCGCCAGGCGCAGCCCGTCACAGAATGGCCAGTGGGTACTCGACGATCAGCCGCACTTCGTCCAGGTCCGACTCGAACGCCGTGGCGCGGGTCGTCGCCTGGCGTACGCGCAGCGACAGGTCCTTGAGCTGGCCTTCCTGGAACACGTACCTGGCCTCGATGTCGCGCTCCCAGCGCTTCTGGTCCGTGAGCGGGTCGCCGTTGCCGTCGCGGCGCATGTACACGGCGTTGGCGTTGGAGTAGTCAGCGTCGCTGCCACGTGCGTAGCGGGTCATGAAGCTGAGGCCGGGTACGCCATAGGTGGCCATGTCGAGGTCGTAGCGGACCATCCAGGAGCGCTCCTTGGGCGAGTTGAAGTCGCTGTACTGGATGGAGTTGTCCAGGTAGATGGAGTCGGACTGGCGCAGGTAGTCGAAGTCGTTGTTGCCGTTATTGCGCTGATGGCTGACGGCAATGCGGTGGGCGCCGACATGCACGCCGGCGCTGGCGCTCCAGATGTTGGTGTTGAACTCGCCGAGCAGCTCGCGGCCTTCGTCCTGCGACTTGTAGTAGTTGAAGCCGCCGAACAGTTCCACTGCCTCGCTGAGCGGGAAATTCAGCGCGGTGCCGAAGTAGTACTGGTTCCAGGCGTCCTTCAGGCGGCTGCTGTAGAGGCTGACGCTGGCGTTGTCGTTGATCGCGTAGTCGCCGCCGCCGTAGGCGAGCCAGGGCGCATCCACCGGGCCTGCGTAGAAAGTGGCAAAGCCGTCGTCCATCTGCCGCGACTGCGGCTGGCTCATGGCGTGCAGGCGGCCACCCTGCAGGGTCAGGCCGTCGAGGCTGGTGTTCTGCAGGGTGAAGCCCCGAAAGGTTTCGGGCAGCAGGCGCGAGTCGCCGTAGTGCACCACGGGCGTTTTCGGGAATACGTCGCCGACCTTCAGCACTGTGTCCCACAGGCGCACCTTGGCCGCGCCGCCGGCCTTGGAGTAGTCGCTCTCGGTGCGCCCGTCTTTGTCGCTGGGCAGCACGTCCACCGAGCTGCCGGCGCCGTTGCGGCCGTCGCCGGTGTCGAGCTGGAAGCCGAGCATGGCGAAGGCGTCCACCCCGACGCCGACCGTGCCCTGGGTGAAGCCGGATTCGAACTTGCCGATGATCCCCTGGGCCCAGACCTCCGAGTAGCCGTTGCCGCGCGGCGGCATGGACTGGCCGTGGCGGGCGTCGCGGTTGAAGTAGAGGTTGCGGTTGAGGATTTCCAGGTTGGCGCCGTCGAGGAAGCCTTCGGGTTTCTCTTCGATCTTGCCTTCGGCGAGGACGGTCGGCGAAACGACTCCCAGTGCCAGCAGCGAAGCCGCCAGCGGGAACTTGCGTCGGTACATGATGTGCTCCTAAGGGCAGGATGGTTTGGTTACCGCCTGCTGTTGTTGTTTTCGCCCAGGCGTGGCGAGGGCCACGGGCATCGTGTAGGAGTACGGATAACGGCGACGTGAGCGGTGGATGACAAATCTGTCAGGCAGCGGCGGGGCAGCGCTGGCAGGCAAACCGATGTCGGAACCAGGCAATCGTTCCGGGCGGTCGATGCCTAGGGTGGCGAACCCTCACCGAAATGACCTGGAGCTGACATGTCCGATTTCATCACCGTCCTGCGCGACACCTGCCCGACCCCCGTGCTGGACGCCACCCGGTGGCAGCGCATCGGCGGCGATCCGCACACCGTCAACCTCAACGCCTACCTCTCAGCGGACGGCAGCAAGATCATGGGCACCTGGATCTGCACCCCCGGCAAGTTCGAGGTGAACTACGAGAAGTGGGAGTACTGCCACTTCCTCGACGGCTACTGCGTCATCACCCCCGAGGGTGAGCAGCCGATTCACCTGCGCGCCGGCGATGTGTTCGTCATCGAGCCGGG
>Ga0222423_1001229_pt1 | contig 12356 bp, 12 predicted proteins | sample 3A0metagenome_FD_182472 | JGI IMG/M metagenome (GOLD analysis project Ga0222423, IMG submission 182472) | Enriched microbial communities from leaf-cutter ant dump, University of Wisconsin, Madison, United States - 3A0 (version 2) | ecosystem: Environmental > Terrestrial > Nest > Insects nest >...
CGTCGCGGGGTTGCTGTTGATCAGGATGACCTTGTAGCCCTCTTCGCGCAGGGCCTTGCAGGCTTGCACGCCGGAGTAGTCGAACTCGCACGCCTGGCCGATGATGATCGGGCCGGCGCCGATGATGAGGATGCTTTGTATGTCTGTGCGTTTTGGCATAGTGCTATTTCATTCGTTCACGGCCGGGGCCGCGGGCGCGGCGCGCTGGGTCAGCTTGACGAGCAGCGCCTGGGCGCGCTCGGGCGGCAGGTTCTTCTGCATGAGCTGCAGCAGGCCATCGCCCTGGATCAGCGGGCGCAGGACTTCTTCTTCCGCATCGTAGAAGCTCACTTCCCATTCGGCCAGCAGCTCGGCAAACTCCGCGTCGTCCAGCGTCTTGCCCTTGGCCACCAGCGTGACCAGCGGCATCGCCTTGTTCTCCACGAAGGCTTTCTTGTAGGGCTTTTGCGCCCAGCGCTCGGTGAACCATTCGCGGTGGGGCGACGGCAGCGTCAGCACGCGCTTGTGGATCGCCTTTTCCAGCGCGGCGGCGGGGAAGCTGAACAGCTTCATGCCGCGGCCTTGGCCGCGCGCATGGCGTCGGTGAAGCGGTCGAAGAGGTAGGCGATGTCGTGCGGGCCGGGCGATGCCTCGGGGTGGCCCTGGAAGCAGAACGCGGGCTTGTCCTTGTGCGCCAGGCCCTGCAGCGTGCCGTCGAACAGGCTCACGTGCGTGGCGCGCAGGTTGGCGGGCAGCGTGGCCGTGTCCACCGCGAAGCCGTGGTTCTGGCTGGTGATGCTGACGCGGCCCGTGTCCAGGTCCTTCACGGGGTGGTTGGCGCCATGGTGGCTGTTCGCCATCTTGAAGGTCTTGGCGCCGAAGGCCAGGGCCATGATCTGGTGGCCCAGGCAGATGCCGAAGGTGGGCACGCCGCTGTCCACGATGGCGCGCGTGGCGTCGATGGCGTAGTCGCAGGGCTCCGGGTCTCCGGGGCCGTTGGACAGGAACACGCCGTCGGGCTGGAGCGCCAGCACGTCCGCCGCGGGCGTCTTGGCGGGCACCACGGTGATCTTGCAGCCGCGTTCGGCCAGCATGCGCAGGATGTTCTTCTTCACGCCGAAGTCGTAGGCCACCACGTGGAACTGCGGTGCCGAGAGCTCGCCGTAGCCGGAGCCCAGCTTCCATTCGTTCTGCACCCATTCGTAGCGCACGGGGGTACTGACCACCTTGGCAAGGTCCAGCCCGGCCATGCTGGGCGCCGCCTTGGCCTTGGCGATGGCTTCATCGATCAGCGCCTGTGTGACGGCCTGCCCGGCAGCCAGGCCGATGATGGCGCCGTTCTGTGCGCCCTTTTCACGCAGCAGGCGCGTGAGCTTGCGGGTGTCGATGTTGGCGATGGCGACCGTCTTCTCGCGCACGAGGTACTGCGAGAGCGTTTCGGTGGAGCGGAAGTTGCTGGCCAGCAGCGGCAGGTCCTTGATGATCAGGCCCGCGGCGTGGACCTTGTCGGCTTCGATGTCCTCGGCGTTGACGCCGTAGTTGCCGATGTGCGGATACGTCAGGGTGACGATCTGCTGGCAGTAGCTCGGGTCGGTGAGGATTTCCTGGTAGCCGGTGATGGCGGTGTTGAACACCACTTCGCCGACGGTGGCGCCCGTGGCGCCGATCGAATTGCCGATAAAGACCGTGCCGTCTGCGAGCGCCAGGATGGCGGGCGGGAAATTTCCCTTGAGAGACAAAAGCACTGGGTTCTCCGGATGGTTACGGTCGCCCGGCGCCTGCAGGCCACCGCGCGCGCAAGGCTGCGCCGGTGCCGGTGGCTGCTCTCAGATGGGTTGTTGCTTTGGGTGCGATCGGGCGACGCTGTTGCGAGAAAAGCTCCCGATTATACCCCTGCCCGGCCGCATGCCGCCGAATGCATGCTTTGCATAACCTTGTTACGTAAGGAATTGTTCCAGCCATTTGCAAGCGCTACCGCACCCCTAGACTGCGCCGGCGTTCCCCTGACCCCAATCTATTTTTCATCCATTCCGGGAGGCTGTTTCCGATGCGTGCATTTATTCGCTCCTTTGCCCTTTCGCTGGCGGGCCTTGGCGCCGCCCTGGCGGCCCAGGCCCTCGAACTGGCCAAGTACCCCCAGGTCTTCGTGGCGCCCCAGGGCGTGGAAGTGGTCCTCGCGCCCAGCACCGACGGCAAGCAGGCCCTGGTGCGCGTGAGCGGCATCAACGACCCCATCGACCAGGTGGTGTTCCTGGCCAACCTGGAACAGCAGGGCGCGGCGCGCGAGATCTATTCCACGCGCATCGACGGCCGCAACTACGGCCTGCTGCAAAAACAGAGCCACCCCTACCGCGGCGGCGAACAGTACGTGGCCTACCTGCCCGGCAAGCGCGACGGCCTGGTGCTCGCCTTCCACGAGGACAAGAGCAAGGCCTTCAAGCTGGCCGAGCTGCAGGCCAGCTACGAGCGCCAGCAAAAACAAGGCGTGCAGGAGAAGCTGGCCCGCTTCGACCGCAACAAGCGCCTGGCAGGCGTGCAGGCCGACCTGGACAAGGCGGACCAGGACGCCACCGCGGCCTGCGGCACCCCGGTGAAGACCGCAGTGGACTGGGCCACGATCGACGACGAGAAGCTACAGGCCCTGAGCATCGGCAGCTTCTGCGGCGTGGTGGCATCGGAGCTGGAATCCATGTGCCGCAACACCCCCGCCTTCAAGGCCACGGCGGCCGGGCTGGGCCAGGTGCAGTGCCGCTTCGCGCCGCAGTTGAAGATCCGGGTGGAGGGCCAGCAGGTGGTCTTCAGCACCGAGAAGGATGCGCCCAACCAGAACGATTTCGTGCGCCAGTTCCTGCGCAACCAGTAAGCTCTGCTCAGCGCGCGGCGCCGCTCGCGTGCAGGCAGATGGCGGCGGCTGCCGCCACATTGAGCGACTCCTCGCCCCCGGGCTGCGCGATGCGGATGCGCAGCGCAGCGCGTGCCTCCAGCGCGGGCGACACGCCCTGCCCCTCGTGCCCCAGGACCCAGGCACAGGGCCAGGGCAGAGCGGCGCGGTGCAGCCAGTCCCCTTCGTGCACATGGGTCACCAGCAGCGGCACCCGCAGCGCGTTCAGGTCCTGCACCTCCAGCCCTTCGATCAGATCGAGCCCGAAGTGCGCCCCCATGCCCGCGCGCAGCACCTTGGGCGACCACAAGGCAGCGCTGCCCTTGATGGCGGCCACCTGGCGGAAGCCAAACGCCGAGGCGCTGCGCAGGATGGAGCCGACATTGCCGGCATCCTGCACCCGGTCCAGCACCACGGTGGCGGCGTCCACGCGCAGCGCGGCGGGCGCGGGCAGGTCCAGGATGAAGCCCATGCGGGCGGGCGACTCCAGCGCGCTCACGTCCGCGAACAGCGCGTCCGCCAGCACTATGGTTTTCATAGCTTCTTGCGCCCATTGGGCCTGCGCCAACGGCCAAAAAGACTCTGAAAACACCGCGATCGCCGGGCGCTGGTCCCGTTCGAGCGCCGCACGGCACAGGTGGTCGCCCTCCAGCCAGACACGGCCCTGCTTGCGGTAGGCCGTGGTGTCCTGCGCCAGGCGGCGCAGGTCCTTCACGAAGGCGTTGTCCCGTGACTGGATGGTGGTGACGGAGGATGCAGCGGAGGCCACGGTCAGGCGCGTAGGTTCTGGGCCACCGGCGCGAAGGAGCGCCGGTGGTACACGCAGGCCCCGTGCTCGCGCAGCGCCGCCATGTGCACCGCCGTGCCATAGCCCTTGTGCCCGGCAAAGCCGTATTGCGGGAACTCCTCGTGCACCTGCTCGCACCAGCGGTCGCGGTGCACCTTGGCCAGGATGGAGGCGGCCGAGATGGCGGAAACCAGCGCGTCGCCCTTGACGATGGCCTCGGCCTGGATGCCCAGCGTGGGCAGGCGATTGCCATCCACCAGCACCATCACGGGCTTGAGGCGCAGCCCCAGCACGGCGCGGCGCATGGCCAGCATGGTGGCCTGCAGGATGTTGAGCTGGTCGATCTCCTCCACGCTGGCCTCGGCGATGCTGCAGCACAGCGCCTTGGCGCGGATCTCGTCGTACAGCCGCTCGCGCCGGGCCGGCGTGAGCTTCTTGGAATCCGCCAGCCCCGCGATGGGCTGGAGCTCGTCCAGGATGACAGCGGCCGCCACCACGGGCCCCGCGAGCGGGCCGCGCCCCGCCTCGTCCACACCGGCCGTGAGGCCCGGCGGGCGCCAAGGCAGGCTGGCCTGTTCAGGCAGAGGGGGAGAGGATTTTCTGGATCGCATCGGCAGCGAGTTGGGGGGTGTTGCGTCGCAGGCTTTCGTGCAGCGCCGTGAAGCGCTGCTCCAGGGCCGCGATTTTCTGCGGATTATGCTGGCGCGCGTCCAGCCATTCCAGGGTGGCATCGCACAGCGCCTGCGGCGTGGCGGTGTCCTGGATCAGCTCGGGCACCACGAATTCGCCGCACAGGATGTTGGGCAGCCCCACCCAGGGCTGCAGCTGCTTGCGGCGCATGAGCCACCAGCTCAAGCGGTGCATGTGGTAGGCGATGACCATGGGTCGCTTGAAGAGCGCGGCCTCCAGCGTGGCGGTGCCGCTGGCGATCAGCGTGGCGTCGCAGGCCGCGAGCACGGCGTGGGACTGGCCGGCGACGACCTGCACCGCATCCTGCAGGCCGCAGGCATGCGCCGCCTGCAGAATGCGTTCGCGCAGGGCCGGTACGGCGGGTACTACCAATTTAATAGCTGGCCGCGCTTGCCTGATAAGCGCTGCAGCCTGAAAGAAGGGTTGGGCGATGTACTGGATCTCGGACGAGCGGCTGCCCGGCAGGATGGCCAGCACCTCGTCCCCGTCCCGCAGTCCCAGCTGAGCACGGGCAGCGGCGCGGTCCGGCACCATGGGGATCACGCCCGCGAGCGGGTGCCCCACATAGGTCGCGGCGATGCCGTGGCGCGCGAGCAGTTCGGGCTCGAACGGGAAGATGCACAGCACATGGGAGGCAGCCCGGCGGATCTTCTCCACCCGCTCGGCCCGCCACGCCCAGATGGAGGGGCAGACGAAATGCACGGTCGGGATGCCCGCAGCGCGCAGGTCGGCCTCCAGCCCCAGGTTGAAATCCGGCGCATCCACGCCGATGAACACGTCGGGCCGGTCGCGCAGCAGGCGCTGGCGCAGTTGCTTGCGGATGCCGATCAGCTCGCGCAGGCGGCGCAGCACCTCCAGGCTGTAGCCGTGCACGGCCAGCTTGTCGCTGGGCCACCAAGCCTCGAAGCCGCGCCGCTGCATCTGCGGCCCGCCGATGCCGCAGGACTGCAGCGCGGGCCAGTGGGCCTGCATGCCGTCGATCAGCAGGCCCGCGAGAAGGTCGCCCGAGGTTTCACCCGCCACCATGGCGACGCGGGGTGCGGTGGTCATGTTTTCAGCGCGCAATACCCTGGGCGGATGCGGCCACGAAGCCGTCCATCAGCGACACATCCTGCGCCGCCTCGGGCATTTGTCCGGCCAGCGTCTGGATGGCCTCGCGCGCCTGCTCCAAGGTCAGGCCCTGGCGGTACAGCAGCTTGTGCATCTCGCGGATGGCCGCGATGCGCTCGGGCGAGAAATCGCGGCGGCGCAGGCCCACCAGGTTCACGCCGCGCACGGCCAGCGGGTTGCCGTCCACCACGAGGAACGGGGGTACATCCTTGTTTACATGGCTGGCAAAGCCCACCATGGCGTGCGCGCCGATGCGCATGCGCTGCAGCACGCCGACGAGTCCGCCCACGGTGGCCCAGTCACCCACCTCCACGTGACCGGCCAAGGTCACGTTGTTGGACATGGTGGTCTGGTTCCCCACCACGCAATCGTGCGCGATGTGCACGTAGGCCATGATCCAGTTGTCATCGCCGATGGTGGTCACGCCCTTGTCCTGCGCCGTGCCCAGGTTGAAGGTGCAGAACTCGCGGATGGTGTTGCGGTCGCCGATGACGAGCCGCGTGGGCTCGCCCGCGTACTTCTTGTCCTGCGGCACTGCGCCGAGCGAGGCGAACTGGAAGATGCGGTTGTCCGCGCCGATGGTGGTATGCCCCTCGATCACGCAGTGCGCGCCCACGCTGGTGCCCGCGCCGATGGCCACGTGCGGGCCGATCACGGCATACGGCCCCACGGTGACCGAAGGGTCCAGGCGCGCGCCGTCGGCGACGATGGCGGTGGGGTGGATGCCGCTCACGTCAGTTCACGGCGCGCATGGTGCACATCAGCTCGGCCTCGCAGGCCACGTCGTCGCCCACGCTGGCAATGCCCTTGAACTTCCAGATGCCGCCGCGCACGCGGTCGATGGTGATGGTTAGCACGAGTTGGTCGCCCGGCTCCACCGGGCGCTTGAAACGCGCGCCGTCGATGCCGACGAAGTAGTAGATGTTGTTCTCGTCCGGCACCTGGCCCATGGCGTCGAAGGCCAGCAGGCCGGCCGCCTGGGCCAGCGCCTCCAGGATCAGCACGCCGGGCATCACGGGGCGGCCCGGGAAGTGCCCCATGAAGTAGGGCTCGTTGAAGGTGACGTTCTTGATCGCCTTGATGCGCGTGTTGCTCTCCAGCTCGAGCACCTTGTCCACCAGAAGGAACGGGTAGCGGTGCGGCAGTTGCTTGAGAATTGCGTGGATATCCATCATCGAGTTGTTCTTCCGTTCAGGCTGCTTTCAGGGCCTGCTCCAGCGCCTTGATGCGCTCTCGCAGGCTGTGCAGTTGTTTGAGTGTCGCAGCGTTCTTTTCCCAGCGCGCATTGTCGTCGATGGGGAACATGCCGGTGTACTGCCCCGGCTGCGTGAGCGAACGGGTGACCACCGTGGCGGCGGAGATGTGCACATTGTCCGCCAGCTCCAGATGGCCCAGCACGATCGCCCCGCCGCCCACGGTGCAGTGCGCGCCGATGGTGGCGCTGCCGGCCACGCCCACGCACCCGGCCATGGCCGAGTGCTTGCCGATGCGCACGTTGTGGCCGATCTGGATCAGGTTGTCGAGCTTCACGCCGTCCTCGATCACCGTGTCCTGCAGCGCGCCCCGGTCGATGCAGGTGTTGGCGCCGATCTCCACGTCGTCGCCGATGACCACGGCCCCCAACTGCTCGATCTTGACCCACTGCCCCTTCTCGGGCGCGAAGCCGAAGCCGTCCGCGCCGATGACCACGCCCGCATGCACGATGCAGCGCGCGCCGATGCGGCAGCCCTCCCCCACCGTGACACGCGATTTGAGCACCGTGCCTTCGCCCACCTGCGCGCCACGCTCGACCACGCACAGCGGCCCGATGGTGGCCGTGGGATGCACCTGGGCAGACGGGTCCACCACCGCGCTCGCATGCACCCCGCCCTGCACCGCGGGCGCCATGTGCTGGCGCCAGAGCTGGGTGGCCCGCGCGAAGTAGACGTAGGGGTTGTCGGCCACGATGCAGGCGCCTCGGGCCAGGGCCGCCTCGCGCATCGCGGGCGCCACAATGACACAGGCCGCCCGGGAGGCGGCCAGTTGCTGCTGGTAGCGGGGGTTGCTCAGGAAACTCAGGTCCCCTGGGCCCGCCACCTCCAGTGGCGCGATGCGGGAGATGACGGCATCGCGCGCCGCGCCTTCTCCCTCCAGCGAGCCACCGAGCGCATCGACAATGTGCCCGAGAAGCAAGCTCACGCGCGGCCCGTCCGGTGCTGCCGCGGCTTACTTGGCTGCTGCCGTGGCATTCAGCGCCTTGATCACCTTGTCGGTGATGTCGTGCTTGGGGTTGATGTAGACGGCTTCCTGCAGAATCACGTCGTACTTCTCGGCCTCGGCCACTTGCTTGACGACCTTGTTCGCGCGTTCGAGCACCTGGGAGAGCTCTTCGTTCTTGCGGGCGCTCAGGTCTTCCTGGAACTCGCGGCGCTTGCGCTGGAAGTCGCGGTCCTGGTCCACCAGCTGGCGCTGGCGCGTGGTGCGCTGGCTTTCAGCCATGGTGGGCGCCTCACGCTCGAATTTCTCGCTGGCGGTCTTCAGGGTGTTGCCCATGTCCACCAGCTCTTTTTCGCGCTTGGAGAACTCCTGCTCCAGCTTGGCCTGGGCGGCCTTGGCCGTGTTGGCCTCGCGGAAGATGCGGTCGGTGTTGACGAAGCCGGCCTTGAAGGACTCTTGCGCTTGCGCGGGGGCTGCCACGGCGAGCGCGCCCAGCAGCAGGGCCAAAGAGATATGGCGAGAAAAGGATTTCATTAGAAAGACGTTCCGATCTGGAATTGCAGTTTCTGGATTCTATCGCCAGCGAACTTGCGCACCGGGTGCGCAAATGCCAGGCGTAGCGGGCCGAGCGGGGATATCCAGGAGAGCCCCAGGCCCACGGAGGCGCGCATGTCGCTGAAGGTAACTTTTTCGTTCTCCCCGTACACATTGCCCGCATCGACGAAGGTGAACATGCGCAGGGTGCGGTCGTTGCCCGCGCCGGGGAACGGCGTGATCAGTTCCGCATTGAGGGTGACCTTCTTCGGCCCGCCGAGCGAGGCCCCCGTCACGTCGCGCGGGCCCAGGGTGCCCTGGTCGAAGCCGCGCACCGAGCCCAGGCCGCCCGAGTAGAAGTTCTTGAACACCGGGAACGGCCGGCCGTTCATGCCCTTGCCGATGCCCAGCTCGCCATTGAACGCCAGGGTAAAGCGCTTGTTCAGCGGCACGTACTGCTGGTACTGGTAGTTGGCGCGCACGTAGCGCGCATCACCGGCCACCGACCATTCGGAATTGAGGCGCTGGTAGCGGCCCGAGTTGGGCGCCAGGGCGCTGTCGCGGTCGTCGCGCGACCAGCCGATGGTCAGCGGAATGGAGGTGCTGCTGTAGCCAAACTTGTCGGCATAGGCCAGGTAGGTCGCCGGGATGTTCGTGCCGGGCTTGATCTTGGTCTGCTCCAGCCCACCGCCGAAGAACACGGTGTCGGTCTCGCTGAAGGGCACGCCGAAACGCACCGAGGTGCCGGTGGTGACCAGTTCGTAGTTACCGCCCTGGTCCTCGTAGGGCTTGTCCGTGCGGTAGTACACGTCCAGCGTGCGCGAGATGCCTTCCGGGGTGAAGTACGGGTCGGTGGTGCTGAACACCAGGGTGCGGCGGTACTTGCTGGTGTTGACGTCGATGCCCAGGTAGTTGCCCGAGCCGAAGATGTTTTCCTGCTTGATGCCGAACGACAGCGACATCTTTTCCGCGCTGGAGAAGCCCACGCCCATCTGCAGCGAACCCGTGGGTTTTTCGGCCACGTTGATGACCAGGTCCACCTGGTCGGGCGAGCCGGGCACCTCCTGCGTCTCGACGTTCACTTCGGTGAAGAAGCCCAGCCGGTCCACGCGGTCGCGCGACAGGCGGATCTTCTCGCCGTCGTACCACGAGGCCTCGTACTGGCGGAATTCGCGGCGGATGACTTCGTCGCGCGTGCGGTTGTTGCCGCTCACGTTGATGCGGCGCACGTAGGCGCGGCGCGAGGGCTCGGCCTGCAGCACGAAGGCCACGCGGTTGTTCTCGCGGTCGATCTCGGGCACGGCCTCGACGCGCGCAAAGGCAAAGCCGAAGCGCGAGAAATACTCCGAGAACGCCTTGGTCGTCTCGGTGACCTGGTCCGCGTTGTAGGGCTCGCCGGCGCGGATGGTGACCAGCGACTTGAACTCGTCCTCGCGGTCCAGGTAGTTGCCTTCGAGCTTGACGCCGGAGACCACGTAGCGCTCGCCCTCGGTGACGTTGACCGTGATGGAGATGTCCTGCTTGTCGGGCGAGATCGCCACCTGCGTGGAATCGACGCGGAACTCCAGGTAGCCGCGCTGCAGGTAGTACGAGCGCAGGGTTTCCAGGTCGGCGTTGAGCTTGGCGCGGGAATAGCGGTCGCTCTTGGTGTACCAGCTCAGCCAGCCGCCGGTGTCCTGGTCGAACAGGCCCTTGAGCGTGGATTCGCTGAACGCCTTGTTGCCGACGATGCGCACTTCCTTGATGCGGGCCGGGTCGCCCTCGGTCACGGTGAAGGTCAGGTTGACGCGGTTGCGCTCGATGGGGGTCACGGTGGTGACGACCTCGGCACCGTACAGGCTCTTGTTGATGTACTGGCGCTTGAGCTCCTGCTCGGCGCGGTCGGTCAGCGCCTTGTCGTAGGGACGGCCTTCGGTCAGGCCCACGTCGCGCATGGCCTTCTTGAGCGCGTCCTTGTCGAACTCGCGCGTGCCGGCGAAGTCCACGTCCGCCACGGTGGGGCGCTCTTCCACCACCACCACCAGCACGTTGCCGCTGGCCTCCAGGCGCACGTCCTTGAACAGGCCCAGGCCGAACAGCGCGCGGATGGCCGCGGCGCCCTTCTCGTCGTTGTAGTCGTCACCCACGCGCAGGGGCATGGAGGCGAATACGGTGCCCGGCTCCACGCGCTGCAGGCCTTCCACGCGGATGTCCTGCACCTTGAAGGGCTCCAGTGCCCATGCCGCGTTGGCGGCAAAAATCATAGCGGCAACGGCCGATGCGGTACGCACGCCCAGGCGATTGATGTGTTTTTTCATGAGTGAATGGAGAGGCGGCTAGCCAAATAGCCGGAAGACGTACCGGGTGAAATCGTTGAACATCGCGACGGACATCATGAGCAGGAGTACCGCCACACCGCCGCGCTGCAGGCGTTCCATCCAGGCTTCGGAGACGCCGCGACCGGTCACACCCTCCCAAAGATAATACATCAGGTGCCCCCCATCCAGGACGGGCACGGGCAGCAGGTTGAGCACGCCCAGGCTCACGCTGACGAGCGCCAGGAAGATGAGGTATGGCGTGATGCCGAGGCTGGCGGAACGGCCCGCGTAGTCGGCAATCGTCAGCGGTCCGCTGAGGTTCTTGAATGACAGCTCCGTCACCATGCGCCCCATCAGGCGCAGCGTCAAAGCGGACACTTCCCAGGTCCTGACGATGCCGCCCCAGGCGCCTTCGAGAAAGCCGTATTCGACCGTGACGAACTCCGGCGGCGCCCCGATGTAGGCACCGATGCGACCCACCGTGGCACCGCCCTGCTCCGTGTGCGCGTCCGGCAGCACGTCCAACGTCAGCACCTGGCCCGAGCGCTCCAGGCGCCACGGCTGCGAAACGGGCTGTCCGCCCTGCACGGACTGGCGAATCAGCTCGCGCAGTTGCAGGCCGTCCACCACGTCGGTGGCGCCGAGCCGGAGCACCACGTCGCCCTCCCGCAGCCCGGCGCGCGCCGCCGCGCCGCCGTCCATGACCTCGCCCAGCACGGGGTGCGTCCACGGGCCCAGGATGCCGATCTTGCGAAACAGTTTGTCATCCGCCTCGCTCCTGTCGAAGCGCGACAGGTCCAGCCGGACCTCGCGGTGCGCCGCGCCCGATCGGGGCTGCACGTCCAGGCGCACGGCCTGGCGCTCCAGGGCGCCGCGCGTGAGCAGCCAGCGCAGGTCTTCGAACGAGCGCACGGGCTCCATCGCGTCCGTGCCCAGCGCCGCCTGCGCCACCAGTTCGCCGCCTTGCAGGCCCGCGCTCTGCGCGACCGAGCCGGGCACAGGGCTGGCCAGCACCGCCTTGGGCTCCTGCACGCCGCTCCAGTTGACGATGGAATACAGCAGCGCCGCCAGCAGCAGGTTGGCGATGGGCCCTGCCGCCACGATGGCCGCGCGCGCGCGCAGGGACTGGGTGTTGAAGGCCAGGTGCCGCTCCTCGGGCGCCACCGGGGCCTCGCGCTCGTCGAGCATCTTCACGTAGCCGCCCAAAGGGAAGGCGCCCACCACGAATTCGGTGGGCGAGCCCTTGGGCTGCCAGCGCAGCAGCGGCTTGCCAAAGCCCACGGAAAACCTCAGCACCTTCACCCCGCAGGCCACGGCCACGCGGTAGTGGCCGTACTCGTGCACGGTGATCAGGACACCCAGGGTCACGATAAAAGCGGCAATGGTCAGCAGCATGGGTGGGCCTCTCTCTGGGGAATTCAGGCCGCCATGCGGCCTGCGGCGTGCTCGGCCGCATGGCGGGCCTGGGCGTCCAGGTCCAGCAGGGCTTCGAGCGAGTCCGGCTTGGAGGGCGAAACCGCATCCAAAGTTGCAAGATTCACCGCATGGATGCGGTCGAAGCGCAGCCGCCCGGACAGAAACGCGCCCACCGCCACCTCGTTGGCGGCGTTCAGCACGGCCGTCGTGCCCTCGGCTGCCTTCAGCGCCTGCCAGGACAGGTGCAGGCCCGGGAAGCGCACGGCGTCGGCATCCTCGAAGGCCAGTGCCGCCAGGGCCGAGAAGTCCAGCCGGCTCGCGCCGCTGGCGATGCGGTCCGGCCAGGCCAGGCCGCAGGCGATGGGCACGCGCATGTCCGGCGTGCCCAGCTGGGCCAGGATGGATGCGTCCTTGAACTGCACCATCGAATGGATGATCTGCTGCGGGTGGATCACCACCTTGATCT
>Ga0222423_1001230_pt1 | contig 12354 bp, 14 predicted proteins | sample 3A0metagenome_FD_182472 | JGI IMG/M metagenome (GOLD analysis project Ga0222423, IMG submission 182472) | Enriched microbial communities from leaf-cutter ant dump, University of Wisconsin, Madison, United States - 3A0 (version 2) | ecosystem: Environmental > Terrestrial > Nest > Insects nest >...
GCCAGTTGCGCGGTGCAGATAACGTGGCTGTTGATCGTGGCTGGCTGGGTCAGGTTGAGGATTCAGCAACTGGGCTGACCTATCTCAACGCCCGCTACTACGACCCGGCATTGCAGCGCTTCTTGTCCCCGGACCCGTTGATGAACCCCGGCGACCCCAGAACATTGGACGCCTACCGCTACGCGGAAAACAACCCGGTGGTGCTCACGGACGCGTCTGGTCTGTTCGCAGCATGCTCCGGCGTTTACGGAGCCGCCGAAACAGCCTGCTTGACGTCCTATTACGGTGGCACGAAGCAAACCCCTCCGACGCCAGGCAAGGCGACCACGACGTATCAGCCGCCGACGCGGCCAGGTCTAGTGGCAGCGCCGTCGTCTCCTGCCCCGAAACTGCGGGAGGAAGAGTCGGGGAGGGGTTCAACGCTAGGGGCCGACCCGCACCCGTTGCCTAACGGGATGTATCTCCACACGGACACCCCAGAATCCCTAGTTGACTTACTCCGAAATCCAGGCTTCACGTCCGACTACACAAATCAGCACTTCATTGACTATATCAACATAAACAATGCGTACTTCACTGTCAGAAACTCACCGGAGCTTCTTGACCTTGGTGAGGGTGAGTCCGGTCTGTCCGACGCAATCTACTTTGCCTCCATGTACGATTACATCAACGAAAACTACGATGACTTGGTGATCTATCCAAATCTTCTCGCCGAACACTCCAGCTTGGTTGACGAATCCAAGATCCTATTCGCCGGTCTTGCAGCGCAAGGGTACGTGGTGGATCTATTTACCGGCTGGGTTGGCTACGTACGACGCGTCACCATCCTCAAGCCCTTGGCCGATAGCATCGAGGCGAATCTAGGGAGAATAGCTAGTGGCATCACGTAGGAGTACATGGTGTTGGTTGACGCTGGCGTGCCTGACAGCAGCTTCAGGTTGCACTGATGGCCCAACCATGGATTTCTCGCCGATTCCAGAGGGTTGGAATGGCGAGCAAGTGGAATGCGAATTGCCGCTTGTTTGGTCGAGGTTTGAAAGTGGGCCCGGTGTCGACGGCGCGGTGTGTGCGAGCATCGAACTGCGCGATCCCGTTGATGAGCCGGCGGAAATTACACACGCATTGACCGATGCTGCCCAAGGTGTCATTCACGGTGGCGAAGTCACGTACTTTGATTGCTCCGTGGTAGACGACAGCCTGTTGTATGCGTTCCAGGGTTGTCACGTATCGATCTCTGATCCAGATGGCAGCCCCTCACTGATCAACATCCATGTCTATAGCGAGATATCAGTTGACGACCTTCGCACCCTCCTTGACCTGCGCAAGACGCAAGGATCGATTGGCCATGGGGATTTTGACGGCATTCATTCGACTGCGAACGTGCGTGTCGTATGGGGCGAGGAGCCAGAGTAGCCGCCTCGTAATACGTTTGTGCCATTACTCAGTAATTTACTGTAATTGGACGAGGTTTCAGGCTTCACAGTGGACATCCGTATGAGATCTCGGACATATAGAGCGATCGGAGCACCTACACTCATGGGCTTTGACTTGGGTTACTCGTCTCAGGCTTGGCGGGCGTGGTGGCGCAGAAGGGGGCGGTGATGGCGGCGCGATCGGTCTCATCCCGGTGGCCTATCCAGGTTGCGTTGGAACCCGGAGCCCCGATCGAACCGAGCGAATATGAGTATGTATTTGTTGGTACGACCCACTACGACGCCGGTTTCTACCCGGAAAGCTTGACGCAAGAGCGGATGCACTGTGGCGGCGCCTCAACCGTTGCACACCTTCAAGACGATTCCTGCAAAGCGTTGGCACGCTACGGCCAGCCTGACCCGCTCCACACTCAGGCCGACGCCCCCAGCCAGTCAGGCTTAAACGGCTCGCGGACCTTATACGGCCGGTCGAGGCCTCGACTAATCATTAGCACCACACACACCACGCCCAGGTAGCTGATGACCATCGCGACCAGCGATATCCATACCAGCGCGCCGATAGCGCCCGAGGCAGTAACGAGCCGGCTGATCTGGCCGACGAACACCGCTATCACCCAGCCACCCCACCATCCGACCATCGCCAGCCGGGTCCACACCGTGCGCTTGTTAACCATCAAATCTGACATCACCAGGCAAGGCGCAAACAGGCCGTAAATCGGGATGAACCACGCCAACCAGATCTTCCACGTGGAAGGTCCGGCGAGGCCACGTTCGTCCACCGACTCCTTGGCCCGGCTCATCCACAAACCGAGCGTCAGCCATGCCGCAAACCCGGAGGTGACGGTATAGAACGAGAACACCCCGAGCGTCTTGACCGGGTCGTCGACCGTGCCGCGGTCCAGTACATGCAACAACCACACCAGCGGCCAGCACGTTGCCAACGTGTACAGGCCCATACAAACAATGGCCACAATGCCGCGATTCATCGTGGGCAAGGCCATGTCATAACCAGGCGCGAGTGATCGATGGGGACTATTCATGGGACCTCCTCGGGTGTCACACACCCTAGTGGGCGCTGGCAGGTCACGCCAGAACCGTTCCCACCGTCGGGACGACGGATAGCCTGGCATCGCGCGGTACGCATGGTGCCCGCGCGGGGCCGTTGCGGCGGCGCCAGCCCACGCTCAAGCGGACGCGTCTACCCATTTCTGACCGGCCCGGTTGCGAATCTTGTACGGCCGGTCAAGGTCGCGGCTAATGAGCAACACCACGCACACCACGCCCACGTAACTGACCATCATCGCGATCTGCGTGATCTGTGCCACGCGCTCGGTCGCGTCGTCCGCCGTGAACAGAAAACTGAACTGGCCCAGGTATACGCACGTCACCCAGCCGCCCCACCATCCGATCATCGCCAGCCGGGTCCACACCGTGCGCTTCCTGACCATCAAATCTGACATCACCAGGCATGGGGCGACAATGCTGTACAAGGGCACAAACCACGCCAGCCAAATCTTCCACGTCGTCGGGCCAGTGAAGCCGCGCTGGTCCACCGCCTCCTTGGCTCGGCTCATCCACAAACACAGCGTCAGCCAGGCGGCAAGCCCTGTGACCGCCATGTAGAGCACGCTCATCGCCAGCGACTTCCACGCGATGTCGTCGCCGTCGCGATCAACATTGTCAAGCAGCTGCATCGTGGACCAGCCCACTGCGAGCGTGTATAGACCCATGCAGACAATGGCGGCAATGCCGCGCTTCATCGTGGGAACGGACACGTCGTATCCAGGTGGGAGCAAACGGCGGGGACTGTTCATGGGGCCTCCTCAGGTGAGAAAACCCTAGTGGGCACCGCTACGTCACGCCAGAACCGCCCGCACCCATGGGGACGACGCTTACCCCGGCGCCGCTAGGGACGTTGCGCGAAGCGTTCCAACAGTTCGCCGTCCCCGGCAACCACCAGTAGATCGTCGGGCCGGATGTACGTGTCGCGCCCGGCATACACAAAGTCTTCGCCGGGGCTCTTGACCCCAATGACCTGCACACCGTACTTACTACGCAAATCCAGCTGCTCCAAGCGGAAGTTGTGCGTCTCCGCCGGGGGGCGCATCTTCACAATGGTGAAGCCGTCCTCCACTTCGATGTAGTCCAGCATCTTGCCGCCCACGGAGTGCGCCACACGCGAGCCGGCGTCGGCCTCCGGCAACACCACATGGTGGGCGCCAATGCGCTCCAAAATGCGTTGATGTTCCACTGAGATGGCTTTGGCCCAGATCTCCTGAATACCAATGTCCACCAGGTTGCCGGTGATCAGCACCGAAGCCTCCAGGGAGGTGCCCACCCCCACCACAGCCGCACCAAAGTCACGCGCCCCGATTTGCTCCAGTGCGCGCGGGTCGCTCGCGTCGGCCTCCACCACGGGAAGGCGCGTGGACCACCGCTCCACCAGGTCCGCGTCGCGCTCTACCGCCAACACGTCCACGTCCATCAGGTCAAGCGTGTCCGCCAGAGCCGAGCCAAACCGGCCCAGCCCAATCACCAATACACCTTGGTTTTGCGTCTGGTTAGCCAATGAGGGGCCTTTCCTTCGGGTAGCGGATCACGCGACGACGCCGGTTCAACGCTAGTGCTGCCACCAGCGTCACCGAGCCAACACGGCCCACATACATCATCACAATCAGCGTGACCTTGGCGCCAGTGTTAAGCGATGCGGTGATGCCGGTCGACAGTCCACACGTGGCAAACGCGGACACCACCTCATACAGTGCCCGGTCCAGTGTGAGGTCCGTCTGCGCCAAGAACACGGCTGTGCCCACCGCCACGATGAGCATGCTCACCATGGTCACCGCGACTGCGAGGCGCAACGCCTCCGTTCCAATGCGTTTACCGAACGCCTCAATATCCCGGTTACCGCGCGCCTCCGCCCACATGGCCAGTACCAGCACCGCCACCGTGGTGACCCGGATGCCACCGGCTGTGCCTCCCGAACCGCCACCAATGAACATCAAGATGTCCTCTAGCAGCCAGGTCGATTCGCGCGCTTGACCAATGTCAAAGGAGCTGAACCCACCGGAACGTTGGTTGATGGACTGGAAGAACAAGTTTCCAATGGTGGACATGGTCGAATGGCTGCCCAGTGTGCCGGGATTGCCCCACTCAAAAACGGCCAGCAACGCCGCCGACGCGAGGCTCAGCGTGGCGACCATCACCAAGGTGAGCTTGGTGTGCAGGGTCCAGCGGCGCGGGTGGCGCCACTGGCGCAGCACATTCAGGTACACCGGGAATCCCAGCGCTCCCACCAGTACCCCTAGGCCGATGGGCAGCAGCATCCACAGGTCACCCGAATACGGCGTCAGGCCCAGTGGGTCGGGGCTAAAGCCAGCATTGTTAAACGCGGACACTGCGTAGAAGGCCGCATACCCGGTGGAGCGGCCCCACCCATAATCAAGAGTGAGAAAGCGGGGCAGCAGGACGGAAAAGATCACCACCTCCGCCGCCGTGGACACCACCACAATCGTGGTCAGCAACGACCGCAGATCACCCAGGCCAGTCGAACGTGCCTCACCGGCGACAAGCAGCCGTTGGGTCAATCCCAGGCGCCGGCTCACCGCCAGACTCGCCAACGACGCCAAGGTAATAATCCCCAGCCCCCCCACCTTGATCGCCGCACCCATCATCGCCAAGCCCCACGGCGACCAGAACGTGGAGACATTCACCGTAGACAGCCCCGTCACACACACCGACGAGGTGGCCGTGAACAGCGCATCCACAAACGGTGCACGCTGGCCGCTGGTCGTGGCCACCGGAAGAGACAGCAATCCGGTGAACGCCAAAATGACCGAACCGAATACGCCCAACGCCAGACGGGCAGGATGCTGCAAGGCGATGCGATCTACCTGGTGGTCTACCCACCTGCGCCACGCGCGACGTGCCACCATGCCTCTCCCTTGGAGCTTCCCGAGGGCTCCCTCGGCGAGCGTCGGCCCGCTGAACACTCTGGCACGAAATTGTGCCGCCCTACTTCATCGGCACAAAGGCGCGCCTTCACAACTGTCACATTCGCCCCTACAGTGAGGACGGACACCGGCCGATATATGCGGTAAGTGCTTCAAAGGAGATTCGTTGCCTGACAATTCCGCGCCCCGCTTCCTCACGGTCGCTGAGGTTGCTCAAATGTGCCGCGTATCCCGCATGACCGTATACCGGTGGGTTCACGCCGGAGACCTGCCCGCCGTACGCTTTGGCAAGTCGTTCCGCGTCCCCCACGATGCCGCACAAGAATTCATGGACCGCGCCTCCCTGAGTGCCCCCTACACCGAGGATGACGGCACTGGCGCCACCGCTGTAGGCTAGGGAGCCGTGTCACGCGCGTCGCGTGTCGACGCCCGTCAACGATAGCTTTCTGAGCAAGGAGGGTCCGTGGGATCCGTCATTAAGAAGCGCCGCAAGCGCATGTCCAAGAAGAAGCACCGCAAGTTGCTTCGCAAGACGCGTCACCAGCGCCGCAACAAGAAGTAGCGCTCACGAATGTGAGGCCCGTACCCGCTTCCGGGTGCGGGCCTCGTCGTTTCTACGGACGACGCCGCAGTAGCGCCCGCACCGGCCGCAACAGCTGGTGCCCCAGCGCCCGCACCACCTTCATCACCACCCACACAAACCCTGAGGTGGACGCGCGCACAATCGAGCGCCGCCCATTGGGGTTACGCCCCCGGAAGTCATGAATAGGCCAGCCGCGCCTTTTGGCATGGCGACGCAAGCGACCGTCCGGGTTGATGGCGCAGGGGTGACCCACGGCCGCCAACATGGGCGCATCGTTCATCGAATCCCCATACGCGAAGCATTCCTCCACGCGCAGGCCCTGCGTCTGCGCCAGGTTACGCACGGCCACCGCCTTGGCCTCGCCATGCATAAAGTCGCCCACCAGCCGGCCCGTGTAGTAGCCGCCTCGATGTTCAGCCACCGTGCCCAGCGCCCCCGTCGCCCCCAGCCGCCGCGCAATCAAACGCCCAATCTCCACTGGTGACGCCGTCACAAACCACACCTGGTGGCCTTGGGCTCGATGCTCATCGATCAGCGACTTAGTACCCGGGAAGATGCGCAGCGCCAGCACCTCGTCATAGATCTCTTCGCCAATCTGCGCCATCTGTGCCACCGACCACCCCTTAATGATCGACAGCGCCTCGGCCTTGATGGTCTCCATCTGCTCATTCGACTCACCAAAGATGAGGTATTTGAGCTGCTCCCACCCAAAACGCACAATGTCGCGATTGCGAAAATACCCACGCTGCTTGAGCCCCCGCGCAATATGAAAGGCGCTCGCGCCACGGATCACCGTGTTGTCCACATCAAAGAATGCGGCAACCGCAGGTGGCGCGAGAGGGTCCTGACGCGTCATTGCTCCACAGTACCCGCGACCTCACGCCCGACCCCTCGCCACCGTCCCAGGTGTGACAGGTCCAACATCGTCCACCTGACCTAGGGTGTGGATGTGAACCCACGCGTCACCTTGTACATCCGCCCCGGTTGCCACCTGTGCGACGACGCCCGTGCCACGGTCCAGACCGTGTGCGCCGAGGCGTCGGCCACGTGGACAGAAACCGACATTGACGCCCCCGGCAACGAACCCCTCCGGGCCCGCCTGAGCGACCTGGTACCGGTGGTGGAAGTTGACGGCCAGCAGGTGGGCTACTGGCGCATCCGTGCCAGTGCCGTGCGCTCAGCACTCGCACGCCACGGGGGACAATAGGCCCATGCCCACGGTTCACCTGGTCCGCCACGGTCACGTCCACAACCCGGACAAAGTCCTCTACGGCCGCATCGACGGCTTCCGCCTGTCCGACGCCGGTCAGCAGATGGCGCAAGCCGTGGCCGACTTTCTAGTGGCCGAGCACTATCCCGTCACCCGGGTGGTGGCCTCACCGCTACAGCGGGCGCAAGAAACCGCCGCGCCCATTGGGAAGGCGTTCGGCGTGGGGATCGACACCGACGAGCGGCTCATCGAGGCAGGCAACGTCTACGAAGGCGGGCCACTGCAACAAGGCCCCAAAGACTTTCTGCACCCGCGCAACTGGTGGCTGCTACGCAACCCGTGGCGCCCATCCTGGGGCGAGCCCTACCGTGACCAAGCCGCACGCATGTGGGCCGCGCTGCGCGACGCCGCCACCACCACGCCCGACTCAGACACCGTCCTGGTCAGCCACCAGCTACCCATTTGGGTAGCGCGCACACACTTCACCAAAGGCTCCTACCTGCACGATCCGCGCAAACGCGAATGTGCGTTGGGCTCGGTCACATCCTTCACCTTTGAAGGCACCGAGCCCGTGTCCATGACCTACGCCACCCCCGCCTCCCATGTGGTGGTGCCATGACCCGTCCGGCCCGGCTTGCCATTGCACTAGCCATCGTGGTGGCAGTAGTGCTGTGGCTGACGGCCTGTTCCGTTCCCGACGCCGCCACCAGTCCCGGCTACGTGTCCGGCGACGGCGCCGTAACGGAGTGGGACGTGGGAAAGCGGCCCGGCCCGTTGGACTTTTCTGCCACCACCTTTGACGGTGACGCCTTGGCGCTCGCGGACTACCGCGGGCAGGTCGTGGTGGTGACCACCTGGTACGCGAATTGCCCCCCGTGCCGTGCGGAAGCCCCTGACCTCAACGCCCTGGATGCACTGGACGGCGTCAGCGTGATCGCGCTCAACGTGCGCGACGATGCCGCCACCGCACAGGCATTCCGTCGCACCTTCTCCACCACCTACCCGCTAGTGGACGGCACCGACGGCACGGCAGTGGCCGCCATGCAGGGCCTGGTGGCAATGCGGGCCGTACCCACCGCACTGATCATCGATGCGAACGGGATGGTTGCGGCGCGCACGGTGGGCCGAGTCGAGGCCTCCACCATGGAAGCGCTGGTGCGGGCAGCAGGCGAGGGGTCCACGTGATCGCCACCGCCGTTGGCGGTTCCTTTGCCAACACGGTCCTCAGCGGCTCACTCCTTGCCGCCATGGGAGTGTCCTTTATCGCCGGGCTCGTCAGCTTTGTCAGCCCCTGCATCGTCCCGCTGGTGCCGGGATACCTGGGCTACTTCTCCGGCATGGCAGGCACCGCCGCAAGCGCTGGGGCAGTGCGCCGCAGCGGTGTGCGTGGCGGACGGCCCCGCCTGATAGCGGGCGTGACCTTGTTTGTGCTGGGCTTCACCGCGGTGTTTGTGCTCCTGGGAGTGGCCTTCGCATCCGTTGGGGCCAGAGCCACCGAACAACTCGACGTCATCGCCCGCGTGCTGGGCGTGCTGGTGGTGATGCTGGGATTCGTCTTCCTTGGCGCCGTGCCCTTCATGCAACGCGAACGCCGCGTGCACCTCTCGCCGCGCGCCGGACTGTGGGGCGCACCGCTGGTAGGCGTGGCCTTTGGCGTGGGATGGACCCCCTGCATTGGCCCCACCCTGTCCGCCGTGCTGGTGCTGTCCCTGACCGAAGGAACCGCAAGCCGAGGCGTCCTCCTAGCCGTGGTGTACGCCCTAGGGTTGGGCCTGCCGTTCATCCTGCTGGCCGTCTTCGCCGAACGCTCCCGGCCCATGCTTGCCTGGCTGCGCCGCCACCGCCTGGCCCTGATGCGCGTTGGCGGGGCACTACTGGTGGTGCTGGGACTACTCCTTGTAACCGGCCTGTGGTCACGCATCACCACGGCCATGCAAGGGTGGATTGACGGCTTCTGGGTGGCGATATGAGCGACCAGATCCCCACCCCTAAGCGCTTCTCCGTTGACAACTACGCCTACCGGGCTGCACCCCGTTTGGGTGTGCGCGGTTGGCTGCGGTGGGGGTGGCGGCAGGTCACCTCCATGCGCCTGGCCTTGGTGCTGTTACTGCTGCTGGGGTTGGCAGCCATCCCCGGTTCCCTGCTGCCCCAGTGGCCCCAAAATGCCGCCGACGCGCGCGCCTACGTGGACTCACACGCGTGGGGGCCGCTCCTGGACCGACTGGGGCTGCTGGACGTGTTCGGATCGGCCTGGTTTACCGCCATCTACGTGCTGCTGTTCGTATCCCTGGTGGGCTGCATCGTGCCGCGAGCCATCGCTCACGGCCGGGCTGCCCGTCAGCGAGTGTCCGCACCCCCGCACCAGCTACGCCGCTTTGCCCACCACAGCGTCGGCGAGGCAGACGGCACCGCCGCGCAAGCGTCGGCGCGGCTGGTGACCTGGGGTCAGGGGCGTGGGCCGCTGCGCTGGCTGACCGGTTACCGCACCCACAGCGAGGAACGCACCGCCCGCGACGGCACCGCCGAAGTGGCCGTCGCGCTGGAAATGGGCGCATGGCGCGAATGGGGAAACCTGCTATTTCACGTCTCACTGGTGGGAGTGTTGTTCGCGCTGGCCTTCGGGTCCGCGTACACCTACCGCGGCCAGGCCGTCCTCATTGAAGGGGCTACCTTCACCAACGCGGTGGTGGACTACGACACCTACTCCGCGGGGCGTTTGTACGACGCTGCCAGCATGGAGCCGTTCACGTTGCGGCTGGACTCGTTCGACTCGGTATTCGATGCCACTGGTGCGCCCGTGTCCTTCCGGGCCGACGTTACGTTGACGGTGCCCGGTGGCACCCCGACGGCCCGTGACATTCGCGTCAACCACCCCCTGGAGGTGGCCGACGGGAAAATCTACCTGCAAGGAAACGGCTACGCGCCCGCGCTGACCGTGCGCGACAGCGACGGCAACATCGCCTTCTCCGGGCCCACGCCGTTCCTACCCCAAGACGGCGTATACACATCCAACGGCGTGATCAAGGTGCCCGACGTCACTAGCGGGCCGCAGCTGGGCATTGTCGCCACCTTGTATCCCACCGCCGCGCAAGCCATGGATGGCACTATCGCCTCGGTCAATCCGCAACTACTCAACCCGGTGATGCTGCTGACCGTCTACACCGGCAACCTCGGCCTCGATGACGGCGTGCCCCAAAACGTCTACCAACTCGACCAAACCAACCTCACCCAAGTTCTCGGGGACGACGGCGAGGCGCTGGTGGTGGACCTGCAACCCGGGCAGACCATCACCCTGCCGGACGGTCTGGGCAGCATCACCTGGGAGGACACCCCCGCGTTCGTTGCCCTGGACCTACGCGCCGACCCGTCACTGCCGTGGGTGCTGCTCACCGCGCTTGCGGCCCTGGCCGGAGTGGGAGTGTCCCTGTTTGCCCCGCGCCGGCGATTGTGGTTTGTGCTTCGCGACGCGCCGGACGGCACGCATACACTCGTGGAAGCCGCCGTGCTTGCCCCTGAGCACGATGAGTCGGCAGCCCGGGCGCTCAGGCGCGCATGGGCCGTCGCCCTGGGCGGCGATGGCCGCGACACCGGCGACCAAGAGGAGTCACCATGAACGTCACCACCTTGAGCGTTATGGCGCTGTGGACTGCCGCCACGTTGTACGCAATTGCCTTGGTGGCCTACTCGGCACGCCTGGGTCAGGTGGTGGAAGCCCGTAGCGCCAAGCGGGACGCGTCCAGCACCAAGCCGGATGCCGCCAGCGCCACGCGCTCGCGGGCCTTTGGCATCGGCACCTCGTCCATGTTTGTGGGCGCCGGGCTGCACCTGGTGGGAGTGGTCGCCCGAGGGATCGACGCCGGACACGCCCCGTTTTCTAATATGTACGAGTTCGCCATCGCCGGGTCACTGGTGGCCGTCATCGTGTTCCTGATCCTGCAGCGCAACCGAGACGTGACCTACATTGCCCCTGGTGTGGCAGCGGTGGGTGCCTTTGTGGTGGTGACAGCGCTGCGCCTGTGGTACGTCAACGCCACGGGGCTACGCCCCGCCCTGGACTCCTACTGGCTGGTCATCCACGTGCCCATCGCCGTGACCGCTACGGGAGTGTTTGCTGTCAGCGGGATCGCCTCTGCGGTGCAGTTGGTGCGAGATGCCCGCACCCGCGGCGTGCGCTGGGCACAGGCACGAATTGTGCGCCCGGTCGAGGCAGCCCCCGCTCCTGAGCGGCTCGAGGCGCTCGCGTTCCGTCTGAACGCGTGGGGCTTTGTGCTGTGGACCTTCACCGTGATGACTGGCGCCATGTGGGCCGAACACGCCTGGGGTCGATTCTGGGGTTGGGACCCCAAAGAAGTGTGGTCCTTTGTCATTTGGATCATCTACGCCGCCTACCTGCACGCCCGCACCACCCAAGGGTGGGCCGGCAGGCGCGCAGCGATTTTGGCCGTGGCAGGCTTTGTGGCGATCGTGTTGAACTTCACCGTGGTGAACCTGTTTGTGCAGGGACTGCACTCCTACTCGGGGTTGAAGGCCTAAATGCGACGCGGCATCACGGCAACCTGTGCAGTTGCGGTGGTGCTTGCCGTGGCCGGCTGTGCTCGTGATGGCGGCGATGCGAATGATTCGGGGGACTTCACGGCGTTCGCCGAGTCGTACTTAGGATTCGCTATTGAGGACGGTAAAGAGAACGGCCTATCTGACGGAGCACTCGAGATCTTGGAGCGGGCGTCAGTGGAGGGCGAGCTCACACCCGCTGATGTCCATGATGCGATCGAGCTGACGCTCGAGTGTTTCGGCGACGCTGGCATCCCGTACCAACGCGTCGCGGGCGTGAGCCTGACCGGGCTGCCAGAGGAGAGCTTTACGTTTGCGGCCCCACCGGGGACCGAGGACGGCGACATGCGATGGTTCGACGTGGCGGACGTATGCCAGTCGGCGAACTCGATGTTGATCACAGGACTTTACGAGAACCAGCCCGCCGCCGTGGCGGTGAGGGAGGACTGGTTCGACGCGTCGCGCCGCGACGAGGTTTCCCAGTGTCTTGGAGACCGGGGAGTGACCACGTCCGAATCCGACGGCTTCGATGAAATTCTCAATGCAGCCAAGACCTACCTCGATCAGACCGGCAATTCGTCCTGCCTGGATCTCATATTCGACTAGTGACTTCTTGCTGTGTCG
>Ga0222423_1001231_pt1 | contig 12341 bp, 10 predicted proteins | sample 3A0metagenome_FD_182472 | JGI IMG/M metagenome (GOLD analysis project Ga0222423, IMG submission 182472) | Enriched microbial communities from leaf-cutter ant dump, University of Wisconsin, Madison, United States - 3A0 (version 2) | ecosystem: Environmental > Terrestrial > Nest > Insects nest >...
TTGGAATTTAATCCGGCAGATAACACTATGATATTACTTCAAGGCGGCGGAAAAATTAAATTTAGTAAGGAATAATGTTCTGTGGGGAAATGGGTTCAAGCCTATCAATAGAAATGGGTTTTAATCCATTTCAGAAAAATTAAATTTCCTATCAATAGAAATGGGGTTTTAACCCATTTTGCGAAAAATAAATTTGGTATCAATAGAAATGGGGTTTTAATCCGCTCGCCGTAGTGTCTCGCTCACCGTAGAGCTCAAGCGGGTGTTGGGCATTCTCTGACTACGTCCCAGCGGCAGCGGTCTCTAACCGCATAGACTTAGCAACCGCCAACCACCAATAAACATCCATAGATTTTCCCGGAAAATTCCGGATTTTACTTATTTTTGAGCAGCAGAAAAACCTATGAGGTCTTAGAAACCTTATAGGTTTCGTCCCCGAAAGTTAAAATAGCATTATGGCGTTAGTGCTTCCTTTTCATTCAAAGCATTCAGTCCGCTGCGATGTAGTCAGAGAAATATCGAACGAACGGCCGTACGGAGACTGCAGCGATCGGGGAAAAAATAGCTCTTGTAACTAAACAGGGAAACTTTAGAGGAGGGTGGTGTTGATCTATTAAAGCCTGATGAAAATGAGCAAAATAAAAATTAATGAACTCAATGCTAAGGATACTATTTTTTAGGATTATCACGAGATTTATCGGGTTAAACAGTCGTTATTTCTTTTTTAAACTAATTGGAAAACCAAAAAGCCGGAGAGAATTATCCAATGAATATGTAGATAGCTACAACGACTTTGGGGATGCTTTAAAGCAAGATGTTATGAACGCTTTAATCGGAACGATCGTTTTCATTGGTCTTTCAGTATTAGTTGTTATGATTATTTTTTAGGGGCTGCTCTATATTAGGAAATGATATAGGATGGATATATGGGTATAGGACGTTGCAAATTAAGCAAGAAAGAAGCAGAAAGAACTGATGCGTTTTTTTATCGGTGAAACCACCGTTCGGTAATGTACCAAATGTGTGTGCGGCACATTTCCACAACCATAACACATTACTTATAAATAAATTTTAATTTTACTTTTTAAAACGGCAGAAATGTAGCAGATACTTGCTTAACTTTCATTGTTCATGCAACATTGCCAATCTTTTAAAGATTGGCAATGTTATCCCCGCTCTGACCGCACAAGTTGAGCAACCACCAATAAACATCCATAGATTTTTCCGGAAAATTCCGGCTTTTACTTATTTTTGGATCAGCAGGAAAAACCGATAAGATTTCATCCTTGAAAATCCAAATAGCATTATGGCCTTAAAGTTCTTTTTTCATTCAAAGCATTCAGTCCGCTGCGATGTAGTCAGAGACAACATCGAACGACCGTCCGGACACTACGGCGATCGGATATTAAACAATCGACACAATGATGAGGAGTAAATTGCGTAGAGGCAATATTTTGATTTATCTGATTTCGATATTGTTTTTGGGAGGAATATTTTGGCTTTTTTATCAGGTTTATAAGGTTTATAGCGAAGACCCTACGGTTGATGAAACTTGGATTGAAACTGTTGGTACTAATTTGCGTCCTTATTCAGGAAGGTCTTCTGCCAATTTGTTTGAATTTAAAGTGTATGATTCTGCTTTGGGAATGTCAAGACGACAAGAGGCATATACAGACATTACAAGCTATAATAATGCCAAAGGCGATAAATACCTGATTAAATACTATCCTAAAGACCCAAGCAATATTTACGTTTTGCAAGATAGACCTGTATTTTTGGCTTCTGAAATTGAAAATGGTGAAGTGGTATTAACTAAGGCAATAATAAGAAGAGAACCATATCAGGCGAACATAACTTTTAATGAGAAAAATAAAATATACCATTTGGAATATAGTTATTTAGTCAATGAACGGAGGATTTCCAAGATACAGGCGTTACCGCAATACTTGAATAAAGAAGTGCTTCATAAAGGAGACAGCTTGGATGTTTGGGTGTGGAAAAGGAACATTAAGAGAGCTATACTGATATTGGAGGATAAGGATAAATATATTTATTACGACAAATAAAAATGGTTGGGGTAATGTGCCAGATTTGTTGTTTCCCCCCCCCGCTCGCCGTAGTGTCTCGCTCACTGTAGAGTTCAAGCGGGCGTTGGGTCGTCTCTGACTACGTCCCAGCGGCAGGCGGTCTCTGACCGCATAGACTTAGCAACAGCCAACCGCCCATAAACACTCATAAATTTTTCCGGAAAATTCCGGCTTTTACTTATTTTTGGATCAGCAGAAAAAACCAGTTTGCTGTAGTGGTCAAGGCTGATTCCCCTGCTGGTGTACGAATGCTTGTGCGCGTGGTCAAGCGGGCGTTGGTGGAGAAAATTTGACAACTTTTTAAAAGTTGTCAAATTTAGTAATTCCCCAGCTCGCCGTAGTGCCCGGTCGGTTGTTGGATGTTTCTCTGACTACGTCCCAGCGGCAGCGGTCTCTGACCGCATAGACTTAGCAACCACCAACCGCCCATAAACACTCATAAATTTTTCCGGAAAATACCGGCTTTTATTTATTTTTGGATCAGCAGAAAAAACCGATAAGGTGTCATCCCTGAAAATCCAAACAGCATTATGGCGTTAAAGTTCCTTTTTCATTCAAAGCATTCTGTCCGCTGCGATGTAGTCAGAGAAACATCGAACGACCGTCCGTACGGACACTACGGCGATTGAGGTTCTAACCGTAGCGACACACGGACTTTTTCATCACACGGACTTTTTCATTTTGCATCATCATGCAATAAAACAGGCTTTGATCCGTTTCTTTTTGCATCAATAAGCCCGGAAAAAACCGTTATTACTCATTAATAGGAAAAACTCCCCCAAAAATTCCCCTTAAAGGACTGGAATTTATCCGGTAATTTTGTGGCGTTTTTTTACTCAGCTTTTTTAAAATCCATATTGCATAAAAACAACTATAATGCGCAGAATCTTTGCTATTCCTCCTGTCCTGCTCCTTCTTTTCATAATTACCTGCTCCCTGTCTGCACAGGCGCAGCCTTATATTGTAAAAGGTAAATTGGTGGATACGGTGAGCTATGTAACCATGTACCAGTCTTCGGTGGTGCTGATTAGAGAAAGCGATTCCGTCATGGAAGGTTTTACACGTACCAATGAAGACGGAGATTTTTCCCTGCCGGTACAAGAAAAAGGTACCTATACCATCATTCTTTCGCATCCTATGTTTGCGGATTTTAAGGATCAGATTACGGTAAATGAAAATCCGACCGATCTGGGCGAAATTCAGATGTTCTCCAAAACCAATCTCCTTCAGGAAGTTATTGTCAGCGATTCCCGCGCCATTACCATCAAAGGTGATACTACCGAATATACTGCCGACAGCTTTAAAGTGCGGGAGTTTGCCAATGTGGATGAACTCCTGAAAAGATTGCCCGGCATTGAAGTGGATAAAGATGGTAATATCACCGCCCACGGTGAAAAGGTGCAAAAGATGTATGTGGATGGAGAAGAATTTTTCTCCGATGACCCGGCTATGGTGGCCAAAACCCTCCGCGCAAGTGCCGTGGATAAGGTGCAGGTATATGATAAAAAAAGTGATCAGGCAGAATTTACCGGTATTGATGATGGCGAAAAAATAAAAACCATTAACCTGAAGCTGAAGGAAAATGCTAAAAAAGGTTATTTCGGGAAAATCGCCGCAGGAGCAGGCCTGCCCGATTACTGGGAAAGTCAGGCTATGATTAATGCCTTTAAGGCAAAACGTAAAGTTTCCGTTTATGGCACTATGAGCAATACCAGCACAACCGGATTGAATTGGGACGACAGCCGGAAGTTTTCTGATGGCGGCGGCGGTACGCTGGAAATGACGGACGACGGATCTTTTTCCCGTACCATCACCCGCGATGAATTTGATCTGGATAGCTGGAACGGACAATACAATGGCCAAGGCTTGCCAAAAGCCTGGAACGCCGGAGCGCATTACAGCAATAAATGGCTGGATGACGCCCTGAGCTTTAACGGAAATTACCAGTTCGGCAAGTTCGATATTGAAACCGATAATAATGTTCGTACCCAATACATCCTGCCGGATACGCAGTATGTCAATACCAGCTATACCAATTCCTATAATTCCCGCCAAAAACACAATGCCAATATCATTGCGGAATATAAAATAGATTCAACGTCTTCCCTCAAATTGAATGTGGGCGGTTATGTGCGCAGCAGCGAAAGTCGCCAGCTGAATCAAAGCGATATTGTGAGCTTAGACGGCGACCCGATCAACAGCAGCCACAAAGTGCAGGATGTCAGCACTACCGGTAATAATTTCAATGCTAATTTATTATTCAGAAAAAAATTCAAAAAAGAAGGCCGTACCCTTTCTCTTAATTTCAACGGACTGCATACCGAAAACGAAAGCAAAGGCAATTATAATACCTTAAACAGCTTTTATACCATCGGAATGATTGATACCATCAATCAGCAAAAAACTCAAAATCGCTTTACCGATCAGTTTGAAGGTAGAGCTGCTTATACAGAACAGCTAACAAAACACGTTGCTCTGGAGCTGAACTATGCACTTAATATTAATAATAATAAATCTGCTAATTATTCTTATGATAAAGCAGAAGACGGTACCGTAAGCGATGCTTATGATCCGCTCTATAGCAGCGATTATTCTCTGAATATCCTTACCAATACCGGCGGCGCAAATGTGCGTTTGAAATACGAACGAATTAACATCACCTTAGGCGGTGCCGTAGCCAATGCGGCATTCCGTCAATACGATCAAATTGCTGACACCACACTGCGTTATAATTATCTCAACTTCTTTCCCAGAGCTATCTTCCGTTATAACCGGAATCGTCAGACTAATTTTACCCTTTCCTATTCGGGTAGAACCAATCAGCCTACCATTAACCAATTGCAACCGATTCATGAAAATACCGATCCGCTCAATATCCTGATTGGTAACCCGGATCTTAAACAGGAATTTCAACATAGCCTTAATCTGAATTTCGGTAATTATAAAGTGTTGCAGGAGCGTTACCTCTGGGCCAGCTTAGGCGTAAACTTCAGTCAGAATGCCATCAGCCAAAGTCAAAACCTGAACGACTTAGGTCAGCGTACATATCAATATGTCAATGTGGACGGCAATTACAATATGTACGGATATGCCGGTTACGGATTTAAAATAAAACCGCTTAACCTTCGTACTAATCTAAACGTAAACGGCGGCTATTCTCATAATAATACTTATTTGAACGGACTGAAAAGTACCAGTATTAACCAAAACTACGGCCCGGGATTGTCTTTCTATTATAACAAAGACACCCTCCTGGATCTGAATTACAGCATTAATGTGAATTACAACCGGAGTACAACTTCCATTCGCCCTGATTATCTGAATGATTATTGGAGCGTAAATCAGAGCTTCGGCGGCAGTTATCTTTTCCCCGGTAATTTTATACTGGGCACCGATATTGATTGGCTCTACCGGCAAAAGATAGATGAATTGGATCAAAACAACAGCGTGTTCAAATGGAATGCCTATCTCTCCAAATCATTCCTGAAAGATCGCTCTTTAGTACTGAAATTGTATGTGAATGATATCCTGAATCAAAACGTAGGATTTGTGCGTACAGCCAATGATAACTATATTACGGAAAATTCCTACAATACCATTCGCCGCTACGGTATGCTCAGTCTTACCTGGAACTTTACACGATCCGGTGCATTAGGCAAAGGGTCATCAGAAGAATCAACCACAACGGAAACGGAAGAATAACATTATTGCACTGTCATTTTATAAAATAAAAAAACATTAATCGTGAAAAAAATCCTCTTTATGCTCATGCTGTCCTTAACAGTGGGTATCACAGCCAGAGCACAATATATCAGCAATGGGAAAATTGAGTTTGAACGCAAGACCAATCTGCGCATGTCGTTGAATTATGAAATGACCGATGAGCAAAAAAGCAGCGACTGGTTTAAGCTCATGATTGAAAAACTTCCTCAGCATCTGATCTCCTATTTTACGTTGGATTTCGATCAGGATCATAGTATTTATTGGTTTGTGAAAGATGCGGAAACTTCCGGTATGCCCTCAATGTTCGGAGGAAAAGGACCTGCACGGGAAAATATTGTTAAGACGAATTTTAAGGAAAACAATTTTGTTGCAGAGAAAAAAATCTATGAAACCAATTTTCTCGTTACCGACAGCAGTCGTAAGCTCAAATGGAAAATTGAAGATGAAATCAGGGTAATTGCCGGTTATCCCTGCCGGAAAGCAGTTACTACCATCTGCGATTCTGTGGTAATTGTAGCATTCTATACCGATCAGATTATAGTAAGCGGCGGACCGGAATCCATCAGTGGCTTGCCGGGTATGATTCTGGGTATGGCCATCCCCCGGCTTTATACTACATGGTTTGCAACTAAGGTAGATCTGGTGGAATTTGAAGAGCCGGTGTTGAAAGAAAGCAAAAAAGGCAAAAAGGTTACTTATGCCGAATTGGAAAACGAATTGTCCAAATCATTGAAAGACTGGGGCAATTATGGAATAACAACGATATGGTGGGCTATGCTGTAATGATGAAGTCGCCGCCTGTATCCGGTTTTTATTTTTCTGTTGGCAAAAATGATAATATTTTTGACCTCTGAAGTAATAACACTGAATTGGTCAAATCTTATTTTAATATTCTGTTCTTAATGGCCGCATTACTGCTGGCCGGATTTATCCCTCAGGATACTTATGCCCAGTTAATGCCTGTCAATACCGGTGGGGGAGGCGGATTGCCCGGTATGCCTGCTTTGCCCGGCACTATATTGAACCAGAATGATACCTTCGGAAATGATTCCACGAAAAATAAGTCGAACGAGAAATGGGTGGACGAACAGGCTCGGATTTATTATACCCTGATCTCATCCGATGTCAAGCGACTACCGGATACCGCTATTCATAATTTTCATCATTTTCAGCCGGAACAACCTTGGTGGGGGCGTGATTTGGGTAATATCTATTCCCCCTCGGTCAATTTGTTTTTTACGCCTTTTCAGGCTGCCGGCCCTGATCTCGGCTACCATATTTGGGATCTTTATACCTTGAAAACAGATAGCTTGCCGCTGTATAATACCACGCGCCCTTACACCGATTTTGAATTTACTCTGGGCAGTAAAGCCGCTCAGCGGGTCGGTATTTTACACACACAAAATATTAGTCCCGACTGGAACGTGGCGGGAACTTTTGCTAATGTGAATACACCGGGCTATTATTATATCCAACGCAGTACCGGTATTTCAGGAAGCCTGAGCAGTAACTACCGGAGCAAAAACCAACGCTTCAATACCATAGTCGGTTTTACCTATAACCGGTTTAGTCAGGATGAAAACGGCGGCATACAAGCCGATAGTTTTCTCGTGAGCGATAATTATCCCGACCGCTTACTGATACCCGTAAACCTGCCGGAAAGCAGATACGGCAGTCAGCGGGCTGCCGTATCTAACCGATTCCGCAATACGCATCTGTTGGTGCAAAATGCTTATGCTTGGGGTGTGCGAGATACTACTTATAATGAAGATTCTACTAAGGCAACCTTCAATTTTACACCGCGTTTTAGCTTGAAACATCAGTTGCAGTTGCACAGCGAACGCCATAAATTTCAAGATGTAAGTCCCGAAGCTTCCCGATATGCCTTTATTGCTCCGCTGACCTTTAGCACTACAGATACGCTACAAAGCGAACAAAATTGGTTTTATGTGGACAATAAATTCAGCCTGAATGGTTATGTCGGTAAAAAAGATCAATTGTTGGCCGCCGAAGCCGGCATTGGTTTACGCTGGGATCAATTCGGAACAGATAGTGCCTTAGTGCCCGATAAAAATGCTTTTCTTAGTAATTATATTTTCGGAACTATTAAGAAAGAAGCACTTCAGGAAGGAGCATGGCAATATGGTGCGCAGGCGGAATTATTTTTCTCCGGACAAGCAGCCGGAAATTTTAATATAGAAGCCCATCTAGCAAAAAATTTCCGCTCCTTAGGATGGATAGGCGGCGAATTGAAACAAACATTGAGCAATGCACCTTATGCCTTTACCAGTTTCAACAGTAATTTTTTTAGCCGGAGTTTTTCTTTCGGAAAAACCAGTATTACCCGTCTCAGCGCTCATTTGGATGTGAGCCGGTATCGTTTGCAGGCCGGCATACGTAATTATGTAGTCGGTAATTATCTGTATTATGACACCTCATGGAATCCGCAACAACAAGCAGCGCCTTTTTCCGTATTGCAGATTTACGGACGCAAACAGTTCGTTTACCGTATATTTTCCTTAGATAATGAAGTGGTATGGCAGCAACCTACCGGAAATGCACCCCTGCGCCTGCCGGCATTCATGCTTCGGCATGTGTTGAGTGTGGAAGCCGGCTTGTTCAAAAATGCGCTGAATATTTCCACAGGAATAGAAGCGCGATACCATACACCTTATTTTGCTTCGGGATATATCCCGTATTTCAACCAGTTTTATTTTCAAGAAAAAAACCGTATCAGCAATCCTGTGGAATTGATGCTGTTCTTTAATTTTAAAGTTAAAAGTTTCCGTTGCTTTGTTATCGGAGACCAGCTTCAGCAGTTGATCTATAAACATAATGTCATGAATTTTGTCGGTTATCCTGCTCCGGATGCTATGATTCGTTTTGGCTTTAATTGGGTGATGATAAATTGATACGCCACTGTTGTTTGAAAGCCGGATAGTGCTTGATGTTATTGTCAATAGTAGGAGAGTATTACCGCTTTTGAATCGGAATTTTTTCTTTATAAAAGCAGATTGGCATAATATGTATGCTGTTTTATTAACGATTCATTCTTTAATGCGTTGGTTAGTGCTGGCCGCATTGGTTTTTGCATTAATCTACAATTACCGTGCTTTGATTTTCCATAAAAAATATACGCCTTATGCCGATGCCGTCCGGTTTTGGACTACAACCATTGTGCAGATTCAGTTTGTGATAGGGCTTGGACTGTATGCTTTAAGCCCGGTTGTACGTTATTTTTTTAAAAACCTGAAAGAAGGCATCCATATACGCGATGTGCGTTTCTTCGGATTGGAGCATATTGTGATGATGTTGCTTTCCGTTACCTTAATTACTATCGGTTCTATTATTGCCAAACGCGCCCGTACAGACAAGGAGAAATTTCGGGCAATGGTGATCTGGTTTTCAATAGGATTTGTGGTGATATTCGTTTCTATCCCTTGGGCGTTTTCGCCATTTACGAGCCGGCCTTACTATCGGATATTTTAAATGCGAACAGCATAAAGAAAAGCGGTTTTTTACTGCTGTTGAGTATTTAGGGAAATAGCAGAGGCGCCGTTGTTACGAATGGTATTGGTGCATAAAATGGCGTGATGTAAAAATCTTTTTTCTCCGTTCTTCCAAAGAAATTGATCCGTGTTTGGAGTGCCGTAATTGAGCAAAGGACATTCAGTAAACATTACCGTTTGGACAACTGCATCGCATAGCCTAATAAAACAGTGCCTGCTCCGATATTGTTTTTGCCGTGATCATCCGTTTTTTGAACGGGCACAAAACCATAATTGCCTCCTCCTTCAATGAAAATCTTTCCGCATCCTATTTGGTATGAAAAACCGATTGCCCCCTGAATGCCGATATTCCAAGAATGCAGATCATTCCGCGCATCTATTACCGTATCAATAGATGAACCGAAAGAACTATGTACTAAGCTTTCAGGAATTTCCGCTTTGCCCTCTCCATCGAAATATACCCTTAGGTTTTCAGACTTGACAATTTGCTTGGACTGTACCATATATCCCGGACAAAGACCGGCTTGAGCAAAGACCTGTAATTTGCCATTTGCCGCAATAGGATAGTGGTATTTCAGCATTAAGGGCATTTGGATATAATTAATACGGGATACAGAATTGAGGTTGGCAAACAGATAATCCTGATCCGTTTTAAAAGCCTTTTGAAAGATAGCTAAATACTCCTCCGGAATAGCCATAGGTTGAATATTGTTCCTTTTGCCTCCTTCTGCCGCATAGACCAATTCTGCCTGAAATGAAAAATGTCGGGATAATGGCAGCTCAACTAAACCGCCGAAATACGGCCCCAGACGAGATGCGTAATCTTTGTTCCAGTCATTGCTGCTCTCGCCCGATTGTAGAGTGGGAATGCTTAAACCACCTTTAATACCAACAAAAAAATGTTCAGATCGCGCTTTGTTCTGTTCCGGTTGTGCCATAGCAACAACAGGAAAAATAAAAGCCCATAAAAAAATGTAGAAAGAATGTTTCATAAGTTCGTTTTATATGGTGGTCAAAATACATAAAAATGAACGAGAGAGTGCATCTCAAGATCATAATTTTTTTTCATTGTAAAGATCGGGTAGGGCGGCAGCACTTCGAATCAGGATGATTGTCGTTGTGCTAACTTTTCTGCAAATAAAGTGGTAAATGCAGATTGATCTTCTTTGAGTTTTTCCGGTGATGCAGGTAGTATATAGCGCATCAGTTCGTGTTCCTGTTCATCAATAAATACCAACATTTTTTCTGCTCCGTCAATCATTTGTTCAAATATGCTCCACATGGAAATATTGTCCCGTTTCAGCAATTCAAAAAAACGATCGGCCTGTATAGTTATAGTTTGCATATCGAATAAGGTGCAAAGCTAAGTGTTTTCGCAATAAAGATAATCGCGCTGCGAAAAACCAAAGGCTGTCTGAGGAGCAGACAGCCTTTGGGTGTTTTATGGTATGGAGGAGATAAATCCTATTGTTATTCCGCCGTAGCTTTCACATGGATATCCAGTTCAAAATCTTTGCTTACTCCCCAATCGGCAGGATTTCCTTCTGTGCCGAAATTGAGTCCCCATGTAGTGCGATCTACGGTAAATTTACCTTGTACATCTGCCGTTGTTTCATGAATGTGAATAATGGCAGGGAAGGTGATGTTCACTTCTTTTCCTTTAATATTCAGATTACCGCTTACCATGTGCGTTGCTCCGGCTAAGATGCTTTCATCTTTTGACGCATCGAAAGGAGTGGCTGAGGTAATATGAAATTCTGCTACCGGGAATTTTTCTACTTCAAAAAAATCGGGGCTTTTCAGGTGGTTTTGCAGGTTGATCGCTTTTTTGTCCGGCTCGGTTACGGATGTCGGATCTACAATCAGCGAATTTACGTCAATGATAAATGAGCCGCCGCTCAGATTGTCGTTTTCGAAAGAAAACAAACCTTCTTTAAACTTTAGGGTGCCGTAACGGGGTGCCAGACCTCCTTTGTGTGTAGCACGCCAGTTTACTATACTGCCAACGGTGTCCACAAGAAATTGTTTTCCTGTAACTGCACTTACTTCCTGTGCATCGGTTGTTTGTGCTTTGTCGGCTTGGGAATTGTTGCAGGAGGTGGTCATGATCAACGCACCTGCAGCAAACAGCAACGATAGTTTCTTCATAAGCTATTGAATTATTTTCGTGCAAAGAAAATGTATGGTCTTTATTTTCTCGGATTTTTAAAATGAATAGCCTATAAGTACATTCTATTGGTAAATTCAAAAGCACGTTCAGACATGAAAAGCTGAATGGGTTAATGTACAGAAATCGGAATTTACCTGCATGTCATGGGACATACCGAGTGTCAAAGGATAGTTTATCGCATCATGACCGGCAGGAAAATTCAACCAAACCGGATAGTGGTATTCTTCCACTTGATTGCGTATGATTTCCTCAATAGTTTTACCAAAAGGGCGTTCTGTATCTTCTATATCGGTGAAATCGCCGCATATCAATCCGGCCAGATGATCCAGCATTCCGGCACGTTTTAAAGTAATCAACATTCTGTCTATCTGATAAAGATGCTCGCCGATATCTTCAATAAACAATATTTTCCCCTGAGTATCGACTTGAGAATCGGAGCCGCAGAGGTGCGCCAGAATGGCCAGATTTCCGCCGGTTAATATTCCCGAAGCTTTTCCGGTTCGGTTTAAGGCATGTCCTGCGTTCGGATAATGTAGAGCATTGCCGGTTAAGGCATCATATAATGACAAAATATGCGGTAGATTTATCGTTTCCGCTTTAAAAGCTCCGCACATCGGGCTGTGCAGGGTAGCTATCCCGAATTGTTGATGGATATGGCTGTGCAGTACTGTAATATCGCTGAATCCGCAAATCCATTTGGGCTGGGCAACAAATTGTTCAAAATTCAGCCGGTCAATAATCCTGCTCATTCCGTAGCCGCCTCTTCCCATCAGGATTGCCTTAATGCGGCGGTCATCCAAAAAAGCCTGCAACTCATCAAGTCGTTCTTCATCGGTGCCGGCAAAATAATAT
>Ga0222423_1001232_pt1 | contig 12324 bp, 12 predicted proteins | sample 3A0metagenome_FD_182472 | JGI IMG/M metagenome (GOLD analysis project Ga0222423, IMG submission 182472) | Enriched microbial communities from leaf-cutter ant dump, University of Wisconsin, Madison, United States - 3A0 (version 2) | ecosystem: Environmental > Terrestrial > Nest > Insects nest >...
CGCGACGACGAAAATTTTGCATACGTAGCAGCCTGGGAAAACAAAGGCGACGGTACATTTGAATTGCACAAAGAAGCACTGCGTTTCGAGAATATTAAAATCGCGCAGCGTAGTTATAAGTAGAACGAAAAAATCTCAAGAAAATGAGTACAGGAAATATGAATTTAACGCTGAAAGTATGGCGTCAGAAAAACGGCAATACACAAGGTAAATTGGTCGATTATAAGGTATCGGATATTTCACCGGATATGTCTTTTTTGGAGATGTTCGATGTGCTGAACGAAGATCTGATTACCAAAGGCGATGAGCCGATTGTATTTGACCACGACTGTCGCGAAGGGATTTGCGGTATGTGTTCGATGTTTATCAATGGCCGGCCGCACGGGCCTAAGCAGGGCATTACGACCTGCCAGTTGCACATGCGTTCGTTCAAAGATGGTGATACCATTGTGGTAGAACCTTGGCGGGCACAGGCTTTCCCGGTGATTAAAGACCTCACCGTTGATCGTTCGGCATTTGACCGGGTGATTGCTGCGGGTGGTTTTATTTCGGTAAATACCGGGAATGCACAGGACGCAAATAACCTGCCGATTGCCAAAGCCAAGGCCGATGCCGCTTTTGAAGCAGCAGCCTGTATTGGTTGCGGCGCCTGCGTAGCGACCTGTAAAAATGCCTCGGCGATGTTATTTGTATCGGCTAAAATCTCGCAATTGGCTTTATTGCCACAAGGCCAGCCGGAGCGTCAGAAACGGGTGCAGAATATGGTTGCGCAAATGGATGCCGAAGGTTTTGGAAACTGTACTAATACTGGTGCCTGCGAAGCGGAATGCCCTAAAGGAATTTCTTTAGAAAACATTGCACGTATGAATCGCGACTATTATGGCGCTAAATTCTGCAGCGAAGAAGAAGGTTAAGCGATGATGCGAGGGTTCCGGCGAGGTTCCACGGGCGAGGTTCGGGAGAGGTTCCGGCGCAGCCGGAACAGATGGGAGCGAGGCGACCCTAAGAGGATTATGAGCTTGGTGGGGCGACCCTAAGAGGGTCATGAGCCGGGGATGAAAGGATCATGAGGCGCGAGCAAGCCGATCATGAAAGACACGGTAACCATTTCTCCATCTGAGCCGGGATTCACAGACTATGTTCTTTACCAAGCCATTTCATGGGCGGATTCTTCAATGGGATTATCTTTTAGTGCCAGCGAAGCATCAGCGGTTTTCATGGGGACTACAATGCCCGGATGGTTTTCGTCCGCTAGCGAGGGCATGGCCATGGTAGGAGTGGTAGATAACGTTTTGCAATATATCGATGATCCCAACTGGCAGGATGCCGTACAAGCGATGATAGGTGCTACACTCATCGTCGTTGCTGGTCCAGAGTTGATGCTAATTGGGTCTGCTGGTTTGTTTATTTGGGAAATCATAGAATAATCGATGTTAATTGACATATACTTTTTTATATTTTACAAATATTTTTCTCATCCTAGATTTAAGAATAGAGTCAGTGCAATCAATAGGGCTTCACTTTTGGTTGCGCTGACTTTGATTTCAATCATTAACATTTTTGGCTTGATGTTACAGCATTTTACCTCTGTTCATTTGTATGGGGGTATTACTGGTAGAATCGCAGGTGGATTGATTGGTATTATAATATTGGCACTCGTTTATTTATATTTCAGTAAAGGCAACTATGGTGAAATAATAGCTGAAAGACTTAACGGGAAACATTATGATACACCGTTGAACAAAGTGTTGTGTTGGTCCTTTTTTCTGCTTAGCTTTTTTGGGATGCTTTTATTAGCAATGTATTTCAAAAATGTGACTTTCAGCACGATGCCTCTTAAATAATCCATTTTCAATGGCATCACTAAACCAACTGCAATTTACGTTCGCGAGAAATCTAAATAAACTGCTAACGTTTTGTTTCTCTAGTGGCTTTGAGGTGACCATGGGAGAAGTATTTAGAACAGAACTTCAACAACAAATATATTTTAGACTAGGTAAAACAAAAACATTAGATTCTTATCATCTCAAAAGACATGCTGTGGATTTACATTTGTTTAAAGACGGTATTTTTTTAAGTGAGAACTTTGCCTACGAATTTCTGGCCGAGTATTGGGAAAAGTTGGATCGTCGAAACTTCGCGGGTTATTATTGGGGATGGGATGCAATGCACTTTGAAATGAGGGAATATGAGAGATCAGACAGGCATTAATCAAAAAAAAGAGGTAACAGTTTGCCTAACATCGTGTGGCAGACCCGATCTTTTAAATAAAACACTATCTAGTTTTTATAGCTACAACACCTATCCTATAAAAACAACCATTGTAATTGATGATTATGGATTTAAAGACTCGCATAGCGACCTATATTTTAGATTTTTGCAGGATAAGTTCCAATCTAAGAATATCCATTGGATTTTCAATGGTTCACGTCTTGGGCAAATCAAGTCCATCGATAAAGCTTATAGTCTCATTGATACCGAATATATATTTCATTGTGAGGACGATTGGCTTTTTTTGCGCCCCGGCTTTATAGAAGTCTCATTAGTGCATTTAGAAAAACATGAAAATTGTATACAGCTGTGGCTTAGAGGAACTGATGATACCAACGGACATCCAGTTCAGTTTGAAAATGGTGAGGCTCGGTTGTCTTCTAACTATTTGGGGCGATGGCACGGGTTCTCGTTTAACCCAAGTTTAAAGAGAAGTTCGGATTATCATAAAATAGGCTCTTACAGTAAACATACAAAATTTGATAGCCAACAAGCGTGGAAAAGCGAGTCGGATATAGGTAAGCTTTACCATTCATTGGGATACTACGCAGCAATAGTATCTGAGGCCTATGTAAAACATCTTGGAGCCCATAGGCATATTAAAAATACATTAGTGAGGTAGTTGTTACAATAAATGAGCAGCCAAGGATTGCCCTGAAGTAACAAACTGAAGTTACTAATTTAAATATTCGGAGGAGTGAGCTAGTATGTTTTGGTATCCGACAGTAAAGAAAATTCACAAGACTTTTACCTTTCAAAAGGTGAGTCTTTCGCATGGTTCACTAGTTTTCTATAACTTGCGTGGAGGATCTGAGCTAATAGGCATAGATCTGATCTGCGAGCGTGTGGTAGTTAGTATTTCATGGAGACAATTGCTTCGAAAAGGTCGACAAGCTTGGACAATTCAAATTACTGGCTTCCATACTAACTTTTCAACAAAAAACAAGGTTGAGCCATCTAAAAATGTGTTATCGTCTACTGGAAAAAATAATTCGACAAGAAAAATTGCTGTCGCATTTTATCGAAACGTAAATTTATATATCCAAGACATTAACATTCCAAAGTTTAATCTTTTTAAAGGTGAAATGACTTTTATTTGTAAAACTACTGAGAATGTTGGTTATTCAAATCAGTCGTTAAGATTTGAAATACAAGCTAACGGAAATCTGATTCAATTTATTAGCAATAGCAATTGTGAGAATGACAAGATTTTCATTGATCCTAGCTCGACATTCACGTTAAACAAAATTTCAATGATGACTGGCGGATTTTTTGATTTTAACACTTTACAGTTCAATATTTCTGTATTGCTTCACAGACTGACTTTTGCTGAAGTTTTAGAATCTATTCCCAAATTGAAGAAGATTTTTAGCGAATCAACATTTATCGGTCAAATAGGAATTAGAGCGACGATAACAGGTTGTGCTAATTGGTTACAAAGCCCCGTAATTACATTCATGCAAAATTCTAATGTTAAGTGTATTCCCAGTCAGGAATTTATTAATGTGATAACAGGAGATTTACCACATACTATCGCTCCGATGTCGAATATCAATCATGGAGACGGTGAAGTGAAACCTGTCTATTGTAGGGCTATCCGCAATGTAATTTTGGCGACTGAAGATCCAAACTTTTTCAGTCACAATGGTTTGGATCTAAAAGCAATTGGCTATGCAATCGGAGAAAACTGTAAAAACCGACGAATCATTCGCGGGGCGAGCACTATTTCCATGCAACTAGTCAAAAATCTATTTTTAACTGAAGAAAGGTCAATTTTTCGAAAAATCGAGGAATTAATTATCACCTTAGTTATAGAAAACCTTACACCGATTAGTAAAATAACAATTCTTAACCGTTATCTTTCAATTATTAAGTTTGCAGATGCCGTATACGGCGTGCCTTCAGCTACTAAATTTTACTTTAACATGAGCGTACATGAGCTTGATTTGGATGAATGCCTTGTGCTATCATATATCGTCCCTCGTCCAGATTATTTTTTGGATGCACTAACTAACAAGAGTGACAAACTTATAATAAATCTTGCTAGCCATTTTCGTTTTTATGTTCCGTTTTTAATTAAAAAAGGTTGGATTACTAAGATTGAAGCCAGCGAATTGAACTACAAAGTCCCATTTTTTGGAAATAAAATAACAATTGACCTCAAATTATTGAAGTATGTTTAAGAGATTTAGTGGAGAACTGCAATATGACATTATGGATTGCGGGGCTGCCTGCCTAAAAGCAATTTGTAAATCTTACGGAAAATTTTATTCTCTACAGTTTATACGTGATAAGTGTGGAATAACGCGTGAAGGTGTATCCTTTTTAGATTTGAGCTATGCTGCAGAGGAATTAGGGCTACGATCACTTCCGGTCCGAGCGACTGTGGGTGACCTGAGAAATAAAGTTCCACTTCCCTGCATAGTTCATTGGAAAAATAGCCACTTTACTACGGTTTATCATGTTAACAAGAAATACGTCTTTGTCTTCGATCCTTCTATAGGCAACTTGAAATTTACTTATGATGAATTTGAAAATGGTTGGATTCCTCAAGGTGAATTAAAAGGTAACGTATTGGCATTGGAAACGACTGCTAGTTTCCTATCACTCTATCCAGGTGAAAAAATTCGCAAGGGAACCTCATTCCAAAAAGTACTTTCTTATTTCGCAAATTATTCCAAATCCATATGGAGTCTTATGATAGCAATGCTCATCGCCACAGGACTTCAAGCTATACTTCCTTTTGTCACGAAATCTATCATTGATATTGGAATTGAGGCAAAAGATATGGATTTTATTCATCTGATTTTGATCGCGAATATCTCAATTATCGTTAGCATCACATTATCCAATATTGTTCGAGATTGGATTCTATTACATATCACTGCCAGAGTTAATATCGCAATTATTTCCGATTACTTAATCAAATTAATGCTATTGCCTATTACCTTCTTTGAGACAAAGATGACTGGCGATATACTCCAAAGAGCCAATGATCATGAAAGGATTCGGACTTTTATTATGACGAACTCACTCAATTTAGTTTTTTCGACTCTTACCTTTTTAGTTTTTAGTATTGTTTTAGCAACCTATAATCAGTTTATATTTTATTGCTTTTTAGCAGGAACTGCAATTTATGTTTGCTGGATTTTGGCATTTATGAGATTTAGAAAGAAATTAGACTGGGATTACTTCACATTGACCTCCAAAAATCAAACCTATTGGGTGGAGACAATTGGCAGTATTCAGGAGATCAAAATCAATAATTACGAGAAGACTCGCAGATGGAAGTGGGAGGCTATTCAAGCTCGGCTTTACAAAACGAACCTTAGGCTCCAATCTCTAAATAATATCCAAAATACCGGCGCCAGATTGATTGACAGTCTCAAGACTGTTGCTATTTCCTATTTGAGTGCAAAAGCAGTGATAGAAGGAGAAATTACAATGGGTATGATGATTTCCATTCAGACAATTATCGGAACCTTAAATGCCCCGATTTCACAACTTATACAGTTTATATCGTCCGCTCAATCTGCCCAAATCAGCTTTGCTCGCATCAATGAAATTCATCAGTTGGATAATGAAAGTGAGAATATGGGCGAAAATAGCATTGATCTTCCCGAGAAAAAGCATATTCAATTTAAAAATGTCTTTTTCCAATATTCCAAAAACAGTACATCTGTACTTAAAGGCATTAATGTTACCATCCCTGAGAAAAAAGTAACCGCGATAGTTGGTACAAGCGGTAGCGGTAAATCTACCTTACTTAAGCTAATTTTGAGGCTACATAAACCGACTAACGGAGATCTTTATGTGGGTAGCATGAACTTGAATAACATTAGTCTTAAACAATGGAGAGATTGCTGCGGTTCGGTAATGCAAGATGGCAAAATATTCAATGATACAATCTTGAATAATATTGTGATGAATGATCAATCGGTAGATTACAATAGACTTAAAAGTGCTGTTGATACAGCAAATATTGCCGAAGAGATTGAGCAGATGCCTCTAGGCTATCAAACGCTCATGGGTGAGAGTGGCCGGGGCATAAGTGGGGGGCAAAGGCAGCGGTTACTAGTTGCTAGAGCATTATATAAAAATCCAAGCTACTTGTTTTTCGACGAGGCTACAAATTCATTAGATACAATAAACGAAGAAAAAATTGTCAATTCATTACAGAGTGTGTTTGCTAATAAAACAGTAATCGTCATTGCGCATCGTTTAAGTACGATAAGAAATGCTGATCAGATTATCGTAATGCAGAATGGGATGATTCGTGAAGTGGGTAATCACGAAAATTTGATGGAGAAAAAAGGCCACTACTTTCAGCTGGTTGGAGCACAGGTCTCTGCTGCTAAGTCAAATTTACAGTCACATTCACCAATATTAACATGATGGAAAAGAAAAACAAACTCAATTATGTAGAACGAAGTGAAGAGGTGTCTAGTATAATTGAAAGAATGCCAGAAAATTTCAATGTATATATCATCCTGATTACCTGTATCATTACTTTAATTTTACTTACGTTAGGATGGTTCATCAGATACCCTGATATCGTATCTGGAGATTTAAGGATAAACAGTACAAGCTCAACGATAAATCTTGTAGCTAATTCTTCTGGCACGCTTCATCTTGGCTCCTACAAGGATCAGTCTCATGTAAAGAAGGGTGATTATCTGGCATACATCAATACTTCAGCTTCTACTAATGATGTTCGCTTTTTAAGCTCACAGCTGGAAAACAAAGATGATGACTTGAGGAAATTATCAGAAGAATACTCATCCCTGCCCAAAAATCTTTCGTTGGGAGAGCTTGATGGTAAATATTTTGCATTTCTGGATGTAGCTCAGAAACTGAATGCTTATTACGATAAAAAAAAGTTCGCCCAACGGATTGAATCAATAGCCCAGATAATTGCCCAGCGAAAAAAGTATCTTAAAATTGAGAACGAAAAAGTAGCCCTTATGCGTTCGAAAAAGAGTATGGCTGAGAAATTTCGGAAAAGAGATTCGTTGTTGTTCGCTAGAAGAGTAATTAGCGAACAGGAATATGATAATTCGAAAATCAATGCCATCTCTGCAAGTGACAACCTTGCTAGTATTCAGAGAGAAGTATTTAAGGTGAATGAAGAAATTCTGGACGCTGAAGATAAAATGCAACAAACCATATACGATAAGAGTGAACAAGAAATACAACTTCGACTAGAGTTCACAGGGGCTTTAAATGATTTGCGCGATGCAATAAGAATCTGGGAACAAAAGTATGTATTTAAAGCGCCTATGACTGGGAAAGTTCAGTTTTTATCCTTTTGGTCAAACAATCAATCGATTGCGTCAGGACAGGAAGTGTTTGCGATCGTTCCTGAAAGTACAGAATTATATGCCCAACTTTTTTTACCCTCAGAACGATCAGGAAAGATTAAGGTTGGACAAGAAGTTATACTAAAACTTAGCGGATATCCGGTTAGTGAATATGGCAATCTTTCAGGAAGAATATCATCCATATCGCTTACTTCTAACCCATTACAGTTAGAAAATGAAAAAAAGGCTGCTTTTATTGCACGTGTTAAGCTTCCGTCTGGATTACGAACAAATTATGGCGAACTCCTAGAATTTAGACCCAATTCAACTGGCGTTGGAGAAGTGATTACGAATGACCGCAAATTATTAGAGCGACTTTTTGAAAAAATTATATATGCAATTAAAAAATAAAAATACACGGCAATTGAAGATTTCATTATGCACAACATGCATGAACAGACTTGAGCACTTAGAGGAAACCTTGCCGCTCAATGTTTTTGCTAACAGAGCCTACGAAAATCTTGAATTTCTTATTCTTGATTATAATTCCCAACATGCCATTCTTCCATACCTTCAGAATAATTTCCCTGAACAGTTAATATCTGGTAGATTGAAGTATTATAGAACGGATTATCCGAGATGGTACAGTATGTCTCATTCAAGAAATCTCGCTTTTAAATTGGCAACTGGCGATATCCTATGCAACATTGACGCAGATAATTTCACGGGGGAGGGGTTCGCCGATTTTGTAAATAAAAAATTTCTAAACAACGAAAAGATCTTTCTCTCCACACACACCGTTTCACAAAAAAAGAGTGATGTTTTAGGGAGGTTGTGTGTCGATCGGCGAGACTTCATGGAGGTAAGGGGTTACGATGAAGCAATGAAGTATTATGGTTTTGATGATTATGATTTGATTTTAAGATTACAAGCAAATGGATTGAAAATGATTGGAATAATTGACCCAAAGTATTTGGTTACTTTAAAGCATTCAGACGAGTTGCGACTAAAAAATTTTGAACATGCGAATCATCTCGCAATGCTTCTCATTAAACATGTGACGCCATTTGAATCATTGCTCGTTTATTGTTTTGAAGACGGAAGTTTTGTGTCAGGCTCAATTGTAAATGTTTACGCTTCCAAAGTTCAAAAATCGATACTAGGATCTGCATTTAAATTTATTCTAAAAGAGAAAACATGGTCGCAGGGAAAATGGAAGCTTCTTCATAACAACAATCTGTCCCTTTCATTAGGTGAGGTTGAGCGAGTTTTAGTACCTAAATGGGAGAATCAGTTTGTTTTTGAAAAGACGAAGCAATCAGAAATTTATCATCACATTAAAAGTAAGTCTATAATAGCTTCTGCTCAGATGTTTTTTAGCCAGATTTCCAATAGACTGATAATGGAAGGTAATTCTACTTCTAACTTGTTAATTAATCCAGATAGCTTTGGCGTTGGAGAAGTAATAGACAGTACCGGAAAATTGATTAAATTGTTATGATTTGTTTTTCAGTATTTTATAATAGAAATGAAGGAAAGATATTCCATGAACAGTTTGTGTATCCCACTTTTAAATACTTAACTGCTGAGGGCCTAATTTCCTCATTTTTGATTTGGCTAAGCGATATACAAGGAGCTCATTATCGGTTTTTGATCAATTGTCCGCCATCTCAAAAACACAAGATCACTTCAATCCTTACCCAAAGACTGACAGCATTTTTCAATAGACATCCTTCAACTAAAATCGCAGGGGAAAAGATAAATATGTTTATGGATTTCCCCAATAATTCCCTATATTTTGATATTTTTCAATCGGTGCACTTTGATCCTTTTTGTCTAGCAAGTGCAGAGTTAAGGGAAGCTCACTCAATAATTTCTGGCGAAGCTTTAAGTGAAAGTTCTGGAATTTTTCGCACCTTCTCAGACAGGTTTCAATTAGCAATGGTATTGCTTTATACACTTATTTTTCAGCTCTACACTGCAAAGAACCTGAAAAAAATCGACTTAGTACAAGCGATGAAAATAGTTGCGCAAAGACAGACCTTGCAATCAGAATTCGTTCAATCAAAAGCGTTAGATATATTGCATGAAAATGAATCCAGTCTCACTGAGTACTTTGATGTTGAGCAAAGCAACTTGGCAACTAGAGATATCTATTCATCTTGGTCGATTTTCTGCAATTCCTTATCTCAAAAAGATGAGGACGCAGAATTTATTATTGCGGATATGTCTGTTCTGATCTCAAAAGTACTATTTTACAATCAATTGGAATATACATTTATTGCTGCCATCATTACAAACCAACTCATTGTAGGTCAAAAATTATGATGTTGTTGATACCACTACAAATACTTGTAAATGACACCGTTTTTACCTGACAATACGAAAATTGAGACGCCGTGAAACAATACTCCTCGTTGGTCTGGGTTTGCAATCCCGACCTTTAGCAATATATTTTAGCATGGAGCTTAAATACAATGATGGCACCTACCTGCATTATACGGGAACATAAGTAACAAGGCATAAACCAACAGCATCAGCAATAATCAAGATATTTTGATTTTTTACCAACAAATGCTTATATTCATCGAATCGACCCTTAGGTTGAAGGTGAACGCGGAGAAAAGTAAAGTGAGTAAACCTTCTCAGAGCACCTTATTAGGCTTTAGCTTCTTTAAAAGTCAAGGATTATGGCAGATCCGTTTTTCGTCCAAGAGTATGGATCGTATCCGAGAAAAGATACGGCAGAACACCCGTCGAAATTCCCCGATGCCTATGCAGGAACGTCTGACCAAACTCCGGGCAATTACCCGCGGATGGGTCAACTACTTCTGCATTGCAAGGGGCAAAACAGTAATGACAGAACTGGACGAGTTAGTCCGGAGACGGCTGAGGGTCTTACTATGGAAACAATGGAAGACAATCGGAAACCGGATCCGCAACTTAACGAAACTGGGTACGAAACAATGGCTTGCCTACCAGCATGCCAACACCCGTAAATCCTACGCTCGCAAAGGGAGGAGTGCCATACTTACAACCACACTAACGAACTCGTACTTCACTAAGCTTGGATATGAAGGATTTGCAGACTACTATTATTGGAAAACAACACATCAAACGACGTTATTCTAACAAACCGCCTTGGTACCGAACGGTATGCCGGGTGGTGTGAGAGGACAGTAAGGGAATTAATCCCTTACTTCCTACTCGATTTTTTGTATGCCGCGGGCTGCTATTTTGTTAAGGCAAACTTAACAGGTAGCGAAAACCGCGTGGCAACGGGTTTGCCGTTTAACTGACCGGGGTTCCAGGGTTTCGAAAGGCTCACCACGCGCAGGGCTTCCTGCTCCATGCCATAGCCTAACGGTGCCTTTCCGGTCGATTTGATATCGGATAATGTGCCGTCCTTTTCAATAACGAAACTAACGTATACTGTACCTTGCTTTTTGGCCTCAAACGCTTCCTTTGGGTATTTGATAGTCTTGGCTAAAAAGGAATAAAAGGCATCTGTACCACCCGGATAGCTGGGGGCGGTCTCAATATCGCCCATGTTATATACGTTTTTTTCCTGCGCTTTTGCTTCAAAAAGGCAAAAGCTGAGCATTAGCATCGCGCATAGCGATACGAAAAATTGTTTTTTCATCATATTTAAAATTTAGGGTTTACAGCTCTTTATTGCGCTTTGGGGTTTTTGGTTTGAATAACAATAGCACCGTTGATAGCCTTTGGCCCGTATAGCGCCAGCGCTTTTTCGGCTTTTAACACCGAGATACTTTCAACATCGCCGGGTTCCTGTCTTTCCAGTTCGGCCTGATCCGTAATACGGTCGTCGATTACCACTAAGAGGTTATTTTGCGATATTGTGTTGAAATGACGCATGATGTCGCGGGTTTGCATGCTGGTATGCGCTTTGCTGGCCGCGCCCCGGGGGCTAACTTCGTTGATCACATAGACATCGCCCTCCACCATTTTTGGGCTGGCTGTAATGCTAATGCTTGGTAAGGGCTTTTCTTCGGGCAACGAAAAGCGAATGGGCATATTAAAACTTACCCGCACAGGCCGTCCATTAATCAGACCAGGATTCCAGGGTTTTGAAAGGCCCACTACGCGTATAGCCTCTTCTTCGAATCCGTAGCCCACTGGCACTTTTTCGACCGCTTTAATATCCGACAGGCGGCCATTTTTTTCGACGGTAAAGCTCAGGTAAACAATACCGCTTTTTCCGTTCGCTAAGGCTTCTTCCGGGTAGTGTATTGTTTTGCCCAGATAGGCATAAAATTGACTCATGCCGCCCGGATAGCTGGCATTTTGTTCCATAGTGAACGCACTATATACCTTATTATCGGCCTCCGCTGTAAGTTTGTTTCCGGTAGCGATGTCCGTTACCTTAATGGAAGGGAGCGATTCGTTTGCAGCCAGACGCTGGGTGATTTGGATAGGTACCTTAGCTGCTGTCGCTTCATCTGTTTGGGGAAGCACCAATTCTACCATGCGCAGCGGCGATTTGATAGTAGTATTAAGCACCTGGCCCACGGTATTGAGCGGTATGTTTTCTGCCACCTCTATCAATTGCTCATTTTTTCGGATAGTGGCCGAAGACAGAATCAATGTTAGCGCAAAAAGTGGCACAAAGAGCCCGTATTTTAAGACAGCCATTTTCTTAGAACGCTCTTTGTGCAGCATAAAAATACGCTTTTTAATCAAAGAACGGGTAAAAAAGCGATTGGTTAAGGTGCTGGGTACGGTGCCGAAA
>Ga0222423_1001234_pt1 | contig 12303 bp, 10 predicted proteins | sample 3A0metagenome_FD_182472 | JGI IMG/M metagenome (GOLD analysis project Ga0222423, IMG submission 182472) | Enriched microbial communities from leaf-cutter ant dump, University of Wisconsin, Madison, United States - 3A0 (version 2) | ecosystem: Environmental > Terrestrial > Nest > Insects nest >...
CGGGCCTGACCACCGCCGTGCTCTTCGTGGACCTGGACAACTTCAAGACCCTGAACGACACCCGGGGCCACGAGGTGGGCGACCTGCTGCTCAAGGCGGTGGCCCAGCGCCTGCGCGGCTGCGTGCGCGAGCAGGACACCGTGGCCCGATTGGGGGGCGATGAGTTCGTGGTGGTACTGCAGGGCCTGAGCGGCAACGCCAGCGAGGCCGCCACGCAGGCGCGCACGCTGGGCGAGCTGATCATGGCCCAGCTGCGCCACCCCTGCGACCTGGACGGGCACGAGCACCACTTCTCGGCCAGCATCGGCGTGGCGCTGGTGCGCGACCACCGCGACGCGGTGGACGAGGTGCTCAAGCAGGCCGACCTGGCCATGTACCGCGCCAAGGACGCGGGGCGCAACACCCTGCGCTTCTTCGACCCCGACATGCAGCAGGCCGCGAACCGGCGCGCGCAGCTGGAGACCGAGCTGCACACCGGCCTGCGGCAGTCGCAGTTCCACCTGCTGTACCAGCCCCAGGTGGACAGCCAGGGCCGCATCACCGGCGCCGAGGCCCTGGTGCGCTGGCAGCACCCCGCGCGCGGCCAGGTGTCGCCGGCGGAGTTCATCCCGCTGGCAGAGGAGTCGGGCCTGATCCTCCCGCTGGGGCACTGGGTGATGGAAACGGCCCTGCGCCAGCAGGCCCGGTGGCGGCAGGACCCAGCCCTGGCCCACCTGTCGCTGGCCATCAACGTAAGCGCGCGCCAGTTCCTGCAGGACGATTTCGTGGCGCAGGTGCTGGAGTTGCTGCACCGCACCGGCGCCCACCCGGCGCAGGTCAAGCTTGAGCTGACCGAGAGCCTGCTGCTGCGCAACGTGGAGAGCGCGATCACCACGATGCACGCGCTGCGCGCGAACGGCCTGGGGCTGTCGCTGGACGATTTCGGCACGGGCTATTCGTCGCTCTCCTACCTCAAGCGCCTGCCGCTGGACCAGATCAAGATCGACCAGGCCTTCGTGCGCGACGCGCTGCACACCCCGAGCGACGCCGCCATCGCGCGCGCCATCATCGCGCTGGCGGACAGCCTGGGGCTGGACGTGGTGGCCGAAGGCGTGGAAACCGCGGAACACCACCAGTTCCTGCTGGCGCACGGCTGCCGGGCGTTCCAGGGCTACCTGTTCGGGCGGCCGCTGGCGCTGGAAGCGTTCGAGCAGCTCGCTCGGCGCCAAGAGCGTATCTAAGAAGCCCTCAAGCCGCGGCGCCGATCTGCCGATATCCCAAGGCACGGCCTTGCCCGCACCGGCAGGCCATGGAGGCGCCCCATGAAGATCGAGTCATCCGCCCTGCAGATGCAGGCCCGGCACGCCGCCACGCGCGTGCACGCCCAGACCAGCCGGCTGGAGATGTGGGTGGGCGAGCGCCGCCCCGCCACCCAGACCGTCCGCATATCGCCTGCCGCCCAGGCGGCCGCCGCACAAACCGTGGAGGACGCGCCCGCCGCCAAAGGGAAGGCCGACGACGAGGGCCTGACACCCCGGCTGGCCATGGTCCGCGACCTCATCGAGCGCATGACCGGCGTGCGCATGCGCACCGCACCGGATGACGCGGCGCAGGCGCCTGCGGCGGATACCCGCCCCCGCGCGCCCGCCGGCTTCGGCGTGATCTACGAGCACCACGAAGTGCTGGAAGAGACCGAGCAGACCCGCTTCGCCGCGCAAGGCACCATCCGCACGGCCGACGGCCGCGAAATACGGTTTGAACTGCAGCTGAACATGCAGCGCAGCTACCGCGAGGAGTCCTCGGTCAGCCTGCGGCTGGGCGACGCCGCCGTAGCCGTCGACCCGCTGGTCATCAACTTCGACGGCACGGCGGCGCAGCTGCAGGACCTGCGCTTCGCCTTCGACCTCGACGGCGACGGCCGCACCGAGGCGGTTCCGCTGCTGGCCGGCCACCGGGGCTACCTGGCGCTGGACGCCAACGGCAACCAGCGCATCGACAACGGGCTGGAGCTCTTCGGCCCCGGCACGGGCAACGGCTTCGCGGAGCTGGCCCGCCACGACAGCGACCAGAACGGCTGGATCGACGAGGCCGACCCGGTGTTCCAGCAGCTGCAGGTGTGGACGCCCGAGGCGGACGGCCCGGGCAGCCTTCGCAGCCTGCGCGAACTGGGCGTGGGCGCCATCCAGCTCGCCGCCACGGAAACGCCCTTCGCCCTGCGCACCGCCGGCAACGCCAGCCTGGGCGCCGTGCGGAGCACGGGCGTCTACCTGCGCGAGGATGGCGGCGTTGGCACCGTGCAGCAGATCGACCTGAGCGTCTAGAGCGTTTTCAGGCCACGACGGGCGGCGCATCCGCCATCTGCGCATCGACCCAGCCGCCGTACTCCACGGACGCCTGCATGGGCTGCACCGCCAGCTGCGGCAGCGTGTAGGGGTGCTGCGCCCGCAGCAGGGCCAGCAGCGCGGGCACGGCGCGCGGCATGGTCTTGCAGGCCACGCGCAGCTCGCGGTCTTCCTGCAGGGCGCCCTGCCAGCGGAAGTGGGCGGTGATCGGCTCCACCTGCACGCAGGCCGCCAGCCGCGCCTGCAGCACCGACTGGGCCAGCCGCCGGGCCTCGGCCTCGGTGGCCACCGTGGTCGTGACCAGGATGATTTCGCGCAGGGCGGTCGTCGGCTGGGTCATGGCGTGTCTCCCGAAAGCATGGGACTGGCCGCGAAGTCTGCCACGACGCCCCGCGCGGCGCCAGCAGGAAAAGCCGTATTGGTTAGAGTATCGACCTCGCCACCCTGGCGCCCACGCCCGGACCGCTTTCCCCTTCTCCCCCCGACCCATGTCCAACCTCGTCGTCCACGGCGGCACGCCCCTGCGGGGCCGCATCGAACCCTCCGCCAACAAGAACGCCGTGCTGCCGGTGCTGTGCGCCACGCTGCTCACCAACGCGCCGCTGCGCCTGCTGCGCGTGCCCGACATCACCGACGTGCGCAAGATCCTGGACATCTTCCGCACCCTGGGCAGCGACGTGCGCATGGACCACGCCACCGGCACGCTCGACTTGCACCACCACGCCACCGTGTTCGACGCCGCCCAGCACCGCCTGCCCGAGGAGATGCGCTCGTCCATCATGCTGGTGCCCCCACTGCTCGCGCGCTTCGGCGTGGCGCGGCTGGAGGACAACGTCAAGGGCTGCACCCTGGGCGTGCGCGAGATCGACCCGCACGTGGAGGTGTTCCGCCACTTCGGCGGCGCCGTGGAACGCGCCGAAGGCTCGCTGCTGGTGCACAGTGCAGGCCGTCTGCGGGCCGTGCACCATTGGCTGGACTACGCCTCGGTCACCACCACCGAGAACTTCGTGCTCTGCGCCGCCACCGCCGAAGGCACCTCGGTGCTGACCAACGCGGCCTGCGAGCCGCACGTGCAGGAGTTCTGCCGCTTCATGGCGATGATCGGCGTGCACATCGAGGGCGTGGGCACCTCGCGGCTCACGGTGCATGGGGGCTCGCAGTTGGCGGGCGGCGAGTTCCGCTTCGACGAGGACTTCCACGAGATCACCACCTTCCTCGCCCTGGGCGCCATCACGGGCGGCGACGTGGTCGTGAAGAACAGCGCGCCCGAGAACTTCCCGCTCATCGACCGCACCTTCGCCAAGTTCGGCGTCACCGTCACGCACGAGGACGGCTGGTCGCGCGCCCGCTGCGACGGGCCACTCAAGGTGCAAACCCCGTTCACCAGCAACGTCCTGACCAAGGTGGAGGCCGCGCCCTGGCCCTACTTCCCCGTGGACCTGCTGCCCATCTTCATCGCCCTGGGCGTGCGCGCGCAGGGCAACGCGCTGTTCTGGAACAAGGTGTACGACGGCGCCCTGGGCTGGGCGGGCGAGCTGTCGAAGTTCGGCGCCCATGTGTTCCAGTCCGACCCGCACCGGCTCGTGACCTTCGGGGGCAGCCCGCTCACGCCAGCGGTGGTGGAAAGCCCCTACATCATCCGCGTGGCCATCGCGCTCTTCATGGTGGCGGCCAGCACGCCCGGGCGCTCGGAGATCCGCAACGCCACGCCCATCCGCCGCGCCCACCCGCGCTTTGTGGAGAACCTGCGCAGCCTGGGCGTGCAGGTGGAATGGACCAGCGAGGAGTAGGCATCATCATCAGCGCAAGCACTCTGGCCGGCCGCGCCGCCTTCGCCTATGCTTGCCGGCAGGCACAACCCACCCTCACACCATGACCGCCACCACCATCAACGCCACCTACGGCACCGAAGACCTGCTCATCAGCCTGTGCAACTCCGTCACGCGGGTGCTGGGCGTGGCCACGCACAGCCAAATCCACTACTCCGGCATGGTGCAGCGCATCACCAAGACCTGCCTCAAGCCCGACATCGGCTGCTTCGTGCTGTTCGACGGCGGGTTCTCCGGGCTGGTGATCCTCAACTTCTCGGCCCAGTCGGCCATGGAGCTGTACGAGCGCTACCTGCTCAACATGGGCATGGGGCGCGAGGACCTGGCCACGTCCTACACCTCCGACGAGGTGGCGAACGTGATGGGCGAGCTGATGAACCAGGTGGCGGGCGACTTCACCAGCAAGATCCGCCGCGAGCTGCAGACCCACATCACGCAGAACCAGCCCAAGATGCTGGTGCTCAACAAGCAGGTGCAGCTCAGCGTGGACGCCAACCTGGACAAGCCCGAGGCCCGGCGCGTGACCTTCTACACCAGCAACAACAACATCTTCTACCTGGAACTGGCCATCGACCGCACCGAGTTCATCAAGCTCTACGACTTCGAGGCTCAGGAGGCGCCCGACCCCGACGCGCTCATGGCCGAATCGCAGGCCGCCCCGCCCGTGCCCGCCCCGCCGCCGCCCGGCGGGCAGGACGACACGGATGCGCTGCTCAAGTCGCTGGGGATGTGATTTACTCCTGAATCAATAGCTGTCAGCGCTTGCTGTATAAGCGCTGGAGCCGTTTTTCACTCATATTCTACCGATCCGCGCAGCATCGCGCCCCGTCCTACGCCGCCCCGCCCCCGCCACCTACGGCGCATGTGCCTCGCCGGCCTAGAGTGTTGCCAAGGACAGCACGAAAGGAGCCCACCATGCCCCAGGCCCAATGGAGCGCCAAGCGCGAGCGGCAGTACGCGCACATCAAGGACAGCCTGCAAAAGCGCGGCAAGAGCGAGAGCACGGCCGAGGAAATCGCCGCGCGCACCGTGAACAAGGAGCGCGCACAGCACGGCGAAGCCAAGACCGCCAACCCCAAGACGCTGCGCGATACGCCCGCACCCGTGCGCGGCGGCCAGCGGTCGCACAGCGGCGCGCAGGGCCGCACGCGCGAACAGCTCTACGAAGATGCCAAGCGCAAGGGCATCGCCGGGCGGTCGAAGATGAACAAGGCGGAGCTCGAACGCGCCGTGGGGCGCTGACGCCCTAGCCTTCGAACTGTGGGTGCAGCTGCCGGATGCGGTTCATCGCCATCGCGGCGGCAGCTGTGCGCGTCTCCACGCCCATCTTGGCGAGGATACGTTCCAGGTGCTTCTTCACCGTGGCGGGGCTCGCGCCGAGGATGTCGCCGATGTCGCGGTTGATCTTGCCCTTGACCACCCAGTACAGCACCTCGGCCTCGCGGGCGGTGAGCTTGAAGGACAGGGCCATGGATTCGATGATCTTCGCGTCGGAGGCCTCGCGCATCACGATGAGCCAGTCTTCTCCATCCGCCTGCTGGTGCAGCCGCAGCGTGAGGCGGCGCGCGCCCTGTTCGATGGACAGGCGCGGCGGATCGGTGGGCGAGGGCTGCGCGCCATCGAGCACGTGGCGCCGCAGCCAGGTTTGCACAGCCTCGGGCGCCCAGGGGCTGGCCTCGCCGAAGTAGGCTGCGAGCAGTTCGCGCGCCAGCGGCGTCTGCCAGGTGATGCGGCCATCCGCAGCGCGCACGGTGATGCTGGCGTAGCCGAAGGCGTCGAGCGCGTTGCGCGCCTCGTGGGCCTGGGTGGCATCCTGCCTTGCCTTGCGCGCCGCGCCCAGGTGGACGCCCATGCGGGCCATGACTTCGCGGGGTTTGATGGGCTTGGTCACGTAGTCCACGCCGCCTGCCTCCAGCGCGGCGACGAGGTGCTCGGTTTCGGTCAGGCCCGTCATGAAGATGATCGGGATGTGCGCGGTGGCGGGCGTGGCCTTGAGACGTCTGGCGACCTCGAAGCCGTCCATGCCAGGCATCATGGCGTCGAGTAGAACGATGTCGGGCAGGGCCTGCGCGGCGCGCTGCAAGGCGGCCTCGCCGTGGGTGGCGACGAGCACGGTGTAGCCCGATTCATCGAGCGCGTCGTGCAGCACGGCGAGGTTGTCGGGCACATCGTCCACGATCAGCACCACGTCGCTGTCGGTGCGGTCCATCATCATGGGGTGGTTTCCTCCAGCAGGCGGGCCATGGCGTCGAACTGGAATTCGCGGGCCATCTGCCGCATGGCGCGCACGAAGTCGGCGTGGGCGGGCTGGCTGCGTTCGATGCCGTCCAGGGCGTTGAGGATGCCGCGGTAGTAGCCCAGCGATACGGCCTGGCGCAGGGGGGCCAGTTCCGCCGCGTCGGGGTAGACCATGGGCGCGGTGGCGGGCACCGGCGCTTTCTCTTCTTCATGCAGCCACTGCAGCTTCAGGCGGCGCTCCAGCCAGTCCAGCAGTTCGCTGTGCCGCACGGGCTTGACCAGGAAATCGTCGGGGGCTATGCCCGCGTCGTTCTCCAGCCCTTTGTCGAAGGCATTGGCCGACACGATGGCGCATTGCACGTCCGGAAGGTTCATCTGCCGCACGCGCCGCAGCGTCTCCCAGCCGTCGATGCCGGGCATCGCAAGGTCCATGAAGATCGCGTGCGGGCGATAGCCCGCCGCCAGCAGGTCCAGCGCGTCGTGGCCGCTGGCGGCCTGGCGCAGCTCGAAGCCCAGGGGTTCCAGCAGTTGCACGAGCAGTTCACGGTCGGGCTCCTCGTTGTCCACCACCAGGATGCGGCGGCGCTCACCTGCGTAGCCCCGACGCGGTTGCTGCGTAGCACGGGCTTTCGGTGGAGCATCGGCATGCACTTCGGGCAGGAATAGCTTGACGTGGAAGGCCGCGCCCGCGCCGGGCTGGCTGGTGACGGTCAGCTCGCCGCCCATGAGCGCGGTGAGCATCTTGGCGATGGTCAGGCCCAGGCCCGCGCCGGGGGCCGCGCCCGCCGTGCCGCCGCGTGCGAAGGGCTCGAAGATGCGCTCGATCTCGTCGGCGGAGAGGCCCGGCCCCGTGTCTTCTATGTCGATGCGCGCCATCTCACGTGCATGGCGCACGCGCAGCGTGACGGTGCCCTGTGCGGTGAACTTAACGGCGTTGCCCAGCAGGTTGATGAGGATTTGCCGCAGGCGCTTTTCATCGGCGCGCACCACTTCGGGAATGGTGCCCTGCACGTCGAAGCGGAAGGCCAGGCCCTTGGCCGCCGCCTGCAACTCGAACAGCGCGGCAATCTCGTGCAGTCCGTCCGCAAAGCGCATGGGTGCCACATCCAGCGCGAGCTTGCCCGATTCGATGCGCGCAATGTCCAGCGTGCCCTCGATGAGCGACAGCAGGTGCTCCCCCCCGCGCCGTATCACATGCACCGCCTGCTTGCGGTGCGGCGGCACGCCCGCGTCCTCGCCCATGAGCTGCGCGTAGCCCAGGATGGAGTTCAGCGGCGTGCGGATCTCGTGGCTGATGGCGCTGATGTAGCGGCTCTTGGCCTGGTTGGCCTGCTCGGCGGCCTGCTGGGCCTGCTCGGCCACGCGGCGGGCGGTTTGCAAGGCCGCGTCGGTTTGGCGGTGCAGGGCGATTTCGCGCACCAGCAGGCCGGTCTGGCGGTTGGATTCTTCCTGCGCCACCTGGCGGCTCTTGTGCGCCAGCACCAGCCACCACGCGACGATGCCGGAGATGACGAGCAGCGCGAGGTACGCCTTCAATAAGCCGGAACGCAGCGCCGCATGCGCCACCTCTTGCAGCTCCACCGTGTTCAGCTCCTGGTGGTACAGCAGCCCCATGACCGCCGCCAGCAGCGGCGCGATGACCAGCATGAGCAGCAGGAAGTGGCCCAGGCCCGTGTCCAGGTAGCGCCACGCGGCACGCGGCAGCACCCAGCGCAGCGCGGCGGACCACTGCACGGCCATGCTGGCGTGCGGCTTGCACAGGTCGCCGCAGCGGGCGTCCAGCGTGCAGCACAGCGAGCAGATCGCGCCCCGGTAGGCGGGGCACTGGGCCATGTCGGGCGCTTCGTATTCGCGCTCGCAGATCACGCAGCGCTGCGTGCCATGCGCGGGCGCGGCGGGCCGGGCGATGTAGTAGCGGCCCTTGGTGGCCCACGCGATCAGCGGCGCGGTGACAAAGGCCACGGCCATGGCGATCACCGCCGAGAACGCCTGCGGCAGCGGCCCGAACAGGCCCAGGTGCGCGCTGATGGACACCACGGACGCGAGGGCCATCGCCCCCACGCCCACGGGGTTGATGTCGTACAGGTGCGCCCGCTTGAACTCGATGCCCGGCGGCGACAGGCCCAGCGGCTTGTTGATGACGAGATCGGCCACCACGGCCATGATCCACGCGATGGCGATGTTGGAGTACAGCCCCAGCACCTCGCCCATGGCGCGGAACACGTTCATCTCCATCAGCATGAAGGCGATCAGCGTGTTGAACACCACCCACACCACGCGCCCCGGATGGCTGTGCGTGAGGCGCGAGAAAAAATTGCTCCACGCCAGCGACCCCGCGTAGGCATTGGTCACGTTGATCTTCATCTGCGACACCACCACGAACAGCGCCGTGGCCGCCACCGCCCAGCCGTAGCGCGGGAACACGTATTCATACGCCGCGAGGTACATCTGGTTGGGATCGACGGCCCGCTCCACCGGCACCATGTGGGTAATAGCGAGGTAGGCCAGCAGCGCGCCGCCCAGCATCTTGACCACGCCCAGCACCACCCAGCCCGGCCCGCCCGCCAGCACGCCCAGCCACCAGCGCCAGCGCGTGGCGGGCGTCTGCGCGGGCATGAAGCGCAGGTAGTCCGCCTGCTCCCCCATCTGGGTGATGAGCGCAATGCCCACGGTGAGCGCCGCACCAAACAAGGGCATGCTGAATTGCACATGGCGGCCCGATTCACCGCCGTAGTGCATCACGCCCTGCAACGCACCAGGGTTGTGCGCCAGCACATAGGCGAACGGCACCATCAGCATCACCAGCCACAGCGGCTGCGTCCACACCTGCAAGCGGCTGATGGCCGACACGCCGTGCGTGACCAGCGGAATCACCACGATGGCGCAGAGCAGGTAGCCCCAGGTCGGCGGAATGTCCAGCGCCAGCTCCAGCGCATAGGCCATCACCGCCGCCTCCAGCGCGAAGAAGATGAAGGTGAACGATGCGTAAATCAGCGACGTGACCGTGGAGCCGATGTAGCCAAAGCCCGCGCCGCGCGTGAGCAAATCCATGTCCACGCCGTAGCGCGCCGCATAGACGCTGATCGGCAGGCCCGCGCCAAAGATGATGAGTCCCGTCGCCACGATGGCCCAGAAGGCGTTGATAAAGCCGTACTGCACCAGCAGCGTCGCGCCCACGGCTTCGAGGATGAGGAAGGACGCCGCGCCGAACGCAGTGTTCGCCACGCGCCACGGCGACCACTTGCGAAAGCGCTGCGGCGTGTAGCGCAGGGCGTAGTCCTCCATGGTCTCGGTCGCCACCCAGGTGTTGTAGTCGCGGCGCACCTTGACTACCTGCTGGGGGACGAGGTCGGCGGGGGTGGTCATGGAGCGGTTGTGCAGGTTCTGTGCCATGACGGGCACGGGGTTTGCTCCATTCGCCGCATGGAACTTACACCCCGCGTTCGGCCGACAGGCCGCACGCGCTAGCGACCCCAGCATTGAGCGAAGCGAAATGGAACTAACTCCGCGTGAAAAAGACAAGCTGCTGATCTTCACTGCCGCCCTGCTGGCCGAGCGCCGCCAGGCCAGGGGCTTGAAGCTCAACTACCCCGAGGCCGTCGCCCTCATCAGCGCAGCGGTGATGGAAGGCGCGCGCGACGGCAAGACCGTCGCCCAGCTCATGAGCGAGGGCCGCGCCGTGCTGACCCGCGCCGACGTGATGGACGGCGTGGCCGAGATGATCCCGGACATCCAGGTGGAAGCCACCTTCCCGGACGGCACCAAGCTCGTCACCGTCCACCAGCCCATTGTTTGAATGATTGTTTGGAGACACTTGCATGCGCCCTTCCAAAGCTCTTTTTTTTATAGCTGCCAGCGCTTTATCCATAAGCGCCAGCGCCCATATTGGCGTTGAATCGCACAGCCACAGCAGCTTTATCGCCGGATTCCTGCACCCGCTGCTGGGCATGGACCACCTCGCCGCCATGGTGGCCGTGGGCCTGTGGAGCGCTCTGGCCGCCCGCCGCGCCGGGCCGGATCTGCTGTGGGGGCCGCTGGGCTTTGCCGCGCTGCTGCTCGTCGGCGCGGTGCTGGGCCTGCAAGGCGTAGTGGTGCCTGCGGTGGAGCCGATGATCGCCGCATCCCTGCTCGCCACCGGCCTGCTGGTCGTCTCGCGCCTGCGCGTCCCCGGCATCGCCGCAGCGCTGGGCGTGGGCGCATTCGCCCTCTTCCACGGTGTGGCGCATGGCTACGAACTGGCGGGCGACGGCGATGCGTGGAAGACCCTGGCGGGCATGCTGCTCGCCACCGTGCTGCTGCACTGCGCGGGCCTCGCCGCAGGCTGGGCGCTGCGTGACCGTGGCGCGTGGCTGGCGCGCATCGCGGGCGCGGGCGTGGCGGTGTTCGGCGGCACCCTTCTGCTGCAACTGTCATGACCCCCGGCGAACTGCTCATCGACGCGGGCGACCACGCCCTGAACACCGGCCGCCGCACGCTCACGCTGGTGGTGCGCAACACGGCGGACCGGCCCATCCAGGTCGGCTCGCACTACCACTTTGCCGAGACGAATGGCGCTTTGGGCTTCGACCGCGACGCCGCACGCGGCATGCGGCTGAACATCGCCAGCGGCACGGCCGTGCGCTTCGAGCCCGGCCAGGAGCGCACGGTGGAACTGGTGGACTACGCGGGCGAGCGCGTCGTGCATGGCTTTCGCGGCCTGACGCAAGGCCCGCTCTAGGAATATGAGTCAAATCGGCCTCTAGCGCTTATGTAGCAAGCGCTGGCAGCTATCAAAACCATAGGGAAGCAAACACCATGGCCACCATCGCCCGACGCGCCTACGCCGAGATGTTCGGCCCCACCGTGGGCGACCGCCTGCGGCTGGCGGACACCAACCTCGTGCTGGAAGTCGAAGCCGACCACACCCTGCGCGCAGGCAGCTATGGCGAGGAAGTGAAGTTCGGCGGCGGCAAGACCATCCGCGACGGCATGGCGCAAAGCCAGCGCATGCGCTCGGAAGGCGCGGTGGACACGGTGCTGACCAACGCCCTCATCATCGACCACACCGGCATCGTCAAGGCCGACATTGGCCTCAAGGATGGCCGCATCGCAGCGATAGGCAAGGCAGGCAACCCCGACGTGCAGCCCGGCGTGGACATCGTCATCGGCCCCGGTACCGAGGTCATCAGTTGCGAGGGCAACATCGTCACCGCAGGCGGCATCGACAGCCACATCCACTTCATCTGCCCGCAGCAGGTCGAAGAGGCCCTGGCCAGCGGCATCACCACCATGCTCGGCGGCGGCACCGGCCCGGCCACGGGCACGCTGGCCACCACCTGCACGTCCGGCCCCTGGAACATGGAACGCATGCTGCAAGCGGCGGACGCCTTCCCCATGAACCTGGGCTTTCTCGGCAAGGGCAACGCCAGCCTGCCCGGCGCGCTGCGCGAGCAGATCGACGCCGGGGCCATCGGCCTCAAGCTGCACGAAGACTGGGGCACCACGCCCAGCGCCATCAGCAACTGCCTCGACGTGGCCGAGGAAACCGACACGCAGGTGGCCATCCACAGCGACACGCTCAACGAAAGCGGCTTTGTCGAAAACACCATCGCCGCAGTCGGCGGGCGCGGCATCTGCGCCTTCCACACCGAGGGCGCGGGGGGCGGCCACGCGCCGGACATATTGCGCGTGGTGGGCGAGGAAAACTTCTTGCCCAGCTCCACCAACCCCACCATGCCCTACACGCGCAACACGCTGGACGAGCACGTGGACATGCTCATGGTCTGCCACCACCTGGACGCTGCCATCGCCGAAGACCTGGCCTTCGCCGAAAGCCGCATCCGCAAGGAAACCATCGCCGCCGAAGACATCCTGCACGACCTGGGCGCCATCAGCATGATGAGCAGCGACAGCCAGGCCATGGGCCGCGTGGGCGA
>Ga0222423_1001236_pt1 | contig 12279 bp, 8 predicted proteins | sample 3A0metagenome_FD_182472 | JGI IMG/M metagenome (GOLD analysis project Ga0222423, IMG submission 182472) | Enriched microbial communities from leaf-cutter ant dump, University of Wisconsin, Madison, United States - 3A0 (version 2) | ecosystem: Environmental > Terrestrial > Nest > Insects nest >...
CAAGGCCGTCAACCCCACTGCGGCCCGCGCCAGGGACGCCGCCTTTCTCTTGCGCCGTGGCTTCGATGCGGCGACAGTACGCGCCGTTACGCGCGCCGATACGAGCGATCCGGATCCCGAGTTGGATTGAACAATCCAGTCACGGGCCGCATTCTCGCCAGACATTCCGGATTGGATCGTCATGCCCGCGAAGTACTTCACGACAGCCAATGGCCGGTCAAGCGGGCATCCATCGTGCTCCCGGAGGGTCCCCGTGTTCGCGGGAATGGCGTCTTTCGGAAGCTTCGCGGCAGGCGTGTCCCGTTCCCCATTCCTCATTTCCCATTCCCGCCACGCATGAAAACCTCCGAAATCCGCTCTGCGTTCCTCGAATTTTTCCGCTCCAAGGATCACACCATCGTGCCGTCGAGTTCGCTCGTGCCGGCCAGCGACCCGACGCTGCTGTTCACGAACTCCGGCATGGTGCAGTTCAAGAACGTGTTCCTCGGCAGCGAGAAGCTGAAGTTCGTGCGCGCGGCCGACGTGCAGCGCTGCCTGCGCGCCGGCGGCAAGCACAACGACCTCGATTCGGTCGGCTACACCGCGCGCCACCACACCTTCTTCGAGATGCTCGGCAACTGGTCGTTCGGCGACTACTTCAAGCGCGAGGCGATCGCATGGGCCTGGGAATTCCTGACCGGCGTGCTCAAGCTCGACAAGGAGCGCCTGTGGGTCACGGTCTACCACACCGATGACGAGGCCTACGGCATCTGGAACGCCGAGATCGGCGTGCCGGCCGAACGCATCGTGCGCATCGGCGACAACAAGGGCGCGCCGTACGCGTCGGACAACTTCTGGCAGATGGCCGATACCGGCCCGTGCGGCCCGTGCACCGAGATCTTCTACGACCACGGCGCCGACATCGCCGGTGGCCCGCCTGGCTCGCCGGACGAGGACGGCGACCGCTACATCGAGATCTGGAACCTCGTCTTCATGCAGTTCGACCGCGCCGCCGACGGCACGCTGTCGCCGCTGCCGGCGCCGTGCGTCGACACCGGCATGGGCCTGGAGCGCCTGGCGGCCGTGCTGCAGCACGTGCATTCCAACTACGAGATCGACCTGTTCCAGCGCCTGATCCGCGAGGCGGCGCGACTGACGAACACGAGCGATCTCGAAAACAAGTCGCTGCGCGTGATAGCCGACCATATCCGCGCCTGCAGCTTCCTCATCGTCGATGGCGTGCTGCCGTCGAACGAGGGCCGCGGCTATGTGCTGCGCCGGATCATCCGCCGCGCGCTGCGCCACGGCTGGATGCTCGGCCAGAAGCAGCCGTTCTTCCACGCGATGGTGCCGGCGCTGGTCGAGGTCATGGGCGAGGCGTATCCGGAACTGCCGGAGAAGCGCGACCTCGTCGAGCGCGCGCTGAAGGCGGAAGAAGAACGCTTCGGCGAGACGCTGGAACAGGGCATGAAGGTGTTCGAGGATGTCGCGGCGAAGGTCGCAGGCACGATTCCCGGCGAGGCGGCGTTTCGTCTCTACGACACTTACGGCTTCCCGGTCGACCTGACTGCCGACATCGCGCGCGAGCGCGGCTTGTCGGTCGACATGGCCGGCTTCGAGGCGGCAATGGAGCAGCAGCGCGAGCGCGCACGCGCGGCGGGAAACTTCGAGAGCAAGGCGACGCTGCCGGCCGACGTGGCCAGCGCGCTCGCGCCGACGAAGTTCCTCGGCTACGAGACGCTGTCCGCGGACGGCGCGACGGTGCTGGCGATCGTGCGCGACGGGCGCGCGGTCGAGAGCCTGCATGAAAGCGAGGACGCGGTTGTGATTCTGGATCGCACGCCGTTCTATGCCGAATCGGGCGGGCAGGTTGGCGACACCGGTTTCCTTGCGAACGCGGATGGCCGTTTCGAGGTCGCCGACACGATCAAGCTCGGCGGCGTGTTCCATGCGCACATCGGGCGCTGGCAGGGCGCGCCGCTGCGCGTCGGAGCGCAGGTCGATGCACGCGTCGATGGCGCGCGCCGGCAGGCAACGGTGCTGAACCATTCGGCAACGCACCTGCTGCACGCCGCGTTGCGCAGTGTGCTCGGCACGCATGTGCAGCAGAAGGGCTCGCTGGTCGCGCCCGATCGCCTGCGTTTCGACTTCTCGCATTTTCAGCCGATCACGGCGGAGGAGCTGCGCCGCATCGAGGACATGGTCAACGCCGAAGTACGTCGCAACGACGTCGCCGAGGTGCACGAGATGGCGTACCAGGACGCGCTCGATTTCGGCGCGATGGCGCTGTTCGGCGAAAAGTACGGCGATGAAGTGCGCGTGTTGAAGATGGGCGAATTCTCCACCGAGTTGTGCGGTGGCACGCATGTCGGCCGTACCGGCGACATCGGCCTGTTCAAGATCCTTTCGGAAAGCGGCGTTGCCGCCGGCGTGCGTCGCATCGAGGCGGTCACCGGTGCGGGCGCGCTCGCCTTCGTCGCCGACGAAGAAGCGCGCCTCGACGAGATCGGAGCCCTGCTTTCGACCAGTGGCGGCGACGTCGTCGACAAGCTGCGCCAGTTGTTCGACAGGCAGAAGAAGCTGGAGCGGGAGCTTGAATCGTTCAAGGCGAAGGCGGCCAGTTCGGCGACGCAGGATCTGGCCGCGAATGCGCGGCATGCCGGCAGCGTGGCCATCGTCGCCGCGCGCGTCGATGGGCTGGATGCCAAGGCATTGCGCGAAAGCGTGGACATGCTCAAGCAGAAATTGCCCGATTGCGTCGTGTTGTTGGCCTCCGGCATGGACGGAAAGGCATCGCTGATCTGCGGCGTGAACGGCGCGGCGTTGGGCAAGGTCAAGGCCGGCGAAGTGGTCGCGCGCGTTGCCGCCAGGATCGACGGCAAGGGCGGTGGGCGCCCGGACATGGCACAGGGCGGCGGCATCGACTCTCCCGCGCTCGACGGCGCGTTGGCGGAGGTCGCCGGGTGGCTTGAATCCGTTTTGACGTAAAGCCATCCAAAGCACTTGCGCGAGCGTGCCATTGGTTCATTGCGTGGCTGCCATGCGTTGGTTAGTATCGGGCGATCGGCAGGTTGCATTTGCGGCATTGTGTTCAAGCAATGCGCTGCGGAGCCGAGCTACAGAAGAAGGCGACGAACGCCCTGGGTAATCTCGCTCGCCTCCCACGATTGGTATCCGGTACGTCAAGGCCATTGATGCGGATCGTGTCGGGGCGAGCCGAAGTAAGGAGAGCTAAATGCTTATCTTGACTCGCCGTGTCGGCGAGACGTTGATGATCGGTGACGAAGTGACCGTCACCGTGCTGGGTGTGAAGGGGAACCAGGTCCGCATTGGCATCAATGCGCCCAAGGATGTGGCCGTCCATCGCGAAGAGATCTACCAGCGGATCAAGCGCGAGCTTGCTCCGGGCGAGCAGGCGGAAGGCCACGACGACACGTCGGCTTCGAATTAGGCTTTGACCGGGCTGGCTGGGGACTGTATCCTCCGCAACCCGTCGCAGCGACCCTGTTGGTTCGGGGTGCTGCACAAGCAAGAAACGGAGAGATGCCCGAGAGGCCGAAGGGGCTCCCCTGCTAAGGGAGTATAGGGTCAAAAGCTCTATCGAGGGTTCGAATCCCTCTCTCTCCGCCACATGCTGCCGAGGATCGCGAGGTCTGCGGCGAACGATGCGGCAACAATTCGAATTCGTTTTGAAAAAAATGAAAGAAAACTGTTGACGCATGGTGCTGTAATCAGAATAATCCCGCGCCTTCATCGACACGTTCGACGAAGCTCGCGAAGCCGGCATCGCAGATGTCGTTTCGGTCTCGCAAATTGCGCCCGTAGCTCAGCTGGATAGAGCACCAGGCTACGAACTTGGTGGTCGGGAGTTCGAATCTCTCCGGGCGCGCCATACAACACGAAGGGTGCTTCGGCACCCTTTTTGTTGCGGGATCGGGATGTGTGATGTCGTGGTGCGGGCGATTGACGATGACGGTTGCGATTCGTACCATTGAGGGCTGTTTGTACGCGCGGTGTCGTGCGGGCGCTCGGCGTTCCGGGGTATAGCGCAGTCTGGTAGCGCGCCTGCTTTGGGAGCAGGATGTCGGGGGTTCGAATCCCTCTACCCCGACCATCCGCCAAGCAGTGCACGTGCCGGATCGATGTAGGACAATGTGCGGCTGAAGATGCGCCCGTAGCTCAACCGGATAGAGCATCGGCCTTCTAAGCCGACGGTTGCAGGTTCGAGTCCTGTCGGGCGTGCCAGCACGAAGTGCGGGTCGCCAGTCAGTCACGAACCGGCAGTGCAGGGAAGCACACAAACTGGCTTCAATGGTGGGCGTAGCTCAGTTGGTTAGAGTACTGGATTGTGATTCCAGTTGTCGTGGGTTCGAGTCCCATCGTCCACCCCATTTTCGTTACAATAGAAAGTCCACGCGGGCCGTTAGCTCAGTTGGTAGAGCAGGAGACTCTTAATCTCTTGGTCCTAGGTTCGAGTCCTAGACGGCCCACCATTTTTCCTGACGCTGCACAGCGGTCTCTCTGCAGGCGGCATGCAAGCGGCAGTGTCTGATCGGCGAAAGTGGCGAAACTGGTAGACGCACCAGATTTAGGTTCTGGCGGGGCAACCCGTGAGAGTTCGAGTCTCTCCTTTCGCACCACGGCTTCCTCCCTTCATGCACTCGTCGCTGCGACCGCCCGGGTTTGCCCGGATTGCGGTCGTCGGTGCTGATTGAAGTTCGCCCAGAGGAACATCATGCAAGTCTCGATCGAAAATGTCGGCTCGCTCGGCCGCAAGCTCACGGTTCGCCTTCCCGCGCAGCGCCTCGAGGACACGGTGCGCACGCGTCTCGTGGAAATGGGCCGCAATGCCCGCATCAAGGGTTTTCGCCCGGGCAAGGTGCCGACCAAGGTGATCGAGCAGCGCTTCGGCGGCCAGGTCCGCAACGAGGCGCTGTCGGACATGATCGGTTCGAGCTTCCAGGAAGCGATCGTGCAGGAGAAGCTGCGCCCGGCGATGCAGCCGTCGATCGCAACGACCGGTCGCCCCGAGAACGGCGAGATCGAATACACCGCCACCTTCGAAGTGCTGCCCGAGATCGGCAAGCTCGACGTGTCGTCGCTTGAGATCGTCAAGCCCGTCGCCAGCGTCACTGATGCCGACATCGACCAGATGATCGAGACGCTGCGCCTGCAGCGCCGCACCTGGACGCCGGTCGAGCGCGCTGCGCAGGAAGGCGACATGGTGCTGTTCGAATACTCGGCCGAAGGCGAAGGCTTCCGCCATCCGGCCAGCGGCACCGACCGCGTGGGCGCGGTGCTCGGTTCCGGCGCGTATTCCAAGGAACTCGAGGACAAGATCGCCGGACACGCCGCGGGCGACGAGTTCAAGTCGAAGATCGATTTCCCGCAGAACGTGCGCACGCCGGCGCTGGCTGGCAAGAGCGCCGACGTCGAGATCAAGCTCGTGCGCGTGCAGGAAGCCAAGCTGCCGGAGATCGACGACGCTTTCGTCGCCAGCTTCGGTGTGAAGGATGGCGGCATGCAGCAGTTCCGTGACGACGTGCGTGCCAATCTCGAGCGCGAGCTCAAGAACGTGCTGATGTCGCGCCTGAAGTCCGATGCGCTGGAAAAGCTCGTCGGTGCGTACCCGGATCTCGATATTCCGCAGAGCCTGGTCGAAGCCGAAGCGCGCCAGCTCGCCCAGCAGGCGGGCGCGCAGTCGCAGGAGGCCGTGGCTGGCTTCGTCGACACCGCGCGCCGCCGCGTCGGCGCGGGACTGCTCATCGCCGAACTCGCCAAGCAGAACGAGATCCGCCTCGATTCACGTCGCGTCAGCGAAGCCCTCGCGACGATCGCCTCGACCTACGAGGAGCCGCAGCAGGTCGTTGAACTGTATTCGCGCGATCCCCAGTTGATGGGTGCGTTGCAGAACCGCGTGATGGAGGACCAGGTCGTCGAATGGCTGGCCGAACACGCCAAGAGCAGCGAACAGTCCCTGAGTTTCAACGAAGTCATGCGGCCCGGCGCCTGAGCGCGTTCGGCGCCCGGGAGAAAAGCATGTCCAGCCTCATCACGCCTGCCACCGCGCTCAACCTCGTGCCGATGGTGGTCGAACAGACCTCGCGCGGCGAGCGCGCGTATGACATCTACTCGCGCCTGCTCAAGGAACGCGTCGTGTTCTGCGTCGGTCCGATCGACGACTACATGGCGAACGTCATCGTCGCGCAGTTGCTGTTCCTGGAATCGGAAAATCCGGACAAGGACATCAACCTCTACATCAACAGCCCGGGCGGTGTCGTTACCGCCGGGCTGGCGATCTACGACACGATGCAATTCGTGCGCTGCGACGTGAGCACGATGTGCGTCGGCCAGGCGGCAAGCGCTGCCTCCCTGTTGCTCATGGCGGGAGCGAAGGGCAAGCGTTACGCGCTGCCCAATTCGCGCGTCATGATCCACCAGCCGTCCGGCGGCGCGCAGGGCCAGGCCACCGACATCGAGATCCAGGCGCGCGAGATCCTGTACCTGCGCAACCGGCTCAACAACATCTACGTCAAGCACACCGGCCAGCCGATCGAGCAGATCGAGCGTGACATGGAGCGTGACCGCTTCATGAGCGCCGACGAAGCCGTGGCCTACGGCCTCATCGACGCCGTTCTCGACCGCCGTGCGGCCGAGCCGGTCTCGAACGCCTAAGCGCTTGACCCGAAAAGAAATGATTCTTGCAGCGCACGGCGCCGGACCGGCGTCGGCGCTGTGTTATTCTGCGGCCGCATTCGCGGCAAGTTCCAGAGGCATCGCATGACCGAAGACCGGCAGGGCCGAGCGGGCGACAACGGCAAGATCCTGTATTGCTCGTTCTGCGGCAAAAGCCAGCATGAAGTCCGCAAGTTGATCGCGGGTCCGTCGGTGTTCATCTGCGACGAATGCGTCGAGTTGTGCAACGACATCATCCGCGAGGAGCTTGAGGAGAAGGCGGCCAGTTCGCGCACCGATCTGCCCAAGCCCGCCGAGATCCTCGACGTGCTCGACCAGTATGTGGTCGGCCAGGCGCGTGCCAAGAAAGTGCTCGCCGTCGCCGTCTACAACCACTACAAGCGCCTGGAATCGCGCAGCAAGAGCGACGACGTCGAACTGGCCAAGTCGAACATCCTGCTCGTCGGTCCGACCGGCTCGGGCAAGACCTTGCTTGCCGACACCTTGGCGCGCCTGCTCAACGTGCCGTTCACGATCGCCGACGCGACGACGCTGACCGAAGCCGGCTACGTCGGCGAGGACGTCGAGAACATCATCCAGAAGCTCCTGCAGAAGTGCGACTACGATGTCGACAAGGCGCAGAGCGGCATCGTCTACATCGACGAAATCGACAAGATCTCGCGCAAGAGCGAGAACCCGTCGATCACCCGCGACGTCTCCGGCGAAGGCGTGCAGCAGGCTCTGCTCAAGCTCATCGAAGGCACGGTCGCCTCGGTGCCGCCGCAGGGCGGTCGCAAGCATCCGCAGCAGGAATTCCTGCAGGTCGACACCAAGAACATCCTGTTCATCGTCGGTGGTGCCTTCGCCGGCCTCGAAAAGATCATCCAGCAGCGATCCGAGGCGACCGGCATCGGCTTCAACGCCGAAGTGCGCAGCAAGGATCGTCAGGCCGATGCGGTCAAGTTGCTTGCCGACGTGCAGCCGGAAGACCTCGTCCGGTTCGGCCTCATCCCCGAACTCGTCGGTCGCCTGCCGGTCGTGGCGACGCTCGAGGAACTCGACGAAACCGCGCTGGTGAAGATCCTCACCGAGCCGAAGAACGCGATCACGCGCCAGTTCAAGAAGCTGTTCGAGATGGAAGGCGCGGAGCTCGAATTCCGTCCCGACGCGCTTGCCGCGATCGCACGCAAGGCGATCAAGCGCAAGACCGGCGCGCGCGGCCTGCGCACGATCCTGGAGCAGGTGCTGCTCGACACGATGTTCAACCTGCCATCGACCGAGCACGTCAGCAAGGTCGTCGTTGACGAAGCCGTCATCAACGGCCAGGCCGAGCCGTATCTCATCTATCGCGGCAACATGCAGACGCGCGCAGCGGCCGAATAAGCCCCTGTGCGCCCTTGCAAAAGCGGCGCAAATCCTCACTTGACGATACGGCAGCGTGGGTACACGCTGCCGTAAGCATTTTTGCAACCCGAAAAATCACCGCGACATCGAGAAGCAATGACCGACAAACCGACCCGAACCCCGAAGGCGAGCAACGCTCCCGTTGAGTTGCCCGTGCTCCCGCTGCGCGACGTCGTGGTGTTCCCGCACATGGTGATGCCGCTGTTCGTCGGCCGCGAGAAATCGGTGCGCGCGCTGGAAAGCGCGATGGCCGGCGACAAGAAGATCCTGCTCGTCGCGCAGCGCAGCCCGGATATCGACGATCCGGCCGAGGCCGATCTCTACACGATCGGCACCGTGGCCAGCGTGCTGCAACTGCTCAAGCTGCCGGATGGCACGATCAAGGTGCTTGTCGAAGGCCTCGACCGCGCAGAGATCGTCGCGTTCGGCCAGCGTGACGGCCAGATGTCCGCGCATGTGCACCTGCTCGAACCGGCATTCACGCGCAGCGAGCGCGAAATCGGCGTGATCGGACGCCAGCTGGTAAGCAACTTCGAGCAACTGGTGAAGCTGTCGCGCAAGATTCCGCCCGAACTCATGGCGACTCTCGCCGGCATCGAAGATCCGTCGCGACTGGCCGACACGATCGCCACGCATCTGGGCGTGCCGGTCGCCGAAAAGCAGCGCTTGCTCGAAACCGGTGACGTCGCCGACCGCCAGGAACTGCTCGTCGGCCTCGTCGATGGCGAAATCGATGTGCTGCAGATCGAAAAGCGCATCCGTGGCCGCGTCAAGACGCAGATGGAAAAGAGTCAGCGCGAGTACTATCTCAACGAACAGATGAAGGCGATCCAGAAGGAACTGGGCGACGCCGAGGAAGCCGGCAACGAGTTCGACGAGCTGTCGAAGAAGATCACCGCGTCGGGCATGCCCAAGGCGGTCGAGGCCAAGGCGCGTACCGAGCTCAACAAGCTCAAGCAGATGTCGCCGATGTCCGCAGAGGCGACCGTCGTGCGCAACTACGTCGAGAACCTGCTTGGCGTGCCGTGGAAGAAGAAGACCAAGGTGCGTCGCGACCTGCAGCGCGCCCAGGAAGTGCTCGATGCGGACCATTACGGTCTGGAGAAGGTCAAGGAACGCATCCTCGAATACCTCGCCGTGCAGCAGCGCGTGAACAGGATGAAGGGCCCGATCCTGTGCCTCGTCGGCCCGCCCGGCGTGGGCAAGACGTCGCTCGGTCAGTCCATCGCCAAGGCGACCAACCGCAAGTTCGTGCGCATGTCACTCGGCGGCGTGCGCGACGAGGCGGAAATCCGCGGCCATCGCCGCACCTACATCGGCTCGATGCCGGGCCGCATCATCCAGAACCTGTCCAAGGTCGGTTCGAAAAACCCGCTGTTCGTGCTCGATGAAATCGACAAGATGGCCATGGATTTCCGCGGCGACCCGTCGGCGGCGCTGCTCGAAGTGCTCGACCCGGAGCAGAACCACACCTTCAACGACCATTACCTCGAGGTCGACGTCGACCTGTCCGAGGTCATGTGGATTGCCACGGCCAATTCGCTGAACATCCCGCCGGCGCTGGCCGATCGCATGGAGATCATCCGCATCCCCGGCTACACCGAGGACGAGAAGCTCAACATCGCCGAGCGCTACCTCGTGCCCAAGCAGCTCAAGGCCAACGGCCTCAAGCCGGGTGAGCTGTCGATTGCCGCCGACGCGATCCGCGACGTCGTGCGCTACTACACGCGCGAATCCGGCGTGCGCAGCCTCGATCGCGAGATGTCCAAGATCTGCCGCAAGGTGGTCAAGGAACTCAGCCTCGCCACAGCGAAGGCCGCGAAGAAGGGCAAGGGCGGCGACGAACGCAAGCGCAAGGTCGCGGTCACGGCCAAGAACCTCGACAGTTACCTCGGTGTGCGCCGCTTCACCTACGGTCGCGCCGAACAGCAGAACGAGGTCGGTCTTGTCACCGGACTGGCTTGGACCGAAGTCGGCGGCGACCTGCTCAGCATCGAAGCCACCGTCGTGCCGGGCAAGGGCAAACTGCTGCATACCGGCCAGCTCGGTGACGTGATGCAGGAGTCCATCCACGCTGCGCTCAGCGTAGTGCGCGGCCGCGCCGAAGGCTTCGGCCTGGATCCGGAATTCCACCAGAAACTCGACATCCACGTGCACGTGCCGGAAGGTGCGACGCCGAAGGATGGCCCGAGTGCGGGCATCGCGATGTGCACGGCGCTGGTATCGGTGCTGACGCGCATTCCGGTGCGTTCGGACGTCGCCATGACCGGCGAGATCACGCTGCGCGGCCGCGTGCTGCCGATCGGCGGGCTCAAGGAAAAGCTGCTCGCCGCGCATCGTGGCGGCATCACCACCGTGATCATCCCGGAGGAGAACCGCAAGGATCTCGCCGAGATTCCGAAGAACGTGACGCAGTCGTTGGAGATCCATCCGGTGCGCTGGATCGACGAGGTGCTCGACATCGCGTTGGAGCGGCCAGTGCCGAGGGCCGCGCAGATCGATGGCGAGCAACCGCGCGTTGCCGGCGATGCACAGGAGGGCGCGCGCGCGCATTGACGCGTGCGCGCCGCAAGCTCCTTCGGCTGCGGCGACACGTATCGCCACATCGTCGCATTGCGGTCTTTTTCGGCGTTTTTCCGGCAAAAATGCCCTAAATACAGGGCTTTGTTTTGTTGCGTGGCCGCGGGGGCGCTGGTATAAAGACCGCGCCGCGATCCAGGCGCCACCGGTCCGGGCGATTGCGGGCAACGAAGCGCGCCGAGTGGGTGGAGCATCAGCTCCCGCCTGTGCGTTCCGACTTTTCGAATTCTGCGGAGCGAGAGCTCCGCGCAGGAGCATTCAATGAACAAAGGTGATTTGGTCAACGCGATGTCGGATGGTTCCGGCCTGTCCAAGACGGATGCGGAACGCGCGCTCGATGCCATGATCGATGCGATCAAGACGGCGTTGCAGAAGGGTGACCAGGTTTCGCTCGTCGGTTTCGGCACGTTCGTCGTGCGCGAGCGCGCTGCGCGTACCGGCCGCAATCCGCGCACGCGTGAGGAAATCACGATCCCGGCGTCGAAGGTGCCTGCGTTCAAGCCGGGCAAGGCGCTCAAGGACGCGGTGGCCTGAACGGCCATCGAGTCGTTGCAGGCGGGTGCTTAGCTCAGCGGTAGAGCGTCGCCCTTACAAGGCGAGGGTCGGGGGTTCGAAACCCTCAGCACCCACCATCGGATGACGGGCAGGGGGTGCCCGCATCGACTGCCAGCGATGACCGACAAGGGCGCCCCGCAAGGGCGCCTTTGTCTTTTCCGGGTGCGTCACCCGCGCGACACCGTACAATGCGCGGCTGCATGCCCGATTTTCCCGCGATCGCCCGACGATCGTTTCGCGATATCCAGACCAGGTTTCCAGTCCATGTTGAAAATGCTGCGCGGTAAGAAGTCCCAGTTGCTGCTGCAGATCGTGCTCGTGCTGATCACGATCGGATTCTCGTTCTTCGGCGTCGAGCAGTATTTCGTTGCACGCACCAACACGGCCGTCGCCACGGTCGACGGTACCGAAATCAGCCAGGACGTGTTCCGCGAACGCTTCGGCCAGTACCGGCAGATGATGGCGCAGCGCATGGGCCAGGGCGTCGACCTGAGCATCCTCGACAAGCCCGAGGTGAAGGCCCGCTTCCTCGACCAGCTCATCGAGGAGCAGGCGCTGCTCGCCGCCAACGACAAGCTCGGCATCGTTGTTCCCGCCTCCAGCGTGCGCGAAGAGATCGCCAAGATCCCCGCGTTCCAGAACGAAGGCCAGTTCGACGCCGAGCAGTACAAGCTGGCCCTGGCCTCGATCGGCAAGTCGCCGCTCGCGTTCGAGGACGAGGTGCGCCGCAGCCTGGCTTCGCGCCAGCTGCCCATGCAGCTCGCCGCGTCGGTCATCGTCACCGACGCCGACGTCGACAACTACCTGCGCCTGCGCGACGAGCGCCGCGATTTCCGCTTCGCCAGGATCGACAAGCCGGCAGCCACCGACACCGAGGTCAAGCAGGACGAAATCGACGCCTACTACAAGGCGCACCAGTCCGACTTCATGGTGCCCGAGCAGGTATCCATCGAATACGTTGAACTCGATGCCGGCAAGATCCCGTTCGACGAAACGCCCGACGACAGCGTCCTCAAGGATCGCTACGAGAAGGAAAAGTCGCGCTTCGTGACCGCCGAACAGCGTGAGGCTTCGCACATCCTCGTC
>Ga0222423_1001237_pt1 | contig 12269 bp, 10 predicted proteins | sample 3A0metagenome_FD_182472 | JGI IMG/M metagenome (GOLD analysis project Ga0222423, IMG submission 182472) | Enriched microbial communities from leaf-cutter ant dump, University of Wisconsin, Madison, United States - 3A0 (version 2) | ecosystem: Environmental > Terrestrial > Nest > Insects nest >...
CGCACACCGTGGCCACGCTCGACGAACAGAACGTGCTGCTGTTCTGCGACCTGCACCTGATGAACGAATACACCAGCCCCCAAGCCTTCGCGGGCCTGCACGCGGCCGGGCGCGGCGTGCCCCTGCCGGGCCAGAACGTGGCGGTGGTGAGCCACATCATCCCCACGCACCCGGTGCGCCACCGCGTGATCCAGGACGCGCCCTCGGCCCTGCAGGCCAGCAACCTCAAGACCAACTGCGGCCGCCACGGCATCCCGCTGTTCGACACCAACGACCCGCTGCAGGGCATCGAGCACGTGATCGCGCCCGAGCACGGCATGGTGCGCCCGGGCATGGTCATCCTGTGCGGCGACAGCCACACCACCACCTACGGCGCCCTGGGCGCGCTGGGCTTTGGCATCGGCACGTCGGAGGTGGAGCACGTGCTGGCCACGCAGACCCTGGTGTACCGCCTGGCGAAGGACATGCGCATCCGCGTGGGCGGGACGCTGCCCCCGGGCACCACGGCCAAGGACCTGGTGCTGCAGATCATCAGCCGCATCGGCGCGCAGGGCGCGCGCGGCTATGTGGTGGAGTTCGGCGGCAGCGCCATCGAGGCGCTGTCGGTGGAGGCACGCTTCACGCTTTGCAACATGGCCGTGGAGGCCGGCGCGCGCGGCGCGCTCATCGCCCCGGACCAGGCCGCCACCGACTACGTGCTCGCCCGCGCGCACGACATCACCGGCCCCATGCGCGACGCCGCCCTGGCCCACTGGGCCACGCTGCGCAGCGACGCTGACGCCGTGTTCGACGTGGAGCACCGCTTCGACGCCCGCGAGGTGGCGCCCTTCGTCACCTGGGGCACCAGCCCCGACCAGGCCATGCCCATCGACGGCGCCATCCCGCAGCCCGCCGCCCTGGCGGACGCCGCGCAGCGCAGCAGCGCCGAGCAGGCCCTGCGCTACACCGCGCTCAGCGCCGGGCAGGCGCTGCAGGGCGTGCCGGTGCAGCACGTGTTCATCGGCTCGTGCACCAACGCCCGCATCGAGGATCTGCGCGAAGTCGCCCGGGTGGTGGGCTCGCGCCACGTGGCGCCGGGCGTGCGCGCCATGGTCGTGCCCGGCTCCGGCGCCGTGAAGGCCCAGGCCGAGGCCGAAGGCATCGCCAGCCTGCTGCAGGCCGCGGGCTTCGAGTGGCGCCAGCCCGGCTGCTCCATGTGCCTGGCGATGAACGACGACGTGCTGGCCCCGGGCCAGCGCTGCGCGTCCACCACCAACCGCAACTTCGAGGGCCGCCAGGGCCGGGGGGCGATCACCCACCTGATGAGCCCGGCCATGGCCGCCGCAGCGGCCGTCACCGGCTGCATCACCGACGTGCGCACCCTGGAGACCGCCGTATGACCGCCGCCGACCACCACAGCCTGCTGCACGGCCGCGCCGCCGTGCTGGCCACGCCCAACCTCGACACCGACCAGATCATGCCCAAGCAGTTCCTGCGCGGTATCGACAAATCGGGCCTGGCGCCCGGCCTGCTGTACGACCTGCGCTTCGACGGCGCGGGCTGGCCGCGCCCGGACTTCGTGCTCAACCAGCCGGCGTTCGCGGGCGTGGACGTGCTCATCGCGGGCTCCAACTACGGCTGCGGCTCCAGCCGCGAACACGCCGTGTGGGGCATGCAGCAGTACGGCTTCAAGGCCGTGGTGGCGTCGAGCTTCGGCGAGATCTTCTACTCCAACGCGCTCAACAACCGCCTGCTGCTGGCCATGGTGCCCGAGGCCGATGTGCAGGCCTTCATGGCCGAGGCCGCGCGGCTGCAGGGGCCGCTGGCGCTCACGATCGACGTGCGGCAGCGCACCGTGCGCAGCGCGGGGCACGGCGCGCGCTTCACGCTGTCGGACAGGCACCAGCGCATGTTCCTGCAGGGGCTGGACGTGATCGGCGCCTCGCTCGCGTACACGGAGCAGATCAACGCCTTCGCCGCACGGCACTGGGCCTCCCAGCCCTGGGTGAAGGACGTGGCGCGGGCGACGCGCGAGCGCCTGTCCGCGGCGCGCTGAGCGCTGGCGGGCCCGGCGGTTGACACGCCGTCAAGGGGTTCCGCCGCGCGCATGACAAGGCCGTGAGGGACGGCCAGGCCAGGGCCGGTAACAATTCGTGCACTTCAACGCGAACCCGTTACCACCCGCCAGCCTCGCCATGTCCCAGAACGCCCATACCCTGCACCTCTTCTTTGAGGACCCGATCAAGCTCAAGACCGGCCAGCTGGCGTACCAGTACCTCGCCGCCGGCAACACCGAACAGGCGCAGCGCTGGGCCGGCCAGCTCGGCACGCAGGACCTGGACGCGCTGTGGGACGCGCAGTGGTTCAACCAGCGCGTGGCGGCCGAGCCCACCCACCTGCTGCTGTGCTTCGACACCGGCACGCACGACGACCTGCCCCTGCGCGCGCTGGAAACCTTGTTCGCCTGTGGCTTGCGCTCGGCGGTGCTGGAGGTGTTCTACGACCAGGTGGGCGAGACCGAGCGCATGCACTTCGACCAGGGCCAGTGGGTTTCGCGCCAGGCCTTCTTCGCCGCCCACCCCCAGTGGCGCGCCGTGGTGGAGCCCGTGGATGCGCAGGCGGCCGGGCCGGATGGGGAACAGGACGACCCCTACGCCTGCTCCAAGGATCCCGCCAAGCCGGTGGCCGTGGCCAAGCTGCGCCAGCAGGAGGCCGAGCGCAGAAAGCAGGGCGAGGAAGCCGCGCAGGCCTTCATCGACATGGCCCGTGCCATGGGCAAGGGCGGAAAGTCGCCGGTGCAGGGCCTGATCGGGGTGCTGCTGCTGCGCGCGGGCTTCAAGGGGCTGCTGCAGGCCATCGTGTTCACGGTGGTCACCGTGCTGCTGTTCAAGGGCCTCTGGCTCTGGCTGGGCCTGGGCCTGGTGCTGGCCATCGTGCTGCCGCTGTACTACATCGTCACCGAATACAAGAGCCTCCATGGCGATGACGACGATGACGGCGACGAAAGCGGCGGCGATACCGCCACGGCCAGCAGCTGAAACCCGGAGGACACACGAAATGCTGACACAGATCGAATGGTGGGGCGGGCTGATCTTCGTGCTGGGCGCGCTGGTCCACAGGCTCGTGCTGGGCGCGCTCGAAAGGAAGAAGGCGGGCATCGACTGGCACCGGCTCCAGATGCATGCGTTCTTCCTGCTGCCCGCCGTGGTGCTGGCCGGCTACTTCTACCCGCTCACGCCCCGCTGGCTGCAGTACGGCTACCTGGGCGTGCTGGGCGCGGCGCTGATCGTGGTGCTGGTCATGCTGGTGCAGGAAGTCACGGGCGACGCCGGCGAGGAAGACGACGCAACGGACAAGGCCGCAAAGGCCGGGAGGGAGGGAGAAGAAGCAAAAGAAGATGAGAAGGAGGAGGAAGAGACGGGCTGGCTGCTGACGCTGCTGGGCGTGCTGGTGCTCTACAGCCCCATACTCGTGGCCTGCGGCCTGGGCTGCGCCAAGGCCTGGCCGATGGTGCAGCAGTTTCTGTAGGCCGCGCCGGACTTGACGGCCGGCGGCACCGTGCGGGTGACAATCCCCGCGCGCCCGCCGGCCCTTTTTCTCTCTCTTTCATCCTCCCCATGGCCCAAGATTCCTTTTCCGAGCTGCTGTCGCTCTATATGCGGCGCATCCGCGCCAGCGCCTCGGGCGTGGCCACCGAGATCGGCCTGAGCCGCGAGGCGGTGAACAACTGGCGCAACGGCCTGTCGGCCCCCAACCCGCGTTCGCGCGACAAGGTGGTGGCCTGCACGCGCTACCTGCGCCTGACGGAGACCGAGACCAACCGCCTGCTCGGCGCTGCCGGCTTCGCGCCCGAGTTTCCGCTGCAGGCCGAGTCGGCGGGCGCGCAGCCCTTCGCCGCCTTCCAGGACCGGCTCTTCGCCCAGCTCGCGCAGGCCATGCCGTACCCCATCTCGCTGCTGCTGTCGCCCGCGCACTGGGGCCAGCCGCCGTTCCGCCAGGAGCTGCTGCAGCGCGCCAGAACGCAGTACGGCGACGGCGCGGTGCTGCACATCCAGCCGCCCTACAGCGTGAGCACCGTGCCGGCCGAATACTTCGCCGCCATCGGCCGCCAGTGCGGCCTGGGCGACGTGGCGTCCGACTACGAATTCGAGTCCGCGCTGGAGCGCCGCCTGCTGGCGGGCGAGCGCCTGTTCTGCCTGGTCAGCCGCTTCGAGCAGGGCACGCCCGCGCTGCGCGAGACGCTGGCCGGCATCCTGCGCAGCCTGAGCGAGATGCACAGCGGCCGCCTGCACCTGCTGCTGTGCGGCGGCGAGGCGCTGGCCGACCTCAAGTACCGCAGCGGCGACCTCTCGCTGCTCAACATCGCCCAGGTCAACCACTGGCCCGACCCGTCGCTGGACGACCTCACCCAGCTCGCCCGCCACCGCTGGCCCGAGCAGCCCTGGCCGCAGCCGGTGCTGGCGGCCTTGCAGGACGTAAGTGGCGGGCACCCCGCGCTGTTCGAGGAGGGGCTGCAGTGGCTGGTGGACCAGACGGCCGGTCAGGGGTTGGACGAGACGCAGGCCCGATCCCCCGCGCTGCGCACCCATCTGGCCGGCAGCCCGCGCCTGTGGCAGACCTTCCTGCCGCTGGCGCAATCGCCTGCCACGCGCCAGCGGCTGGCGCAGCTGCTGCAGGCCGACGAGCTGGGCCGCGCGCGCCCCTACCTGCAGGACGACGAACTGCGCCGCCTTTTCTGGGGCAACCTGCTGCAGGCGCGCGGCACGGGCGACGCCGCGCGGCTGCACTGGCGCAGCCCCACCATCCGCGACGCGGGCCTCATGGTGCTGGACGCATGCTCGCAGACCGCCTGAGCCCGCTGCTGTCCAAGGCCGTGGTCCGCGCGGTGGTGATCGCGGCCGTCACGCTGTTCGTGGGCAGCGCGCTGCTCACGCCCAAGCTCAACCCGGTCACGCGCGGCTCCGTGCTCGGCGCCGAGAACGCGGGCATCGTCTGGGGCGAACTGGTGCAATGGCGCGTCGCCCTGGTCCAGGCGCACAACGAGCTGGACGCGTGGCCCGACGACATCCGCAAGTACGCGCCGCACATCGGCAACCCGCAACTGCGTGTGACCTCGCCCCGGCCCTACGTGCTGCAGGCCGACATCGCCGCCAACCCCGAGCTGGGCAGGCTGGCGGGCACGCAGGTGCTGGTGGAATTGAAGCCCGGCACGACGGCCTGGAGCTGCCGCCCCGGGCGCCCGCCCATTCCTGCGGGCTACCTGCCCATCAACTGCCTGGAGGGGCAGACGGACGACCTCACGCCCGTGCCGCCCTCCGAGCGCGACCCGTTCGAGGGCCTGCGCAGGCTCATCTACTGGTGCGCCGCGATCTTCGCGGCCGGCGCCGCCATCTGGGTGGCGCGGCACCCGCTGCTGGGGCCCGCGCAGCTGCAGCCCGCGCGGCTGCGCCGCACGCCGCTGCCCCGGCTGCCCCGGCTGGACCGGCTGCTGCGCTGGACGGGGCGGCGCGAATCGGCGCTGCTCGCGGCTGACATCCGCCTGGTGGACTGGCGCCGCGCGGTGCAGTGCGCGCAGCCCGGCGCACCAGACGGTGCCGCCGGCCTGGTCCGCGCGCTGGCCGAGCGCGTCTCGGCCCGCAGCCAGCCCAACACTGGCTGGGCGCTGCCGGGGCAGGTGTTCGAATGGCAGTTCCCGCCCGACCTGCCTGTGTCGCTGGACCGCTGCCTGGTCTTCGTGCCCACGCGCGGCGTGGACGAGGCCACCGTGCTGCGCCAGCTGCGCGCCGCGCAGACCGGCAGCGACGTGCTGCTCATCCTGGGCGAACACAGCGTGGACACCCCCCAGCCGCTGCTGCGTGCCCATGCGGACGACCGCGCCAACCTGCACGTGCTGGCGGACAGCGCCAGCCAGACCGAATGGCTGGTGGGCGGCGAGGCCCTGCAGGTGCTGCTGCGCCTGTTGGCCGCGCAGCTGCGCATCACACGCATCTCGCCCTACCAGACGCGCGGCGGCATCACGCGCGAAGGCTCGTTCTTCGGCCGTGCGCAGTTGCTGGCCCGCGTCATCAACCGCGAGCCCGCCAACTACCTCGTGGTCGGCGGGCGGCAACTGGGCAAGAGCAGCCTGCTCAAGGCCGTGCAGCGCCGCATGGCGGGGCACCCGCACACCGTGTGCCACTACGTTTCATTGCGCGACCACCGCCTGGCGCCGCGCATGGCGCTGCAGTTCGGCCTGCCGGCCGGCACGCCGCTCGAAGCCATCGTGGACCACCTGCAGGCGCAGTACGCGGGCAAGCGCCTGGTGCTGCTGATCGACGAGGCCGACCTGTTCTTCCGCGACGAGGCAAGCAACGGCTACCCGCAGCTGTCGGCACTGCGCGCGCTCAGCGAGGAAGGGCGCTGCTGGTTCATGCTGGCGGGTTTCTGGGACCTGTACGCCACGGCCGTGCTGGACTACCAGAGCCCCCTGCGCAACTTCGGCGAGGTGCTGGCCATCGGCGGGCTGGAGCGCGCCGCCTGCCGCGAACTGGCCACCGAGCCGCTGCGCAAACTGCGCCTGGGCTTCGCCAGCGACACCCTGGTGGAAAAGCTGGTGGAAGCCAGCGGCCAGCGCGCCAACCTGGTGGCCATCCTGTGCCAGGAATGCCTGGAGGCCCTGCAGCCCGGCGAGCGCGCCATCGAAGCGCGCCACCTCGCGCAGGCCCTGGGCTCGCAGGCCGTGCAGGACGCGCTGGCCGGCTGGGGGCGCCTGAGCCACGACGAGGCCGCCTGCCGGCTCGACCGCATCGTGGTCTACCACACGGCCCAGGCCGGGCAGAGCAGCCTGGTGGCGCTGGCCCGGCTGCTGCAAAGCCACGGCGTCACGGCCGACGCCCAGGCGCTGCGCCAGTCGCTGGCGCGCCTGCAGCTGGCCTATGTGCTGCGCAAGCACGAGGCCGAATACCGCTTCGCCATCCCGCTGCTGCAGGACCAGTTCGAGCCCGAGGAGGTGGAGCTGCTGCTGCACCAGGAGCTGGCCGTGCTGGCGCGCGGCGCTAAAGAAATTTAAGCCAAATCGGCCTCCAGCGCTTGCCAGTCAAGCGCGAGCAGCTATTGTTTTTGAATTTTCACCAGGCCACCACCACCGCTCCCCGCTTGCGCCCCGTCTCCACATGCGCATGCGCGGCGGGCAGGTCGGCAAAGGGGTAGGTGCGTTCCAGCACGGGCCGCAGGGTGCCGGCCTGCGCCAGGTCCATCAGGGCCTGGAGGTCTTGCGGGCGCTCTGCCGCCGGCCCGCCGATGCTGCGGCGCGTGCCGCGCGGGCGGGCCAGCACGTCCACCAAGCCGCCTGCCACCGACAGGTAGCGGCCGTGCTCGTTCAGGCGCGGCACGCAGGCTGCGAAGGTGCTGGCGCCCACGGTGTCGGCGATCACGTCCCATTGCCGCGCGGCCTGCGTGAAGTCCTGCCGCGCGTAGTCGATGACCGCATGCGCGCCCAGCGACTGCGCCAGCCCCGCATTGGCCGCGCTGCACACGGCCGTCACCCGCGCGCCCCGGTGCCGCGCCAGCTGCACCATGGCGCTGCCCACGGCCCCCGATGCGCCGACCACCAGCACCGATTCGCCCGCCCGCACCCGGGCCTTGTCCAGAAAGTGCAGCGCCGCCATGCCGCCGAACGGCAGGCTGACCGCTTCGGCGAACGAGAGGCTGGCGGGCTTGCGCACCAGCGGTTTGCTGCCGGCCAGCAGGCAGAATTCGGCATGGCAGCCCATCGCCATGCCCGCCACGCCCACCACGGCATCGCCCGGCGCAAATTTCGTCACCCGGCTGCCCACGGCCTCCACCACGCCTGCCACATCGGTGCCCAGCACGGGCTGGCGCGGCCGGGCCAGCCCGAACGCGAGCCGCCCCAGCAGGCCGAAACCGCGCGGCAGCTTCTGCGTGCGGATGCGCACATCGCCCGACGACACGCTGGCCGCCAGCACCCGCACCAGCACGTCGCGCGGGCCGGGTGTGGGGCGGGGCAGGGCGCGCAGCTGCAGTACCCCGGTGCCGCCGTAGGCGGTGCAGATCCAGGCGTTCATGGTGGCGGGGTTGGCCGGGGTGGTGGTGGCAGGCATGGGGCTGGGCAACGGTGCGGCGGCGCGGTCGCCCAGCTTAGATGGGCGGGCAAGGTCTGCGCAACCCGACCCTGGCAGGGTTGACAGGGCTATCGCGGCCGCTGCGCCATCACCAGCGCATACAGCGCCTGCGCGGCCACCGACAGGCTCTCGTCCCGCCGCCGCACCAGGTAGATCTGCCGCGTGAGGCCCGGCAGCGGCAGCGGCCGCGTGACCAGCCCCGGCTGCTGGAAGTGGAACAGCGTGAGCGCGGGCACCACGCTGATGCCCAGCCCTGCGCGCACCATGCCCATCACGGTGGCGAGCTGTTCCACCTCCATCAGCGTGCGCATGGCCTGCGGGTGCAGGGCGGCCTCCAGGTACTGGCGCACGCTGCTGTTGCGGGCCAGGTGGATGAAGGGCCAGGCGGCCAGGTCCTGCGCGGTGACGGGTTTGCGGCGGCGCGCCAGCGGGTGGTCTGCGGGGCACACCAGGTGAAAGCCGTCGCTGCAGAACGGCTCGGCCTGCAGGGCCGGGGTGTCGGCGCGGATGGCGGCCAGCGCGAAGTCGGCATGGCCGCTGGCCACGCGGTCGATGCAGGGCTCGGACAGCACGTCGGCGATGTCGATCGCGATGCCCGGGTGCGCCGCGCTGTATTGCGCCAGCACGCCCGGCAGCCAGCCGGCGGCCAGCGAGGGCAGCAGCGCCACGGCCACGCGCCCGCGCTGCAGCGTGGCGGCATCGCGCACGGCCGACAGCGCGTTCGTGATCTCGGCGTGGATGCGGCGGGCCGATTCCAGGAAGTTCTCCCCCTCGGGCGTAAGGTGGACGTGCCGCGTGCTGCGGTCGAACAGGCGCAGGCCCAGGCTGTCTTCCAGCGCGCGGATCAGGGCGCTGAACGCGGGCTGCGACAGGTGGCACAGCGCGGCAGCGCGGGTGAAGCTGCGCTGACCGGCCAGCGCGATGAAGGCGTCGAGCTGGCGGCTGGAGAGGTGGTTCGCGCTCATGGGCGGCTTTCGGCGTGGGTCGGCATTGATCTGGAAAGCGGATGGATTGATCGCAACAATCGATTTCACAGAATACCGCAGCCTGCCTACAGTCCGCCCCAGGAGACAACGAATCCATGGCGAACGACGCAAGAAATCTGCTGGTGGGCTGTGCCGCCGGCTTCTCGGGCGACCGCACCGATGCCGCCGCGCCGGTGGTGCAGGCGCTCGTCGCCAGCGGCCAGCCCTCGATACTCATCTTCGAGACCCTGGCCGAGCGCACGCTGGCGCTGGCCCAACTGGCCCGCCGCGCCGACCCGGACGCGGGCTACGAACCCCTGCTGGTAGACCTGCTGCGCCCCGTGCTCGCGCAGTGCCTGGCGCACGGCGTGCGCATCGTCAGCAACTTCGGCGCGGCCAACCCGCAGGGCGCGGCGCGGCGCATCCACGCGCTGGCGGCCGAGCTGGGCCTCTCCCGCCCGCGCATCGCCGTGCTGCACGGCGACGACCTGAGCGGCCCGGCGCACCGTGCGCTGCTGCAAAGCGCCCTGGGCACCGCCATGCCCCGCGAACCCATCGTGAGCGCCAACGCCTACATCGGCGCGCAGGCCATCGCCGATGCGCTGCGCGCCGGGGCCGACATCGTGGTCTGCGGCCGCGTGGCCGACCCGTCGCTGGTGCTGGGCCCGGCGCTGGCGCACCACCGCTGGGCGCTGGACGACTGGGACCGCCTCGCGCGCGCCACCATGGCCGGGCATCTGCTGGAATGCGGCGCGCAGGTCACGGGCGGCTACTTCGCCGACCCGGGCTACAAGGACGTGCCCGGCCTGGCCCGCCTGGGCTACCCCATCGCAGAGATCGATGCCGACGGCCACTGCACCATCACCAAGCCCCCGGCCACGGGCGGGCGCATCGACGAGCGCACGGTGAAGGAGCAGCTGCTGTACGAACTGCACGACCCGGCCGCCTACCTCACGCCCGACGTGGTGGCCGACATCACCGAGGCCCGCGTGGCCGCCGTGGGCCCCGATGCCGTGCGGCTGGAGGGCGTGCGGGGCCATGCGCGGCCCGCCACGCTCAAGGTCAACGTGTGCTTCGAATCGGGCTGGTTCGCCGAGGGTGAAATCTCCTACGCGGGCGCCCGGGCCGAGGCCCGCGCGCGCCTGGCGGGCGAGGTGCTGCGCGAGCGCCTGCAGGGCCTGGGGCCGCTGCGCATCGACCTGATCGGCGTGACCAGCGTGCTGGGCGACGACGCGGGCCGCTGGCTGGACGCCCCCCTAGGCGACGCGCGCGACGTGCGCCTGCGCGTGGCCCTGCAGCACCGCGACCCGGCCAGCGCCCAGCGCCTGCTGCGCGAAGTGACCGCGCTCTACACCTGCGGGCCGGCGGGCGGCGGCGGCGTGCGCACGGCGTTGCGCCCGCGGCTGAGCACCGTGTCGTGCGTGGTGCCGCGCGAGGCCGTGGCCGTGCGCTACGAGATGGTCGATTGAGAGAAGAAGGAGCCGCCGCCATGACAACCGCCACTCCTGAAGTTCTCACCGTGCCGCTCTACCGCCTGGCCCATGGCCGCACGGGCGACAAGGGCAACCGGTCCAACATCAGCGTCATCGCCTGGCACCCCGCGCTGTGGGACGTGCTGGTGGAGCAGGTCACCGAAGCCGCTGTAGCCCGCCAGTTCGCGCTGCGCCGGCCGCGCCAGGTCACGCGCTACCTGCTGCCCCGGCTGCAGGCCATGAACCTGGTGCTGGACGACGTGCTCGACGGCGGCGTGAACGACGCGCTCAACCTCGACAGCCATGGCAAGGCGCTGAGCTACCTGCTGCTGGACATGCCGGTCCGCGTGCCGGCCCGCCTGGCGCCGCACTTCGGCGGGCCTGCCATGTGACCCCGCTGCCGCCGATTCCCTTTCACCTTCCATCACCCATACAAGGAGACAACATGAGCACACTCACCATGACGCACAAGAACCCGGGCCGGCGCCAGCTGCTGGCCGCTACCGCCGTCCTGGCGCTGGGCGCGCTGCAGGGCCCGGCCGCGCTGGCCCAGGCCACGGCGGCGTACCCGGCCAAGGCCATCACCTTCGTCGTGCCGTTCGCGGCCGGCAGCGCCACCGACCAGCTGGCGCGCGCGCTGGGCCAGTCCGTCACCGCCGACACCAAACAGCCGGTCGTCATCGACAACAAGGCGGGCGCCAGCGGCATGATCGCCGCGCAGGCCGTGGCCAAGGCGCCGGCCGACGGCTACAGCGTGCTCATCACCACCAACACCACGCACGCGGCCAACGAGCACCTGTACAAAAAACTCTCGTACGACCCGGTGAAGGACTTCGTGCCCGTCACGGGCCTGGGCAAGGGCGGGCAGGTGCTGGTGGTCAACACCCAGGCGCCGTACAAGAGCGTGGGCGAGCTGCTGGCCTTTGCCAAGAAAAACCCCGGCAAGCTCAGCTTCGGCAGCGGCAGCTCGTCGAGCCGCATGGCCGGCGAAATGCTCAAGCAGCTCGCGGGCGTGGACATCCTGCACGTGCCCTACAAGAGCAACCCGCTGGCCATCACCGACCTGCTGGGCGGGCAGATCGACCTGATGATCACTGACACCTCCACCGGCGTGCCCCAGGTCAAGGCGGGCAAGCTGCGCGCCTTGGGCTACTCCACGCAAAAGCGCAGCGCCCAGCTGCCCGACGTGCCCACGCTGGACGAGGCCGGCGTGAAGGGCTACGACATGGGCTATTGGTTCGCCGCCTACGTGCCCGCCAACACGCCCGCACCCGTGGTGGCCCGCCTGAACGAACTGCTCGCCAAGGCCACCAGGAGCCCCGCCGCGCAGGCGTTCTACGACACGGCGGGCTCCGAGGCGTGGACCACCACGTCCGAAGAACTCGCCAGGTTTCAGACCGCGGAGACCCAGAAGTGGGGCAAGGTCATCAAGGCCGCGGGCATCGAGGCTGAGTAATAAATCGGCCTCCAGCGCTTGTGCAGAAAGCGCTGAAAGCTATCAAAAATGAAGCAATAGGGGAGTCACCCGCCCAGCGTCCGCACCATCTGCTCGTACATGGCGTCCACGGCCGGCGAGCGCTGCGACGTCTTGCTGCGCAGTACCGCCACGTTCATCGAGTCGAGCGGCGGCAGGTCGAACTCCGCCGGCAGGCCCTGCAGGATCTGCAGGCCGGGCGGCACGCTGCAGCGCGTGAGCACGGCCACGGCCAGGCCGCTTTCCACGGCGGCGAGCT
>Ga0222423_1001239_pt1 | contig 12257 bp, 12 predicted proteins | sample 3A0metagenome_FD_182472 | JGI IMG/M metagenome (GOLD analysis project Ga0222423, IMG submission 182472) | Enriched microbial communities from leaf-cutter ant dump, University of Wisconsin, Madison, United States - 3A0 (version 2) | ecosystem: Environmental > Terrestrial > Nest > Insects nest >...
AGCGTATCTGTCGCTGTCGGCCCGGTGGCGGGGCGGGATATGATCCCGTACCGCCAAAACCCAGATAAATGCGGCGGGGCGGGATATGATCCCGTACCGCCAAAACCCAGATAAATGCGGCGGGGCGGGATATGATCCCGTACCGCCAAAACCCAATAAATAACAAACCGCACTTGATAAATCCCTGTGGCCTGTCGTACAGGCAGAGCAATATTCACGTTCCAGCCTGTCGTAGGGGCGGAACAAAGCGAGAGATTTATCATGATTGACCTGACCTTTCCCGATGGCGCCGTGCGTTCCTATGATCAGGGGGTTACCGGTCGCACCATAGCCGAAGGGCTGTCGAAATCTCTGGCCAAGAAAGCCGCCATGATCCGCTTCGATGGGGCGCTGTACGATCTGGATCGCCCGATCGAGGCCAATGGCGCGATTGAAATCCTGACGCGCGATGCACCGGATATGCTTGAGGTCATCCGCCACGATGCCGCGCACCTTCTGGCCGAGGCGGTGCAGGAACTGTTCCCCGGAACGCAGGTGACCATCGGCCCGTCGATCGAGGACGGCTTCTATTACGACTTTGCCCGCGCCGAACCGTTCAGTCTCGATGATCTGCCGAAGATCGAAAAGAAGATGAAGGAAATCGTTGATCGCGACGAAAAGATCGTACGCGAGGTCTGGGACCGCAACGAGGCCATCGCTCATTTCGAGTCCATCGGTGAACACTATAAGGCCGAGATCATCCGCGACCTGCCGGACAGCGAAACCATTACCGTCTATCGTCACGGCGACCAGTGGAAGGATCTGTGCCGCGGGCCGCACTTCCCGTCGTCGAAATTCGTCGGCAAGGCGTTCAAACTGACGAAACTGGCCGGTGCCTACTGGCGCGGTGACCAGAAAAACGCCCAGCTTCAGCGGATTTACGGCACGGCCTGGGCGACCGAGGAAGACCTTCAGGCCTATCTGACGCGCATCGAGGAGGCCGAAAAGCGCGACCACCGCAAGATCGGTCGCCAGATGGACCTGTTCCACATGCAGGAAGAAGGCCGCGGCATGGTGTTCTGGCACCCCAAGGGCTGGACGCTGTGGCAGACGCTTGAGGCCTATATCCGCCGCAAGCTGGATAAGGCGGGCTATGTCGAGGTCAGGACGCCGCAGGTGCTGGATTCGTCCTTCTGGCAGAAGTCCGGTCACTGGGACAAGTACCGCGCCAATATGTTCGTCTGCGAAACCGTTGAGGGGGAAACCCTTGCGGTCAAGCCGATGAGCTGTCCGGGCCATGTGCAGGTGTTCAATGTCGGCCTGCGTTCCTATCGTGAATTGCCGATCCGCATGGGTGAGTTCGGCTCCTGTCACCGCTATGAGCCGTCAGGCTCGCTGCACGGGCTGATGCGGGTGCGCGCCTTTACGCAGGATGACGGCCATATCTTCTGCCGTGAGGATCAGGTGATCACCGAGGTCGCCGATTTCGTCAGGCTGACGCAGGAAGTCTATGCCGATCTCGGTTTCTCGATTGATGAAATTGCCCTGTCCACGCGCCCCGACATGCGCGCCGGTACGGACGCCCAGTGGGATCAGTCCGAGGCCATGCTGCTCGATGCCTCACGCAAGGCCGGTGTCGAGCCGCGTATCGCACCGGGCGACGGGGCTTTCTACGGGCCGAAACTGGAGTTTATCGTGCGCGACGCCATTGGCCGCACCTGGACCTGTGGCACGATCCAGCTCGATATGGTGCTGCCCGAACGTCTGGATGCGGAATATGTCGCCGAGGACGGGTCGCGCCGTCGGCCGATCATGCTGCACCGTGCGATTTTCGGGTCATTTGAGCGCTTTATCGGCATCACTATCGAAAACTATGCCGGTAAGTTCCCGCTGTGGCTGGCGCCGTTGCAGGTGATGGTTGCGCCCATTACCTCGGATACTAATGATTATGCGCAACAGGTCGCGCAAAAATTGCGTGAGGCCGGGATAAGGGTTGACACGGACCTGCGTAATGAGAAAATAAACTACAAAATTCGTGAGCATTCTTTGGCTAAGGTGCCCGTTATTGCCGTAATCGGTCGAAAAGAGGCTGAAACCGGTGAAGTTGCCCTGCGTTTTCTGGGGCAGGACGGGCAGACTATATTGTCGCTTGATGAAGCGGTCAGATTATTGACGACGGAGGCGACGCCTCCGGACTTATAAATTTAACATAAGTATTTGATCCTATGCAGCAGCTTCTGTCTCCAACGATTGTTGACCTTTTAAAGTTACGCCGTCTGGAGGATGAGGAGGCAAGGCTCTATGCCCCCGACATCCGTATCCGTACGGCAACCCCGATGGGGGTCAGTGTGGTCATGGTCTGCTATCATACGGGCAAGGTTCTGTATGACAGCATCGCGCGCGTACTGTCTGAGCCGTCCGTACGCCAGCTGGTGCTGGTGGATAATGGCTCATCGGCCCAGACCGCCCGGAGGCTGAGGGAACTGGATGAGGCCGATGAGCGGGTATTGCTGGTGCAGGGGCAGGGCAATATCGGCTTTGCCCGTGCCGCCAATCTGGGGGGGCAACTGGCCAGTGAGCCGTGGGTGCTGTTTCTCAATCCCGATGCCATACTCTGTGACGGGGCGGTTGAGGGGCTGGTGAAGACCGCGTCTCAGGCGCGTCATCCCTGCATCGTCGGGGCACGAGTGCTGAACCCCGATCTGAGCGAACAGCGCGGGGCGCGACGCGGTGAGGTGACGCCCTTTACGACCCTTGTGTCCCTGACGCGGTTGTCGGGTCTGATTCCGGCGCTGCGCAAGTTTGAAATCCACCTTGAGGATCAGCCGGTGCCGGCAGGCCCTGAGCCGGTCAAGACCATTTCAGGTGCCTGTTTTGCCATGTCGCGCGTCGATTTTCTGCAAATGGGCGGCTTTGACACCAGTTTCTTCCTGCATGTCGAGGATGTCGATCTGTGCTGGCGCGTGCGTGAACGTGGCGGGCAGGTGCTGTTCCATCCTCAGGCCCATGTCATTCACGAGGGCCACACCTCACGCGTTGAGCCGATCTTTGTCGAACTGAACAAGGGGCACGGGCTGAACTACTATTTCCGCAAGCGGGCCAAAGGCCTGTGGCGCAAGGCCTATGTGGCGGCGCTCTGTCCGGTCATTCTGGGGGTGTCGGTGCTACGCGCCGCCCTGCGGCCGCGCCTCAGGGATGAGGAGGATGAGGGGACACAAACGGAAATGCTGAATGGAAAGGGTGCCTGAGGCACCCTTTTTTATTGTGACTGATACAGGGTGAGCGTGACCGCCTTGCCGTTGGAATAGTTGTGGCCCTTGACGGTGGTGACGCGGCGGGCGCTTATGCGGCCTGCGTGCAGGGCGGTGCGGAAGTCGTCCTCAAAGCGCGATTCGACAAACACCGGACGGTTCTGTTTCAGGGCATCTATGGCTTCCGGCACGGTTTCGGCCAGTTCGGTTTTCGTGCCCATGGCAAAGACGAAGCTCGGTTCCTCATAGCCCAGTATGGCCACCGGCCCCGGATGCAGGCCCTGACGCGGATCGCGTTGTGTGTCGATCAGGGCCTGTTCAAGCGCTTGGGATACCCACAGGGGCTTGAGTTGCGACAGGGTGGTGATGAAGCACAGATGCGCGGCAATGCCTGCGCCCAGAAGGCACAGAAGGCCCGTCCGTTTATGGTGCCGCCACAGGAAGAACGCCCCCAGACCGCTGACCAGCAGGCTTGCGGCCACGGTGAGCGACACCAGCGGAGCGACATTGGGGTTGCCGAAGGTGCTGAGGCCATAGATGACCAGCAGGCTGATGACTGCCCCGCCGAGCAGGCCAAGCGCGGTGTTCATTATGCGTGCCCAGGTCTTCAGCGGCATGGACAGGCTGACGGCGGCCAGTATGGCCAGACCGCCATAGGTCGGCAGGGGGTAATGCACCAGCTTGGTCGGTGACAGCTCGAAAATGATGAAGGCGGGCAGGAACCAGCAGATAGCAAAGCGGATCGCCGGTTCCCTGAAACGCGACAGGGCCGTTTGCAGTGCGCCGCCCAGCAGGAAGCTGCCGGGGAAGAACAGCAGCGGCAGCAACAGGGTATGGGTGCCGGGCCAGCCGAAATGGCCTTCGTCGCCGCCGACCAGTTTCGGGGCCAGATCGTCGCCGATGGAGGTTTTCCAGAAACCGCCGTCGGTGGCGATGGTGATGGCCGTGGCCCACGGCCCGACCAGCAGGATAACCAGCAGCAGGCCCCAGCTCCAGCCGAGGTGACGGAACCATTGGGCGGTGCCGTTTTGGCTGCGCGCATCCCATGCCAGAAGCGTCAGGCTTGAGGCGGCAAAGACCATTGGCCCGATCGGCCCCTTGATCAGGATCGATGCGGACAGCGCCAGCCAGAAAATCAGCTTTTCCTTGAACAGTTTAGGCTTTTCCGCATCCGGCGGCAGGTTTTTCCAGCGCGTATAGATGATGGCCAGCGCTGCCATGAACAGGGTGATGAAACCGGCCTGCACGGCGTCGGTCTTGGCGATGAAGGCTTCGGTGGACAGAAGGAAACTGACGCCGAAAATAATACCGGCCTTGAGGCCGCGCCGGTTGTCGAACAGGTGGCCCGCCCCCCAGGTCAGGGCAAAGGCGGCCAGTGCGGCCCCGAACAGGGACGGCCAGCGATAGGCCAGTATGTCGCGCGCGCCTTCGGCAGAGGTCAGGGAGGCGCTGGCGGCCTGAAGCCAGTGGATGCCGACCGGTTTCTTGTGACGCGGGGCGTCCTGATAGTTGATATTGATGAAGTCGCCGGTTTCCAGCATCTGGGTGCTGGCCTGCACGAAACGTGATTCGTCGCGATCGAGCGGCGGAATGATCATGGCGCAGGGCAGGCCGACGAGAAACGCCAGCAGGGCCGCAAGGAACGGGCCTCTCAGACCGGTAGTGGCGGCTTGTAAAAGGCGTTGCGACATGGTGCAGGCTTCCCGACGATAAAAGCGCAGGCGGCGCACAGGGGCGCGTGTTTACGCTCTGGTACAAAAGTGTTAAGAGGCCCGCTTTGAGGTATAAAGCGCAGAAGGTCTGCGTATCACCGTAAACGGGTAGTCTCCTATGTCCTTAGTCGTCTCTGTCGTCGTAGCTGTCAATAACGAAGAGGGCGCCGCGGTAGAAGTTGCCCGTGAAATCAATACGGCCTTTGCCACGACCTACGCGCCGGACGAATATGAAATCATCTTTGTCGATGACAAAAGCAGCGATGCCACGCTTGGGCGGCTTCAGGCGGCGCGGGGGGAACTGCCTAATCTGCGGCTCATTCGTCATACCCACAATACGGGCAAGAGTGGCGGGGTGCGCACAGGGGTACTGATGGCGCGCGGGCAACTGATTGCCATGCTCGATGGGGACGGACAAAATCCGGCGGCGGATGTGCTGGCGGTGACGCGGACGCTTCAGATGGCGGGGCCTGAGGTCGGCATGGTGGCCGGTGAACGCCGCAACCGGCAGGATATTCAGTCAAAGCGTCTGGCCTCGCGCTGGGCCAATAATATCCGCAAGTCGTTGCTGAATGACGGGTCCAACGATACCGGTTGCGGCATCAAGGCCATTCGCCGCGCGGTGTTTCTGCGGTTACCCTATTTCGACAATATGCACCGCTATATGCCCGCCCTTGTGACGCGTGAGGGCTTTCAGACCCTGTTTCAGCCGGTGGAGGATCGTCTGCGCACGACCGGCCGGTCGAAATATACCAATATCGGGCGGTTGCTTGAGGCCCTGACCGATCTGCCCGGCGTGATGTGGCTCAATCGCCGTTATCGCAATCCGGGTCAGACGACTGAAGTATGAAGAACTGAACGGGCAGGGGGAGGGCACATATGTCTGGTCAGGGCGCGAAAAAAGCGTTAATGACTCATCAGATCATGGGGGCGGGAGACAATTCGGTGCGTACGACACCCAGACAGACCAGTCCGCTGACGGCCTTTCCCTTACTGGCCATTCCGGTGCTGGTGTATAATATTCTCGCCTTTATCTCCCTGATCGGCGGTGATCCCGACAGCGCCTATAACGGCCTCAGCCATCCCTGGTTCAGCCTGCCCATGCCCAGCGCCGGTACGCGCTGGATTGTCAGCGTCGGGGATGTGATCACCTGTGCCGGTCTGATCATGCTGTTTTTTGAGTTGCTGAAATCGACCTCATCGGATCAGGTGGCCATCATCAACCACTCGTTTTCGATGGTGCTGTTTATCGTCTGTCTGGTCGAGTTTCTGCTGCTGCGCCCTTTCGGGACATCGGTGTTTTTCCTGCTGACCCTGATGACGCTTCTGGATGTGCTGGCGGGGTTCATCGTTACGATCATTACCGCGCGGCGCGATTTCAGCACCGGCTGATCTCAGCCAAACAGGGTGAAGATCGTCGCCACCAGCAGGACGTCAAAGGTTTTCAGCAGAAACGGATAAAACAGCGACATAGGGAACTCCGCAACAGATGGGCGGAAGTTTGCAAATCCTGTGCCGTTACATAAGTTGTTGTAAAGCCTATATTTTTTCGTGTGTTACGCGGCCGGGGCGGGGTCTGCGGTCAAAAGAGCCGGAAAATTCCGCCCGCATATAGGTCGTTTTTGCCGCATCGAGCGTATTGCGTCCGCCCTTCAGGCCGCGCCGTTCCCCTTCGCCGAGAAGCTGAACCGTGTAACCGGCCTCGGCACGGCCCCGCCGCCGGTGTGCGTGCGGCGGCAGGTCATCGTGGTCGATAACGGGGCCAGCGGGGACGGGCAGTGTCCTGTTAGGGTACGGTGGGAGCGTCATGAGGCTATGATTGCAAAAACGACACCAGTTTCAAGGAGGGGCAAAAATCTGATCAGGCTTTTTTCGCCAACTGATCCAGTTGCTGTTTCATGGCCTCGATCTGCTGACGCAGTTCGGAGACTTGCGACTCGCCGCTGGCGGGGGGCGGTGTTTCGGCAGTCGCTGCCTTAGGGGCCGCTTGAGGTGCCTGAGCCGCATCGGGGGTCACGCCCGCGAAACTGAACGGGGAGAACATACGCATGGCGCGGTCGAACATGGCCAGATTCTGCGCCACCTGTTCGTCGAAATAGCCAAGGCTGGGGGCGCCGCCGAAGGTGTTGGAAAACTGTGAGCGGAAGCGTTCCTGCTGCTTGGTGAAGCCGTCGAGCGACATTTCCAGATAGGTCGGCAGCAAGGTCTGCATCGAGTCGCCGTAAAAGCTGATGAGCTGACGCAGGAACTGGATCGGCAGGAGGTTCTGGCCGCGACTTTCTTCTTCAAAGATAATCTGCGCCAGCACGCCGCGCGTAATGTCTTCGCCGGACTTGGCGTCATAGACCACGAAATCGACGTTCTGGCGCACCATTTCCGACAGGTTGTCGAGTGTCACATAAGAGCTGGTGGCGGTGTTATACAGCCTGCGATTGGCGTATTTCTTGATGATGACCTTATCGGTTTCGCCACGTCTGGTTTTGTTTTTGGCCTCGGTCATAAGCGTTTCCTGTATGTCAGCGCGGGCAGGGCCGGTATCCGGTGGATTGCTGCGCAATAAAATCTGTTGCGCGGTGCCGAAGGATCAGCCGGTCTGGCGCACACTGTCATCTAAATAGATGGCCTTTTGGCAAAATGTTCAAGCCCCTATAGTTGTGCGGCTGCACAAAAAGGTAAATCCGGCGTGATGGCGGGGGATCGGACACGGCGCTTGCAATAATAGGTCACTCAAATTGGCGTTACCGTTGCCCCTGCGGTGCATTTGGCGGGTGACTTGGCGAATCCTTTGGGGCAGGTTCGCAAAACACGGCTATCGCCTGTTCCGATATAAAAGGCGGGGTCGCGCGTTTATTTTTTAAGGATTGAGGAAAGTACATGACCAAGTCTGTGTCTGACGTGGTGATCGTAGCGGCGGCGCGCACGCCCGTCGGATCGTTTTTAGGCGGCCTGTCGAGCCTTTCGGGCGCGGAACTGGGCGCGCATGTCATCAGGGCGGCGCTTGAGCGATCGCAGCTTGCGCCCGCCGATATAGATGAGGTCATTCTGGGGCAGGTGCTTCAGGCCGGTCAGGGGCAGGGGCCGGCGCGGCAGGCGGCGATCAAGGCCGGACTGGCGCAGGAAACCCCTGCCTGGAGCCTCAACCAGATCTGCGGGTCAGGCCTCAGGGCTGTGGCGCTCGGGGCGCAGCAGATTGCGCTGGGCGATTCCGCCATCGTCATCGCCGGAGGGCAGGAAAGCATGTCTCAGGCTGTCCATGCCGCCTATCTGCGCGGCGGGCAGAAGTTCGGCGATGTCAGCTTTGCCGACACCATGATCAGGGACGGGCTGTGGGACAGCTTCAACAACTATCATATGGGCCAGACGGCGGAAAATATCGCGGCCAGATGGGATATTTCGCGTCAGGCGCAGGACGAATTTGCAGTCGCCTCGCAGAACAAGGCCGAGGCCGCGCAAAAGGCCGGTCGCTTCGATGACGAAATCGCGCCGGTGACCATCAAGGGGCGCAAGGGCGACACCGTGGTCGATAAGGACGAATTCATCCGTCACGGGGCGACTATTGACGGCGTGTCCGGCCTGAAACCGGCCTTTATCAAGGACGGTACGGTGACAGCGGCCAATGCGTCGGGCCTTAATGACGGGGCGGCGGTGCTGGTGCTGATGTCGGCGGACGAAGCGCAAAAGCGTGGCCTGAAGCCTCTGGCGCGCATCGTGTCCTGGGCCAATGCCGGTGTCGATCCGGCGGTCATGGGGACGGGGCCTATTCCGGCCTCGAAGAAGGCGCTGGAAAAGGCAGGCTGGTCGGTAGGCGATCTCGATCTCATTGAATCGAACGAGGCCTTTGCCGCTCAGGCCCTGTGCGTCGTCAAGGAACTGGGGCTGGATACGGCGAAGGTCAATGTCAATGGCGGGGCAATTGCCATTGGTCACCCTATCGGCGCTTCGGGGGCGCGTATTCTGACGACCCTGATCTATGAGCTGAACCGCCGTGCCGCAGAGGCCGGTAAGCCGCTCAAGGGTCTTGCCACGCTATGTATTGGTGGCGGGATGGGCGTCGCTTTAACTATTGAAACAATTTAATATACAATCTGAGGAAATTTCTAAATGTCGAGAGTAGCATTTGTCACCGGCGGTACGCGCGGTATCGGTAAGGCCATTTCAAAGCGTCTGGTCGATGCGGGGTTCAGGGTGGCGGCCGGTTATGCCGGTAATGAGGAAAATGCCCGCAAGGTCGCCGATGAGCTGGGGGTGATGGTGGTCAAGGGCTCGGTGGCCGAGTTCGAGGATTGCCAGCGGGCTGTGGCCGAGGTTGAGGCGGCGCTGGGGCCGGTCGAGGTGCTGGTCAATAATGCCGGTATCACGCGCGACGGCTTTTTCCACAAGATGAGTCAGTCGCAATGGCAGGAAGTCATCCACACCAATCTCGATTCGATGTTCAACATGACCCGTCAGGTCATCGAAGGGATGCGTGAGCGCAACTACGGGCGCATCATCAATATCTCGTCGATCAACGGCCAGAAGGGGCAGGCGGGGCAGGCCAACTATTCGACGGCCAAGGCCGGTGTTATCGGCTTCACCAAGGCGCTGGCGCTGGAATCGGCGGCCAAGGGCATCACCGTCAACTGTGTGGCGCCGGGCTATACCTCAACGGAAATGGTCAGCGCCATTGCCCCCGCCGTGCTGGAAAAGATCGTTGCCGGTATTCCCGTCGGGCGTCTGGGGACGCCTGAGGAAGTGGCGGAGATCGTGGCGTTTCTGGCGTCTGACATGGGCAGCTTCATTACGGGGGCCACAATCGCCGTCAACGGCGGTCAGCATATGGCCAGCTAAAAAAGCCGTTTTCCGGTCTGCAAAGGCGCGTGATACAGGCCCTGTCCAATGGAGATTTCGGGGGGAATTTCCGGCGGCGGGGCCTGTGTGGTTTTGGGGGACGGGGAGGGTGTGGCAATGCGGACGCATCTGTATGAAAATTAATATTTGTCTTAAATCTGCCCCTTTCGCTGCCTAACACTGCGGCTGATGATGTACTTAGGGTTGACATTGGTACAGGCGGCAAAAAGGCGGGCCGCGGCGGGGTGGTGTGTGGCATTATCATGCCTCATGCTTCTGGTCGTATGCGTCTGTGGGGCCGCTTCGGCGCAGGACGCGCGTAGTCTCAGGCAGTCCCTGACCGGGCAGATGGCCAATGACGGGCGCACCCGCTCGGCCCCGCCTGTGGCGCGGTTTACCTCCGATCGCGGGGCGAGCTTCGTTTTTGACCGCAGCCAGCGTAATCCGCTCATTCAGTTCGATGGCGAAAACGAGGTCTGGGCCCTGACGCCGACCCCCGGCCCGATGGGCGATGTCATCTTTAAAAACGATATGGGCGAGCCGGTGCTGAAGGCGACCCGCTGGGGTGGTATGATCCTGTTTTCACGCGACCGCCCGACCGGCGATCCGGTGGCGATGATCGGCAATGCCGACGCCTTTGAGCCGGGTCATATTTCACCGTCACAACTGTTTCAGCATCTGGTGCGCACCTCGAAACGTGTTTCCGGTTCGCTCAAGCGTCTCGTGCCCTTTGATGCCGATGTCGAGGTGCCCGAAAGCGGTTATCTGTTCGCCGATGCCGCCAGCATTACGGCCGACGCCATGATCGAACTGTCCACCACCCGCGAGGGGCGTAAGCTGCTTGAGCCGGTGCAGGAGGTGCGCCTGATCGAGGGACGCCCGCCGGGGGCGCGCATCGAAGGCAACCGGCTGGTGGTCAAGCTCGATCTCAATCGCGGCTGGAGCGGGCGACCGTCTTCCAGGCGCGTGGTCAAGCTGTTGTCAGGCAAGTAACTTTTTAGGCAAGTAATTTTCAGAACCTGTCCTTGGCGGCGCGTAGCTCACCAAAGCGGAGGGCCTGACGGGCCGGATCGCTGTGTTTCAGCGGCAGGCGCAGGAACGGATTGGCGGCCATTTCATCCCCCAGTCGGGTCGGCACGGTGGGCCTGCCCTGTGCGCGCAAAGACCGGATATGGTCGGCAGCCTGTTCGGGCATGTCCCCCAGACTTTCGGCAAATTTCAGATTGGACAGGGCGTATTCGTGCGCGCAATAGAGCCGGGTTTCAGGCGGCAGGGCCATCAGCCGCGTCAGGCTGTGCCACATCTGTTCGGCCGTGCCTTCAAACAGCCGCCCGCAGCCCAGAGGAAACAGGCAATCGCCGATAAAGGCCACCGGCGCAGCGTCGCAGACATAGCCGATATGGCCGAGCGTATGGCCCCCAAGATCGATGACGGAAAAGCCGGTGTCCCCCAGCTGGAAATGATCGCCTGCCGTCAGGACATGATCGAGCGGCGCGGCGCGGGTGACCTCCTGAGGGCCATAGATGTCACAGCCAAACCGCGCCTTGAGGGCGGCATTACCGCCCGTATGGTCGGGGTGCCAGTGGGTATTGAGGATATAGTCGAGCCGTCCGAAGCCGCTGGCGTCAATTTCGGCGGCTATGGTATCGGCATCGGGCGTGTCGATGCTGGCCACCCTGCCGCTGTCGCGGTCACGAATGAGGAAGCCGTAATTGTCGCTGAGGGCGGGAAAGAGGTGGATTTGCAGGGGCATCACGCGGATTTCACTCAAGGGGGGCGGAATTATGCCCTATATCTTAGAGACGGTTTCAAAAGGTCGTTTTCTGGCCTGCAAAGACGCCTCTTCTGCGCTTCCGATGCTCACCTATATTAAATAGGCTGCGCTTCGGTTCTCGAAGAAACGCCTTTTCGACTCAGACTCCAACCTTTTGAAACAGTCTCTAAGAAATAATTTTGTGTGTTCAGAGTATGTTCCGTTCATAGGGAATCGGAACAACGCTCTCCTTTTTTGTTTATACGCGCTTTTTATCCGAAACCTGCGCCCTGCTTTTCGGAAAGCGCTCATAGTGCGGATGGTCAGATTTGCGTCGTCCTGTTGAAGATATGGGCCTGTTTTACGCCACCCCCGAAGGGCGTGTGGTGCAGGCCGTGGTCAGCCGGAAACTTCAGGAAGCCTGGGCCGATGTGGCGGGCCTCGATGTACTGGGGCTGGGCTATACGACGCCCTATCTCGATCAGTTCAATACCGCCCGCCGGGTCATATCGGCCATGCCCGCCGCGCAGGGGGCCGAGATATGGCCCGAAGAACTGAAGTCGCGTTCGGTGCTGGTGGATGAATATAATACGCCGTTTCCGTCGGGCCTGTTCGATCGTATCCTGATCATGCACGGGCTTGAGGAGGCGTCGAATGCGTCGGGCCTGCTGTGTGAGGCATCGCGGCTTCTGGCGCCGAACGGGCGTATGATACTGGCGGTGGCGGCGCGGGCAG
>Ga0222423_1001241_pt1 | contig 12187 bp, 10 predicted proteins | sample 3A0metagenome_FD_182472 | JGI IMG/M metagenome (GOLD analysis project Ga0222423, IMG submission 182472) | Enriched microbial communities from leaf-cutter ant dump, University of Wisconsin, Madison, United States - 3A0 (version 2) | ecosystem: Environmental > Terrestrial > Nest > Insects nest >...
TGAGCGAGCTGATCGACAGCGAGAAGGTCTCCGCCGTGTTCGGCCCCACCAACTCGGGCAACGCGATGGCCTGGAAGCACATCGCCAACCAGAAGAAGGTTCCGGTCATCGGCAACGTGGGCTCGGGCACCGACATCACCAAGCCCATGAGCCCCGGCGCGGACAACTACATGTTCCGCGTCTCCATGGTGGACCGCGAGCAGGTGGCGGCCCTGATGGCCTACGTGAAGAAGAACACGGCCCAGTCCAAGGTCGTCGGCCTGATGGCGGAGACCACGGGCTACGGCCAGGGCGGCCTCAAGGACATGGAGGAAATCGCGAAGCTGCAGGACATCAAGATCGCCGCCACGGAGCGCTTCGGCGTCGGCGACACCGACATGACCTCGCAGCTGAGCAAGATGAAGTCCGCGAACGTCGACACGGTCGTGGTCTGGGCCCAGGGCACGCCCATCGCCCAGCTCGTGCGCAGCATGGAGAAGATCAACTACTTCCCGCTGGTGCTGACCTCCTGGGCGGCCGACAACATCACCTTCTACGACGCGGCGGGCAAGGCGCTGGCCGAGAAGCCGATCTTCATGCGCACCGTCAGCGAGACGCGCTCTCCCGCCCAGCAGAAGCTGTTCGACCGCATCGGCGCCAAGCTCAAGGCGCCCGGCTCGTTCTCCTTCGCGCTGCACGGCTACGACTCGGTCCTGCTCTACGCGGCAGCCGCCAAGCAGGCGAACAGCTTCGACGGCTCGGCCGTGCGCGTGGCGCTGGAAGACCTGAAGACCCCCGTCCAGGGCGTGCTGAAGACGTACGACAAGCCCTTCAGCAAGGCCAACCACGAGGCCCTGACGGCCAAGGACCTGGTCTGGATCCGCTGGAAGGACGGCAAGCTCATGCCCTATACCGACCCGGTCATCGGCGCGCTGGCCAGCGGCGACTTCAAGCAATAAGCAACGCATGGCGCGCCCGGGTCTGCCCGGGCCGCCGATTCGGAGACAAGCATGACAGAGGCGCTCTTGCAGGCGATTCTCAGCGGCCTGGCCGTGGGCGGTGCCTACGCGCTGGTGGCCCTGGGCTTCAGCATCACCTTCACAACCACCAAGACGCTGAATTTCTCCCACGGTGAATTCGTGTCGGCGGGTGCATTCATCGGCATGAGCGCGCTCTTCCTGGTCCTGGGCCTTCCGGTGACCTCGACCACGTTCGGCCAGGCGCTGCCGGGCGCCGGCGCCCAGTTGCTGGCCCTGCTGGCGGCATTGGGCGTCATGGGCCTGCTCGGGTGGCTGCTCTATGTGATCGGCGTGCGGCCCTTCGCGGGCCGGCCCGGCATGGCGTGGGTCATGAGCACCCTGGGCTTCGGCGTGATCCTGCAGAGCATCGGCCTGGCCATCTGGGGGCCCAAGCCCGTGGTGGTGCCCGGGCCCGTGGGCGACTCGGTCATCCGCCTGATGGGCGTGGGCGTGCGCCCGCAGGAGCTGCTGACCCTGGGCGTGGCCGTCGTCATCATGGTCGGCTTCGACTTCGTGATGAACCGCACCATGGTCGGCAAGGCCATGCGGGCGGTGGCGGCCAACGGCAGCGTCGCCAGCCTCATGGGCATCAATACCAACGCCGTGATGATCGGCGCCTTCGTGGTCAGCTCGGCGCTGGCGGGGCTGTCCGGCTTCCTGCTCGCACCCATTGCCCAGGCATCGCTTTTCATGGGCCTCACGGTGGGCCTCAAGGGCTTCTCGGGCGCCATGATCGGCGGCCTGAGCAACCCGCGCGGCTGCGTCATCGGCGGGTTCGTACTGGGCATCCTGGAGTCGCTGGTCAACCTCTGGTCGGCGCAGTGGCGCGAGGTCGCCGTCTTCGCCCTCGTGATCCTGGTGCTGGCGTTCCGCCCCACGGGCCTGTTCGGCAAACAGATGGTGGAGAAGGTATGAAGCGCAGCCAGCATCTCATCGGCGTCGCCATCGCCGCCGCCGTCCTGGCCGGTGCAGCCTCGCTGCTCGGCAACGACTACTACCTGCGCATCGTGTTCATGATGTGCGTGTACTACCTCTGCGCCGCCGGCATGAACGTGCTGGTGGGCTACGCGGGCCAGAAGTCGCTGGGCCAGGCGGGCCTGTTCGCCGCCGGGGCCTACGCGGTGGCGCTGCTCACCACGCGCACCGAGATCAACCCGTGGCTCGCGCTGGCGCTGGCCGCCGCCATCTCCGGCGTCTGCGGCGTGCTGATCGCCCTGCCGTCCCTGCGGGTCAAGGGCCCCTATCTCGCGATGGTGACGCTGGCCTTCGGCATCGTCGTCGAAAAGCTCGTGGGCGAATGGACCGAGGTCTTCGGCGGCGCGCAGGGCATCTACGGCATCAAGGCGCTGACCTGGAACGATCAGCCTTTGACATCCCTGCAATGGGTGTGGCTGGGCATCGCCCTGTGCGCGGTGACGCACCTGCTGCTGCGCAATTTGCTGCAGGGCCGCTTCGGCCGCGCGCTGCTCTCGCTGCAGGCGGATGAGATCGCGTCGTCGTCGGTGGGCGTGCGCGTCTACCGGGCCAAGGTCATCGCCTTCGTGGTCGCGGCGGTCACCTGCGGCATTGCCGGCGCGCTGGTCGCGCAGCAGAACCAGTACATCAACTCCGACTTCATCACCTTCCACCTGTCGATCTTCATCCTGCTGCTGGTGCTGTTCGGCGGCGCGGGCTCGCAATACGGGCCGCTGGTGGGCACCGTGATCCTGACCGTGATCGACGCGGCCCTGGCCCGCTGGCCATCGGCCCAGCATTTCCTCTACGGCTTTTTGCTGCTGTTCGCGCTCTACGTCATGCCGGGCGGGGTGACGGGCCTGCTCGCCAAGTGGTTCCGGCGGTCCCCCGCGGCGCCCGACGCCTCCAGCGTCACCGCCGCGCCTGCGCGCATCGGGCCCAAAGGCGAGGGCGAGCTGCTGGTGGCCGAAGGCGTCACCAAGAACTTCGGGGGCGTGAAACCGGCGCAGAACGTGTCGTTCCGGCTGCAGCGCGGGCACATCCACGCGCTGATCGGGCCGAACGGCGCGGGCAAGAGCACCATGATCAACATGCTCACGGGCCTGCTCGACCCGAGCGAGGGGTCGATCAAGTTCCTGGGCCAGGAGGTCTCGGGCCGGCCGGTGCACGCCATCTGCCGCATGGGCATGGGGCGCACGTTCCAGAACCTGCGGTTGTTCGCGGACCTGTCGGTGCTGGACAACGTGATGCTGGGCTGCCACACCCGGATGACGAATGGCTTCCTGGCCTCCCTGTTTGCGCTGCCCGGTGCGCGCAAGCAGGAGGCCGCGACGCGCCAGCGCGCCCTGCAGCTGCTGAACTTGGTGGGCCTGCTGCACCTGGCCCACCAGCCGGCCGGCAGTCTGCCCTATGGCCTGCAGCGCCGCGTCGAACTCGCGCGGGCGCTGGCGACCGAGCCGCAACTGCTGCTGCTCGACGAACCTGCCGCGGGCCTGAACCCGCAGGAGACGGCCGAGCTGGGCGAACTGCTGGTGCGCATCGGCCAGTGCGGGGTGAGCATCCTGATGGTGGAGCACCACATGGACCTCGTCATGTCGATCTCGGACCACGTGATCGTGCTGGACTACGGCATCAAGATCGCCGAGGGCCGGCCCGCCGAGGTGCAGGCCAACCCCCGCGTCGTGGAAGCCTACCTGGGCGTCGATGAGCCGCAAGACGCTCCTGCCGCCGCCTGAACCGGAAAGTCACCCATGTTGAAACTCGACTCAGTCAAGGTCGCCTACGGCGCGATCCAGGCCGTCAAGGGCGTGAGCCTGGAAGTGCGGCAAGGCGAGGTGGTCACCATCATCGGGGCCAACGGCGCGGGCAAGAGCACGCTGCTCAAGAGCATCTGCGGCCTGGAGCCCGTGGCCGAAGGCCGCATCCAGGTCGATGGCCAGGACATCACGACCGCCAAGGCCCATGAGCGCGTCGCGCTCGGCGTGGCCATGTCGCCGGAAGGCCGCGGCGTGTTCGCCGACCAGACGGTGCGGGAAAACCTGCTGCTCGGGGCGTACTCGCGCCGGCGCGATATGGCCGCCGTCGAGGCGGCCATCGAACGCGAGTTCAATCGCTTCCCGCGCCTGCGCGAACGCCAGCACCAGCTGTCCGGAACCCTGTCGGGCGGCGAGCAGCAGATGCTGGCGATTTCCCGCGCGCTGATGAGCGAGCCCCGGCTGCTGCTGCTCGACGAACCTTCCCTGGGCCTGGCGCCCCTGATCATCAAGGACATCTTCAACGCCATCCGCCAGCTGCGCGAATCGGGCCTGACCATCCTGCTGGTCGAGCAGATGGCCAAGCAGGCGCTCGGCGTGGCGGACCGCGCCTACGTGCTCGAAACCGGCTGCATCACGCTGGAGGGCACGGGCAGCGCGCTGCTCAACGACCCCAAGGTCAAGGCGGCGTATCTGGGCGCGCATTGACCACCATCCACAAGGACTCTCCCATGAACCAACCCACCAAGAAATTCGCCTCCCAGGCCGACCTCGAAGAGAAGAAGGTCACCTTCAGCCAGATCTCCGAGCATGCCTGGGCCTACACGGCCGAGGGCGACCCCAACACCGGCATCATCATCGGCGACGACGCGGTGCTGGTGGCCGACACCCAGGCCACGCCCGCGATGGCCCAGGACGTGATCCGCCGCATCCGCGAGGTGACCGACAAGCCCATCCAGTACGTGGTGCTGACGCACTACCACGCGGTGCGCGTGCTCGGCGCCAGCGCCTACGGCGCTCGGCACATCCTCGCGAGCCAGGACACCTACGACCTGATCGTGGAGCGCGGCGAGCAGGACAAGGCCAGCGAGATCGGCCGCTTCCCGCGCCTGTTCGCGGGCGTCGAGACCGTGCCGCCCGGCATGACCTGGCCGACCATGACCTTCACCGGCAAGATGACCTTGTGGCTCGGCAAGCTCGAAGTGCAGCTGCTGCAGCTGGGGCGCGGCCACACCAAGGGCGACACCGTCGTGTGGCTGCCGCAGGAGCGCGCGCTGCTGTCGGGCGACCTCGTCGAGTTCGGCGCGACGCCCTATGCGGGCGACGCCTACTTCAAGGACTGGCCGCAGACCCTGGACAACCTGGCGGCGCTGGGCCCCAAGGTGCTCGTGCCCGGCCGCGGCGCGGCGCTGACCACGCCCGAGGAAGTGTCCAAGGGCCTGAGCGAGACGCGCGACTTCATCGCCGACGTGCGCGCCAGCGTGGAGCAGGGCGTGGCCGCCGGCAAGGACCTGAACGCCATCTACAAGGACACCTTCGCCGCGCTCAAGCCCAAGTACGGCCACTGGGTGATCTTCGACCACTGCATGCCGTTCGACGTGACGCGCTGCTACGACGAGGTGACGAAATACGCCGACCCGCGCATCTGGACCGCCGAGCGCGACGTGGAGATGTGGAAGACGCTCGAAGGCTAGAAGCAGCGCCTGGACGGGACGATGAAGGCCGACACAGCGAATGCGTCCGCCGTCCAGGCGACGCTGGTGGCCGCCATGGCGATCTGGGGGCTGAACGTCTCGGCCGTGAAGGTCCTCACGGGCTTTTTCGACCCCCTGATGCTGGCGGTCCTGCGGATGCTGGTGGCCAGCGCGGCGCTGACCGCGGTGGTGTTCTGCACGCGCCCGGGCTGGCCGCCGGTTTCGCTGCGGCAGGGCGCGGCCATCGCCGCCTGCGCCCTGCTGATGGTGTACCTCAACCAGATCCTGTTTGTGCAGGGCCTGCTGCGCACGACGGCCACCAACGGCGCGCTGATCATGGCCCTGAGCCCGCTGGTGTCGGCGCTGCTCGCGGCTCTCGTCTTCCGCGAACGGCTCACGGCCCTGCGCGTGGCGGGCGTGGCGCTCGGCTTCGCGGGAGTGGCGGCGGTCGTGCTGAGCCACCCGGGCGCCGGGCTGTCGAGCGCTGGGGCCGGCGACCTGATGCTGGTGGCCGCCGTGGTCAGCTTCGCCGCCGGCGGCGCCATCGTGCAGCGCCTGGCCCGCGGCATGCACACGCTCGCCATCAGCTGGGCGATCTACGTGCTGGGCTCCCTGATGCTGGCCTTGCACGCAGGCTTGGCGGTGCCCGCGCTGGACGTGGCGGCGCTCTTTCCCGGCTGGCTGCCCTGGGCCTGCATCCTGTTCTCCGGGGTGCTGGCCACCGCGCTGGCCAACCTGGTGTGGAACCGGGCCATCGCCCGCATCGGCGTGGCGCGCACGGCCATGTTCCTGTACTGGGTGCCGGTGTTCGGCGTCGCCTTCGCGGCCCTGCTGCTGGGCGAGCGGCTGACCCTGTGGCACCTCTTTGGATTCGCCGCCGTGATGGGCGGCACCTATCTCGGCACGCGGCCTGCTCCGCCGGGCCAGAAAGACCTTGCATGACTTCCCCTGAACCGCTCCTGCTTCAGCCCCTGCAATTGCGCGGGCTGGAGCTGAAGAACCGCGTGGTGATCTCCCCCATGTGCCAGCACGCCGCCGAGGCGGGGCACGCGACGCCCTGGCACCTGGTGCACCTGGGCAAGTTCGCGTTGGGCGGCGCGGGGCTGATCCTGACCGAGAGCACCGCCGTCGATCCGCGCGGGCGCATCGGCACGGCCGACCTCGGCCTGTGGAGCGACAGCCACATCGCGCCCTTGCGGCAGGTCGTTGATTTCGTCCACGCCAACGGCGCGGCGATCGGGGTGCAGCTGGCCCACGCCGGCCGCAAGTCGGGCAGCCAGCCCCTGTGGGAGGGCGGCGCCGCGCTGACGCCGGAGCGCCTCGCGGCCGATGCGGAGCCCTGGGAGCGCTTGGGCCCCAGCGCGCTGGCGGCAGGCCCGGGCTGGACCAGCCCCGAGCCGCTGGACGAGCAGGGCATCGCCCAGGTCGTGCAGCGCTTCGTGGATGCCGCCGCGCGCGCGGACCGGGCGGGCTTTGACGTCGTTGAGCTGCATTTCGGCCACGGCTACCTGGTGGCCAGTTTCCTGTCGCCCAACGCCAACCACCGCAACGACCGGTGGGGCGGCGACCGCGCTGGGCGCATGCGGCTGGCGCTGGAGATCGCGCGCCGGGTGCGGCAGGCGTGGCCGGCGCACAAGCCGCTCTTTTGCCGGCTGTCGGCGGTGGACGGCAGCGAGGGCGGGTGGGACCTCGCGGACTCGGTCGTGCTTGCACGCGAGCTCGCGGGCTGCGGCGTGGACGTCATCGACTGCTCTTCCGGCGGGCTGACCGAGGAGACCCGCGCGCTGCCCGTGCCGCGCGGCCTGGGGTTCCAGGTGCCGTTCTCGGAGCGCATCCGCCGCGAAGCCGGGGTCAAGACCCAGGCCGTGGGAATGATCGTGGATGCAGAGCAGGCCGAGGCCGTGCTCGCGCAAGGCCAGGCCGACCTGATCGCCCTGGGGCGCGAGGCCCTGTTCGACCCCTACTGGGCGCACCACGCCGCCCAGGCGCTGGGCGCGGACCCCGGCTACGGGCGCTGGCCGGTCCGGCACGGCGTCTGGCTCGCCAAGCGGGCGCCGGGCCTGGCGCGGGCGCGCGCCGAGGCGGCGCAGGCTTTTGAAGCAACCAAGGAATCGCTATGACGAACGTACGGATGGGATTGATCCGCAAGAAGGCGGACTGGACGGTGGAGGCCTTCGACGCCTACTGGCGCGACCGGCACGGCCCGCTGGCCGCGCGTGCGCCCCGGCTGCGCGGGTACTGGCAGAACCTCGTCGTCGATCGCGTGCAGCGCGGCATCGCGTTCGAGCGCGGGCCCTGGGACGTGGACGGCTTCTCCCAGCTCTGGTTCGACGATGCGGAGCAATCCGCACGCGCCTTCACCGACGGCGGCCTGGCCGCCGAACTGGTCCAGGACGAACAGCACTTTCTCGGCGGGCTGCACATCGTCACGGCGGAGCAGTCCGTGGTGATCGCCCCGCCCGGCGAGGCGCAGCGCGCCGGGCTGCTCAAGCGCATGTCTTTCATCCGGCGGCTGGACGCCCTGGGCGAGGACGACTTCCGGCGCGAATGGCGCATCCACGGCGACCTGGTGCGCAAGATGCCCGGCGTGGCCGGCTACCGGCAGAACGCCGTGGTGGCGCGCGAGCGCGTGAAGGGCACGCCCTGCGCCTACGGCGACCTGCCCATCGACGGCATCGTGGAGATGTGGTTCCAGGACGCGCAGACGCTGCAGGACGCCTTTGCCTCCCCGGCCGGCCAGACCACGATGGCGCACGCCAAGACCTTCCTCGGCGACATCACCGCCTTCCTGGTGGCCGAGCGCCGGATCGTCTGAGGCGCGTACCCCGGGGAATGTCGAAAATGATAGCTGCCAGCGCTTGTCCAGCAAGCGCTGGAGGCCATTTTGACCCTTAACCGCAAGTGCGCAGCGTCTTGCCCGCCATGGCGGGGCGCAGCGCGTCGAACTGCGGGCGCAGCGTGTCGGTCACGGCGGGCAGGCGCAGGGTGAAGCCGGGGGCTTCCGGCCGCTCCTGGACCACGCGGGCCGTGCGCACGCCCTTGCTGCCCAGGCTGGCCAGTTCGCGCTCGGCGGCGTCCTTGGAGTTGAAGCGGCCCAGCGACAGGCCGTACTCCAGCGTGCCGCCCGCGCGGTCGTGGTCCACCTTGCGGGCGCGCAGCTCGGCGCGCTTCTTGTCCAGCGTCTCCAGGTCCTCGAAGCGGCCCATGTAGACCATCCAGCGGCCCGGCACGGGCGTGGGCTCCAGCAGCCAGCTGCCCTGGGGCAGTCCGGCCGCCGCGGCGCGCAGGGCCTCGGCCTGGCGCTCCTCGAACACGCCCGCCTGCAGGCATTCGGCGGCCTCGGCTGCAGGGGTGGGTGTGGAGGCGGCGGTTTCGGCTGGCGCGGGCGATGATGCCGGCTTGCCGGGGTTCACGCGCAGGATCTGCAGCGTCTCGGGGCGGATCTGCTGCTGCAGGCGCTGGGGCTCGGCCTGCTCCTCGGGGGCATAGCCCCAGTCCTTGAGCAGGCCCTGCGTCCATGAGTAGTAGCCCGCGTTGGCCAGCAGCAGAACGATCACGGCAAGGCGCAGCATCGTTGTCTTTTCCTTCAGACCGGTGGCACGGCGCTGGGCCGCACGCTGATTTCGGAGCTGGTGACGGCCTGCATGCCGCCCGCCGTGTGCACCAGCAGCGCGCCGTCGTCGCCCACGCCGTGCGCGGTGCCCGCCGTGCCGTCGCTGAGCTGCACGGGGCGGCCCTGCAGCACGTCGCGCGCGGCGAAGCGCGGCTGCATGGGGGCGAAGCCGTAGCCCTCGAACGCGCGCAGCATGGCCACCAGCGGCGGCGCGATGCGCAGCAGGGCGGTGGGGGCGTCCAGGCCCGGTTCCACGTCCTGCAGGCTGCCGGGGGGCATGCTCATGCCTTCGCCGCTGCGCGGCAGCACGTTGATGCCGATACCCACCACCACATAGCGGGCCGTATTGGCGCCCTGCTGCGGCGCCACGAAGCTGGCCGTCTCCACCAGGATGCCGCCCAGCTTGCGGTCGCCGCTCAGCCACAGGTCGTTGGGCCATTTCAGGTTGACGCGCGCCGGGTGCCCTGCGCCCAGCGGCGGCAGCACGGGCTGCAGGCTCTCGGCCACGCTCACGCCCACGGCGAGCGACAGGCCCGACCAGTCCACGGGCGCAAGCGGCAGGCCCAGCGACATCATCAGGGAGGCGCCCACGTCACTCTGCCATGCCCGCCCCAGCCGCCCGCGGCCGGCCGTCTGCTGCTCGGCCACCAGCAGCGTGGGCTCGCAGCGGCCGGCGCGCGCGCGGCGCATCAATTCGGTGTTGGTGGAGTCGATGCTGGGCAGGATTTCGACGGTGAAGCCCGGCAGCATCGGGGCCACGGCCTCCCAGATGGCCTCGGCGGGCCAGCGGATGGCGCCGCTGCTCATCGGGCCTTGCCCTGGGCGGGAGGCATGGGCGGCGCCCAGCCGCGCTTGGGGGCGAGCAGGGTGCCCCGGCAGTTCGCGCTGCCGCACCAGCAGGGGTATTCGGCCTTGAGCTTCTTGGTGTAGCGCTCCTCGATGATCAGACCGTAGTCGTAGTTCAGCTCCTCGCCGGCCCGGATGTTGCGCAGCGCGGTGATGAAGATGCGGCCGCCCTGTTCGTCGGCATAGCAGTTGGGGTCGCAGCTGTGGTTGATCCAGCGCGAGGAGTTGCCGCCGAACTTTGCGTCGATCACGCGATCTTCATCCACATGGAAGTAGAACGTGTGGTTAGGCTGCAGGGGGTCGTGCGGGTGGCGGTCCTGCGCCTCCTGCCAGCTGATGACCTCGCCGGTGTACTCCACCAGCACCTCGCCGGCGGCGATGTCCTGCACGGCGAACACGCCGTTGCCGTGGACGCCCGAGCGCCGGGTCTGGATGCGGCGGCGGGAGGGGGCCATGGGGGCCGTGGAGGCTGCGGAGCGGGGCATGGCGAAAACTCTGTTAACTTGATGGTGCACACATGCGTGCGTGCGCGTGCACGCGCGTAAGCCACAGATTGTAGAAGCGCCGGTACGGCGAAACGACCCACAAAATGACCAAGACCCTGGTAATTGCAGAGAAACCCTCCGTGGCGCAGGACATCGTGCGCGCGCTCACCCCCGTGGCGGGCAAGTTCGACAAGCACGAGGACCATTTCGAGAACGACCGCTACGTGGTCACCAGCGCCGTGGGCCACCTGGTGGAGATCCAGGCGCCCGAGGAATTCGACGTGAAGCGCGGCAAGTGGAGCTTCGCCCACCTGCCCGTGATCCCGCCGTACTTCGACCTCAAGCCCGTGGACAAGACCAAGAGCCGCCTGAATGCTGTGGTCAAGCAGGCCAAGCGCAAGGACGTGACCGAACTCGTGAACGCCTGCGACGCGGGCCGCGAGGGCGAGCTGATCTTCCGTCTCATCGAGCAGTACGCGGGCGGCAGCAAGCCCCTGGGCAAGCCCGTGCGGCGCCTGTGGCTGCAGAGCATGACGCCCCAGGCCATCCGCGACGGCTTCGACCACCTGCGCACCGAGCAGCAGATGGCGGGCCTGGCCCACGCCGCGCGCAGCCGCAGCGAGGCCGACTGGCTGGTGGGCATCAACGGCACGCGCGCCATGACCGCCTTCAACAGCAAGGACGGCGGCTTCTTCAAGACGCCGGTGGGCCGGGTGCAGACCCCCACGCTGGCGATCGTGGCCGAGCGCGAAGAGCGCATCCGCCGCTTCGTTTCGCGCGATTACTGGGAAGTGCGCGCCACCTTCGTGGCGGCCGCCGGCCTGTATGAAGGCCGCTGGATCGACCCGGACTTCAAGAAGGACGAGCGCGACCCCGAGAAGCGCGAGTCGCGCCTGTGGTCGCAGGCCGCCGCCCAGAGCGTGGTGGCCGCCTGCCGCGCCCAGCCGGGCAGCGTGACCGAGGAATCCAAGCCGTCGACCCAGATGTCGCCGGCCCTGTACGACCTGACCTCGCTGCAGCGCGAGGCCAACGGCCGCTTCGGCTTTTCGGCCAAGACCACCCTGGCGCTGGCCCAGACCCTGTACGAACGCCACAAGGCGCTGACCTACCCGCGTACCGATTCGCGCTACCTGCCCGAGGACTACATCGGCACGGTGCAGGAAACCATGCGCGCGCTGGCCAAGGGCGGCTCCAACGCCGTCGGCGGGCTGTCGCGCCATGCCGACACCGTGGTCAGCCAGCACTGGGTCAAGCCGAACCGCCGCATCTTCGACAACAAGAAGGTGTCGGATCACTTTGCCATCATCCCGACGCTGCAGATCCCGCACGACCTGAGCGAGGCCGAGGCCAAGCTCTACGACCTGGTGCTCAAGCGCTTCCTGGCCGTGTTCTTCCCGGCCGCCGAATACCGCGTCACCACCCGCATGACCGAGGTGCAGGGGCATCGCTTCCGCACCGACGGCAAGGTACTGGTCAGCCCGGGCTGGCTGGCCGTGTACGGCAAGGAAGCGCAGGGCGAGGACGCCAACCTGGTGCCGGTGGCCGACGGTGAAACCGTGCGCACCGAGGAAGTCGAAGCCGTGGGCCTGGCCACCAAGCCGCCGGCGCGCTTCAACGAAGGCACGCTGCTGTCGGCCATGGAAGGCGCCGGCAAGCTGGTGGACGACGAGGAACTGCGCGAGGCCATGTCCGAGCGCGGCCTGGGCACGCCGGCCACCCGCGCCGCCATCATCGAAGGCCTGCTCAACGAGGTCTACCTGCGCCGCGAGGGCCGCGACCTGGTGCCGACCGCCAAGGCGCGCCAGCTGATGACGCTGCTGTCGGGCCTGGACGTGTCGGAACT
>Ga0222423_1001242_pt1 | contig 12166 bp, 10 predicted proteins | sample 3A0metagenome_FD_182472 | JGI IMG/M metagenome (GOLD analysis project Ga0222423, IMG submission 182472) | Enriched microbial communities from leaf-cutter ant dump, University of Wisconsin, Madison, United States - 3A0 (version 2) | ecosystem: Environmental > Terrestrial > Nest > Insects nest >...
CATAGGTAACGACAGATATGTTTTTAATATCAAAGGCAATGATTACCGACTAATTACTTTAATCCTTTTTAGAGTGCGAACTATTTTTATGGGTAGGCGTATAATAAATTGAATAAAGCCATAGGAGCGGAAAGCATTAGGCACTTTAGGGAAAAGGGCTGTAGGTGTTTATTCAATTCATTGATGTTGGAAATATCCGTATTCAGAAAAAATCGGAATAATTTACAAGTGCTGTTGTTAAAAAACGAATAGATTGACTGATTGGCACACGCCTTTTCAGCGTACTGTTCAACTGGCTGCGTAATTCGGAATTTTCTTCAGCGCCAATACCCCCTCAAATACGCCAACCCCGCCGACATCCCAAAATAAAAACGCCTTGCAACCCATTGGTTAACAAGGCGAATATATTTACACCGGCGGGCTGACAGGGATTACAGTCGAACACCTTATTCCGTTTTTGACGTTTTTAGATGGGATTAGATAGATATATTATTCAATAGTATTAAATATCCAAAAACATTTCTTAGATCTAAATGTTGATACTTAGTATTTAATTTATATAAAACAAACAAGACGGCAATTATCGCCGCCTTATTTGTTTTGAAAAAACTAACAGTTTATGTATATTTGCTATGACGGCGATAAATGCCGTTGTAATTAAAATGTGTAAACATGGCATCTAATCCCAATAGAAGAAAATTACTAGAAGAACTTGTGCCGGAAGGACTCATTGTTTCCAGAAAATGGTTGAAACAAGAAACAGATCTTAGTAATCATTCGATCGATAATTTAGTGAAAAGCGAACAACTAAAGCTATTATGGAAAGGCTTATACACTCGTGGTATAACCCCGCCCAATTGGCAAAGTACTGTTTATACTTTACAGCATATTTTACAAACCGATTTCATTATTGGTGGTTTGTTCGCGTTAGAATTAAAAGGATTTTCACATTATCTACCTAATTCAAATAAGGTTACGGTACATTTATATGGTAATGATAAATTACCCGTTTGGGTAAATGAAATCGTAAAAAATATTGTCTTTGTAAAACATACCCGCACAAGCTTATTTGCTGAAATGGATAAAAATCTATCTGAAAAATACAGTACCTCTGTACCTTGGAAAGATAATACAGGAGAACTAAAGCTATCAACACCAGAAAGAGCTTGTTTAGAAATGTTGGATTTACTCCCCAATAACATATCTTTTGAACATGCGGATCAACTCATTCAAGGCATGACGACATTGTCTCCAAGAGTATTGCAAGCCTTGTTGGAAGAATGCTCGAATATCAAAGTGAAACGTTTGTTCTTATGGTTTGCAAAACGACATAATTATATATGGTTTACTAAGCTTAATTTAGAAAAAATAGAATTAGGTTCTGGGAATAGAGTAATTGAAAAAGGTGGCGAATTAGACAAAGATTATTTGATAACCGTACCTAAAAACTTTGAAAATTAAAGCATGAAGAAAGACAGTATTTATTATAGACAGGTACAGCTTTTAGTACGAGTATTGCCACTATTAGACAGTGAACAGTGTTTTGCGCTAAAAGGAGGAACAGCTATCAATCTGTTTTTTAGAGAGCTTCCTCGGTTATCGGTGGATATTGATTTGCTTTATCTCCCTTCTGAAGGACGTGAAGAGTCTTTGGTTAATATTCGTGCTGCATTAACACGTTTGAGTACATTAATAAAGAAGACAATCCCAGGGATACGTATTCAGAATACACATGAACAAAGCGATGCATTACGTTTGATTCTTCAGTTAGGTGATGTTCGCATAAAAGTGGAATTATCTCCTGTAATTAGAGGAACTGTTTTCCCAGAAGAGCGTATGGAAGTATGTGAAATAGTGGAAAGGGAGTTTGGTTATGCTGAAATCCAAGTTGCTTCATTACCTGATTTATATGCTGGAAAAATTTGTGCAGCTTTAGATAGGCAACACCCTAGAGATTTGTTTGATGTGAAGTTTCTTTTAGAAAATGAAGGTTTAACTGAGAATCTTCGTAAAACATTTTTAGTGTTTCTTATTAGTCATCAAAGACCGATGTCAGAATTATTAGCTCCGCACAGAAAAGATATAAGAGAAATTTATGCATCTGAATTTGCAGATATGGCAGAAGTAAACATACCCATTGAAGAATTAGAGCAAACAAGAGAGGATCTCATTGATATTATCCATCAAAATATGACGAATAATGAAAGGGATTTTCTACTATCTTTTAAAGGGAAAAATCCTAATTGGGAGTTATTAGGGTTAGAGAATATAGATGAAGTTTCTAATTTACCTTCAGTTCAATGGAAACTAATGAATCTAAAAAACATGGATAATGTAAAGCATGTAAAAGCTTTGGATAAATTGAAAATCGTTTTATATCCTGATGCAGAGAATTATAAGACGGATATATAATTTATGTACAACGAAACGAGGTTTTTATTAAATACAATCAATAATGGATGCCTTTAAAACTCACGAAAATGTAATATCTGATTACAAATCATACTTATAATCTTTCATCAATATTAATGATGAAAGATTATTAAGTTATGTCAATAATTCTACTTTAATTAGAAATATTCCACCTGAACCACTTATACAGTTTAATCCTTCTTTTGAAAAAGGAAAATCTTTAGATGAACTAATTCAGGAAAACACAATACACCCGAGTCTCTCAAAAGCCTTAAGCTCATATAGACTATATAAACATCAGGTCGAAGCAGAAGATGATGTTCGACAGCAACCTGTACTATGAAAATGGCATCTATCGAACACCTACTATGCTCGACTTAGTGTCCCATAGCCATTTGAAAATGAAAGAAAAAGGCTTGCTGATTTACGAAAAAAAAGAGGAGCTTCTTGATGAAGCCCCTCTCAGCGGAGAGAGAGGGATTCGAACCCCCGGACCTTTTACAGTCAACGGTTTTCAAGACCGCCGCATTCGACCACTCTGCCATCTCTCCGCGTGCAAAATAATAGTATGCTATCCAATTTTCAAAAAATTTGTTTGCCTTATCACAATCTTTTTCAATCTCCGGGGTTTCAGCAAACGGAATGTGCTAATTTCGCATCATGATATCCACACTGATTTCTCGAATGGCTTCGGCATTAAGTTGCGCTGCACTTTGTATCAGTGTACTGAGTTCCTGCGCACAGGAAAACAACAACCATCAGACTAAAACATGGCATGAAATGAATCAACAACAAACTGAAAATACCGCTCCTTCAAAAGATACCGCCACCTTCGCCGCCGGATGCTTCTGGTGTGTAGAAGCACAGTTTCAACTGCTTAATGGCGTAGATACCGTTATCTCAGGGTTCACCGGAGGTACTACCGAAAACCCGAACTACCAACAAGTATGTACCGGAACTACCGGCCATGCAGAAGCCTGCAATATTATTTACGACCCCGCCGTCATTTCTTTCGATGAACTGCTGGCGGCATTTTTTACCGCACATGATCCTACCCAGCTCAACCGACAGGGCAATGACATCGGCACACAATATCGCTCGGCTGTATTTTATCATAACGAAGCCCAGAAAGAAAAAGTGGAATATTACATTCAAAAACTGAATGAGGAAGGCGCATACGATGCCCCGATCGTAACGGAAGTGCAGCCTTATACCGTTTTTTACAAGGCCGAAAATTATCATCAGAATTATTACAATCTGAATACTTCTCAACCTTATTGCCAGTTAGTCGTAAAACCTAAGATGGAAAAATTCCGGAAGGTGTTTGAAGAAAAACTGAAGCATTAACCTCTTTTCTTTGCACGTATCATTTCTCTTTTACCTGCCGCTCCCGGAAGAGCAGTTACGCTAAAACCGGCACTTTTCAGATGACGCTTTACCTGCCCCTTGGCACAATAAGTTACCAAAACGGCTTCGGAGCGCATCATCTGATACAGGTTTTCAAATACAGCTATCGTCCATAATTCCGGCTGCACATTGGGAGAAAAAGCATCGTAATACACTACATCCGCCGGAATGTCCGTATGGAACTGACGAATATCCCTAAGACATTTGATGAAGGTGAAAAATTCCGTAATGGTTACCGTGGCATCCGGATCGCATTGATGCATCACCTCAAATGCTGCCGATAATTCCGGCGCATATACAAGATTCGGGATATTCAGTTGGGTAATAAGTTCTGGAGCTAAAGGATATAATTCAATGGCAGTGTAATGAATCTTTATCCGGTTCGCCTGAGCAAATTGCAGACTGAGCAGGGCATTCAGCCCCGTGCCAAAGCCCATTTCAATAATATGAATGAGTCGTCCTTCGTCCGCAACCTCTCGCAGCCCGGCCTGAATAAATACATGGTTGGATTCCGTCAGCGCACCACGGATGGAATGATAATGCTCGCCGCTTTTTTCATGATACAGCGTAAAGGAGCCATCTTGAGTAAGTACGGGTTTCATGATTTTTTTGGAAAAAATTACGGAGAAAAATCAGATGGATATGCATCAAAATTACGGAAAGCCTCTTTTCTGCGAAAGCCTTTTCTTGAAGCCGTATCGGCGAAATGGCATATTCCTGATACAATCCCCCGCTACGGGGGAAAACAGTTCCTTTTATTTTTAGTACTTTTATAGCCGTTTTCTCAATTTTTAAATTTTGATATGACTAAAACTACATTAGGTATTATGCTTTTATCTGCAGGCATGTTTTTCGCCGCCTGTAATTCCACAGGAGACAATAATAAAAACGAAGATAGCGCTCAGCCGGCTGTTTCGGATTTTAAAGTGAACGCGGAAGCCTTCGCAGATCTCCAGCTATTGCGCTATCAGGTGCCGGGTTGGGAAAAACTCAGCGCACAGCAAAAAGAATTTGCTTATTATTTGTATGAAGCCTCGCTCTCAGGTCGGGACATTATCTGGGATCAGCGCGGAAAATACAACCTACTGGTGCGTAAAACCATTGAAGCGGTTTGGAGTACTTATAAAGGCGAAAAATCCGGCGATGAATGGGAAAAATTCAAAACCTACTGCGGTCAGGTATGGTTCAGCAACGGCGTGTATCATCATTACAGCACCGACAAAATTGTGCCGACATGCAGCTTTGAATATTTCAGCGATTTAGTGAAAAACAGCGATCAAAGTAAACTGCCCTTAGCCGAAGGCCAAAGCGCAGATGATTTCCTGAATCAGATGAAACAGGTCATGTTTGATCCCGCTTTTGCCCCCAAAATGGTGGATCTGCGTGCAGGCGTGGATAATGTAGCCAACTCCTTCAATAATTTTTACGAAGGCGTTAGCCAAAAAGAAGTGGAAGCTTTTTATGCAAAATTTCCGCATTCCGATCATGAACCGGAATGGGGCTTAAATAGCAAACTAACTAAAGAAAACGGTCAGCTTGTAGAAAAAGTATGGAAAAGCGGAGGTATGTATAGCGCCGCAATTGATAAAATGATTTATTGGTTGGAAAAAGCAATCCCGCTTTCTGAAAATGATCAGCAGAAAAAAGCGCTGAGCCTATTGGTGGAATATTACAAAACCGGCGACTTAAAAAAATGGGATGAATACAACATCGCCTGGACGCAAAATACGGAAACCGTAATTGATTTTACCAATGGCTACATTGAAGTATATGGCGATGCTATCGGTAAAAAAGGTAGCTATGAATCCATTGTTTCTATTAAAGATTTTGAAGCTACAAAACGTATCGAAGCTATCGCAAAACAAGCGCAGTGGTTTGAGGATAATTCACCTTTGATGCCGGAACACAAGAAGAAAAGCGTAAAAGGTATCAATGCCAAAGTAATCAATGTGATTGTAGAAGCCGGTGATGCAGCGCCCAGTACGCCTATCGGTATTAATCTGCCCAACTCCGACTGGTTAAGAAAAGAACATGGTTCCAAATCCGTATCGCTGGGCAATATCGTGCATGCTTACAACGAAAGCAGTGCCAGCAGCGGCATGTTGGAAGAGTTTGTAGATACGAAAGAAGATATGGATCGTATCAAAGAATTTGGCAACCTCGGCAGCGATCTGCATACCGATATGCATGAATGTATCGGCCATGCTTCCGGACAAATCAATCCCGGCGTAGGTACACCCGACAAAACACTGAAAAATTATGCTTCCTGCTTAGAAGAAGCCCGCGCAGATTTAGTAGCGCTGTATTATACAATGGATCCGAAATTAGTGGAGATCGGTGTGATGCCTTCGTTAGAAGTGGGTAAGGCGGAATATTACAGCTATATGATGAATGGACTGATGACACAATTGGTGCGTCTGAAATTAGGTGATAATATTGAAGAAGCACACATGCGGAATCGTGCCCTGAATGCTTATTGGGTATATGAAAAAGGCAAAAAAGATAATGTAGTGGAATTTATCAAAAAAGACGGTAAGACTTATGTGCAGATCAATGATTATGATAAACTCCGTACCTTGTTTGGTGAATTGCTCCGCGAAATTCAACGCATTAAATCCGAAGGCGACTTCAACGCCGGTAAGAACTTAGTGGAAACATACGGCGTAAAGGTGAATCAGGAATTGCATAAAGAAGTATTAGATCGTTATGCCAAACTGAATATCAAACCTTATAAAGGATTCATTCAGCCGCGCCTCGTGCCGGTTATGGATGGCGATAAAGTCAGCGATGTAAAAATAGAGTTCCCCACATCTTTCTTTGATCAGATGATGGAATATGCACAGGATTATTCCCTGCTTCCGACCCATAATTAATCGAAGCATAGATACTTCATTGTTGATGCTGCCATACTTTCCGGGTATGGCAGCATTTTTTTTAATAATGTTTTTTTGATTATTTTTATCAGGAAATAACCTATGCGACCACTTCATAAAACGACAAAGTATATACTAACTCTTGTGGGTATTTTCATTGTGGAAATGCGCCCGCTCTGCGAAATTGCCCCGCTCTGCGAAACTTTTAGTTTCGCAGTTTTTATGCTATTGCCTTTAGCAATAAATATCTGGTGCAATGCAGTCAGGAAAATATCGAACTGGAACTACCCGAAATTTAGTTTCGCAGTTTTTATGCTATTGCCTTTGGCAATAAATATCCGCTGCAATGCAGTCAGGAAAATATCGAACTGGGACTACCCGAAACCGACATTCAAAAGTTTCAATTATAATTGAAGTTTGTTTATTTTTGCTTAAATACTTCAATTGTAATGGAAGATAATTTATTGTATCGGGAAGGCTATATAGAGCGCATAAAACCATTTATCGGCAAGCATATCATCAAAATACTTACCGGACAACGCAGGGTGGGTAAGAGCTATATGCTGAAGCTGATCATTGAAGAAGTAAAAAAAAGTGAGCACACACATGTTATTTATATAGATAAAGAGCGGGAGCAGTTTTCAGGAATTAATGACCATGCACAGCTTTATGACTATGTGAAAAGCAGTTTGTCGCCGGAAAAAAACAACTACGTTTTTATAGATGAAATTCAGGAAATAAGCGAATTTCAGCGTTGTTTAAGAAGTCTGCTCAATGAAGAGCTTTGTGATATATACTGCACGGGCAGCAATGCCAATATCCTTTCGGGCGAGCTGGCTACATTACTTGCCGGGCGCTATGTGGCCTTTACTATTCATTCGCTGAGCTATACCGAATTTCTGCATTTTAATAAAACAGAAGACAGCAACGAAAACTTAGAGCGCTACCTGACCATAGGCGGAATGCCTTATCAGCGCCATATCGGCACGGATCCTGCTGTAGTATTTGAATACCTGAAAAACGTATATGCTTCCATTTTGCTCAAAGATGTGGTGAGCCGGGAAAATATACGGAATGTGTCCTTGCTGGAAAATCTTGTCGCCTTTCTGGCGGATAATACCGGCAGCCTTTTTTCTGCACAAAATATCAGTAAATACCTGAAAGCACAGCAAATTCATATACCTGTTCAAACGGTGATTAATTATCTGAAGGCGTTGACTAATGCGTATTGCATTCACAAAACACAAAGGGCGGATATTCAGGGGTTAAAAATATTTGAAATCGGCGAAAAATATTATTTTGAAGACCTCGGTATCCGCAACTGCATCAGAGGATTCCAGTTTCGTTCCGATGTCGGAAAGTTGATTGAAAATGCGGTATATATGCAATTGTTGCGTTCGGGCTACCAGGTTTATACCGGTAAGGACGGTGAGCGGGAAATTGATTTTATCGGGGAAAAAGACGGAGAGCGCATCTATGTGCAGGCTTGTTATCTGCTGTCTGATGAGAAAACCGTTCAGCGGGAATTTGGAAACCTGATGGCGATTGAGGATAATTATCCTAAATATGTAGTAACATTAGACCCTTTTTCCCCGCAAAGCACCTACAAAGGAATCCGCCAATTGCATTTACGGGAATTTTTAAAGCAGTATGATTTTTAGAAAACAGCTTAGTGAAAACAGGATGTTTTGATTATTCACTAAGGCCTGGAGACTTAATGAAAAAATACCATTTCTCCTCTGTTTCATTCCATACGGAACGGATTTGTCTGCTTTCAACTAATTTGATATTACTCATAGGGTAAATTTAAGGAAAACAGAGAGGTTACTTCTTGTAAAAATCCGATTGCTTGTTTTCGTTGTTTCTGGTTTTAATCATCTCCGCCACCCTTCTTCCTGTTTCCGCACCGCCATTCATATATCCCTGGAACAGTTCACTGCAATGCTCACCTGCAAAAAAGAAATTGCCCACAGGTTGTATTTCCAATCCGGCAATGGTTGACCATTGCCCGACTTTGTAACAACTATAACTGCCTTTGGTAAAAGGAAAATCTATCCAGTTGACAAAGACATGCTTGTTCAGGAATCTTTCTTTTGATGAAACGAAAACTTTATCCAATGCTGATACAAGACCATCTACCGTATTTTGCGGCAATTCCGTTTTCCAGACATGCGTAGGCGGAGCCATCTTGTTTTTGGAAGATTGCTTATCCAAATCTTTTGAAAATGTTCCTCCGAAATAACATACATAAGCTCCTTTATCATTACCCGAAGTCTTGTTATAACTGCTGTCCCAGCCATTTACAATGTCTTTATGGAACAGGTAGCCCATAGCTTTGTTGCGGGCATCAGACCAGGGCGTGCCGTCATAGCCCAAAACTAATTTGGTATTCATTCCGTAGCCTAATTCATCAATGCATTGTCGCTTTTCTACAGACATGTTTTTCAGATTCAGTTTTATATTTCTCAGAATGGTAAAAGGAATTGTACAGACCACAGCTTTGGCCATAATGACCTTATTGTTTTTGAACATGATGGCATAGCTTCCATCCTCATTTTCGGTGATCTCCTGCACTTCGTATGCGGTCTCTATGTGATCCTTCCCGATCTTTTTAACCAGCCCTTCAATGATTTTTGAATTACCGCCCTGTATCCTGTACCGTTCATCGCTGTCGCCAAAAACTTTGAAGCCCTCATTAGTATCCGTATCTATCATATCTAAAAAATTGAGCGTGGACTGCTCATTAGTATCCAGGCCAAACTCCGCTACAAATGCCGCGATCAGGAGGTCTTTGAGCCATTGCGAACAGTTGAGCGATGCCATGTATCCGGATAGTGGCGTGTTATCCAATTTTTCCGCTTCGGGTGTATCATAATCTTCTCCAAGCGAATCTTTATCTTTCGCTACCTTTTCCGCTATCTTTTTAAATTCTTTGATAACCTCATCTTCGCTTATTTTGCGGTTATCAAAATAGTATATATCCTTGATGAGATTTTTATCCTTTTGCTCTTGCTCCAGATCAATCAGTTCTAAGTTAAATTCTTTGGCTAAAGCCAGCATATCTTCATGTCCCGAATCAATAAAATCTCCGCCGAATTCAGGGAAAATCCCAAGGCCGAGTGAGTCGTTATAATGAGTGAGGATGCGGCCGCCAAGTCTTCTTTGCGCCTCAAATATTTTGAACCTGATTGCGGAATTTAATAAGTGATTGGCACAGTTCAAGCCGGCAATTCCGCCTCCCAGAATAGCAATATCCAGTACATCAGAATTATCGGACTTAGCTTCATTGCTACAAGAAGTCAGGAAAGGTGGCAGGCTCAATGCAAGTGTTACGCCTAAGGCGCCTTTGGCAGTCTGACCGATAAATTTTCTTCTGCCGTAAAAACGGGCGGGATTGGTTTCATCGTTGTTTGCCCGGTATGCTTTTACTTCTTTGTTCAAAGCAGCCAGGAGCTTATTCAGCAGGTTGTTTTTAGGTTGGCGCATGGTATTATTTTTTGGGTGGTAATCTTGCCGGTTTTTTAAAATGTTTACATTGTACACTTCCGCCTTAATTGACTACGGGCAATAACTGCTGTTTTCTTTTTTGTTTTCAATATTTCTTTCTTAGGTAAAGATATAGTTTTACTTTTTATCTTTGATGATCTTAAAGCAGGACAACTGTTGACTTTCTGTTTCTGTTTTAATAAGAAAGTTCTTCTCCCTGTCTGGTTATTCCGGTGATACTGACCCCCCATTCCGGGATACTGACCCCCTATACAATTTGGTTTTTTCAAAGAACTAAACTACTGACAATATTTGAGCCATTTTGGATTATGGAAAATCCTTTTTAGCGCCCGCAGGGCTTTATTTATTTTTATCCGCGAAAGAATTTTTATTTTTCGTGTGCTTCGTGGTTAATAGGGTAATTATTTTCCTCCGGGAAAATGGGGAACGCTACCCCACAAACCACTTCAGATAAGCCTCTATTTCCGAAGTGAGGAAATAGGGAAGATTAAGCAATTGAAAGGTTTTGTTCTCTTGGGTAGTAATTGTAGTTATTTTCAATTTACCCGAATACAAGCGCACAGCCTTGTCGTGCGGTGCGGTATTCATATATTGATGCAATGAACGCAAAGTCCCTTCTTTGCCTGATTTCACTTCTATCGGAATTAATTTTCCCTCATAAGGATAAATATAATCCACCTCCGCATTGGACGTATTTTTCTCTCTGACCCAAAAGTAAAGCGTGCTCAAAGCATTGTATTGTTGTGCCAGTAATTCCTGCCCTGCCAAATGCTCTATCATTGTGCCCTCATACACTTGTTGCAAATCTTCGGTACGGATTATTTCTTTTTGTATTTGCAGCAAATAATTCATCAATCCAGTGTCCAGGACTTGCAATCTTGGCGATTTTTTATGATTGGGTAATGCGGGTAATTGTGCATTGGTTAGCGGATACAGCAGAGTGATCAGCATTGTCTTTTCCAATGTGCGCAAGGCTTCACCCATTTCTTTAGAGCCATAATTGGAATTGCCGAAATGCTGAAATTTGATACGGCGTCCCGCTTCTAAAAAAACTGATTTTATCGTATGCCGCATTACGTTTACCTGATTACCGCCTGCATATTTTTCTACATCATCAATATAAGTTGTCAGCAACCCCTCATACAAAGAACCCAAAGCTGTCAAATCCCGATTGGCGGCATATTCATTAACAATTTCGGGCATTCCGCCTATGAGTGCGTAGGTGTGAAACAATTGCATGAGCTTGTCTTGGGCAAAGTCATTGAATGGTATTTGTTGCAACTGTTCTATTGCCGAATGTTCGCCCAGCGCATCCAGAAATTCAATGAAAGAAACGGGTCTTACTACTAAAAATTCAACTCTGCCAACAGGGAAATTCAAGTTTTGATTAAAAATGGTTTCTAATAACGAACCCGCTGCAATGATACTGATTTCGGGCATTTGTTCATAAAAATACCGCAACAGATTCATCGCTTCCGGCGCTTCCTGAATTTCATCTATAAATATCAGCGTTTCGGCACGCTGTTCATAACGCATATTTTTCAGGAAAAAAAGCGATTGCGCCAGGGTATCTATATTGGTAAATTGCAAGAACGGTTGTCGGTCGCCGGGTAATTCCAAATTGAGGTAAATATATTGTTTGAATTTTTGGGCAAAAAGGTTGATGACAGTCGTCTTACCAACCTGCCTTGCACCTCTTATAATCAATGGTTTGCGATTCTTTTTCTGCGACCATTTTTCTAATTCTTTGATAACACCTCTTTTAATCATTGCACAAAATTAGGGCAATGTTTCTATAAAAACAACACATAATAAGGGCAATGTTTTAAAAAATAAGGTACAGAATTAGGGTTATTTCCTTATAAAAACAACACAGAATTAGGGCTATTTTCCAAAAAAACAGGACACATAATCAGGGCTTTTTCCACCATAATACATGCCAATGGAGTAGGAATATGAAAATATCC
>Ga0222423_1001244_pt1 | contig 12148 bp, 12 predicted proteins | sample 3A0metagenome_FD_182472 | JGI IMG/M metagenome (GOLD analysis project Ga0222423, IMG submission 182472) | Enriched microbial communities from leaf-cutter ant dump, University of Wisconsin, Madison, United States - 3A0 (version 2) | ecosystem: Environmental > Terrestrial > Nest > Insects nest >...
ATCCGGCTTTCCTTTTTCCCAACCAGAACAAGTTCATGCTGTACCTAAAATTTTAAGTTTCTGTTTAAAAAATTTAACCATCACCTGCATATAAATAAAGCAAAAACAAACCACCAATAGTGTGATTCCATACCGAAAGTCGTCCCGGAGCGGGAATAAGGCATATTTCGATATAAAAAGCTGTAAAAAAGCATTTAACAGGGTTAGCCCGAACCCGGTTTGATAAAGCAGGAAGTTGTCCAGAATGGAGCGTTTGGAATAGCGGCGTTTGCGGATAAAAACATGTGCATAACCCCACAAGGCAATCAGAATAACCACCGCACCCATGCCTACCAAAATAAACCGGATCCCTTGTACCCGGCTGACATCTGCCCTAAAAATAAACCAGCAAAGGGCAAGCAGACTTAAATTACCTAAAATACCCGGCCATTTAAAGGTATTCCACATTTCCGTCCGGAACATTTTGATGTATTTCCGGGTCAGCGTTTTCTGATAAATTTCTTCCTGAATAACGATTTCAGAAAAGCTACCAAAATCCTGATTAATAATGGCAATCACCTCATTGAGATGATAAGATCCCGGAAGTTCCAGCAGGGCATTTAAGATATGGTCATATAATTCATCGTAGGTTTCCCGGTAACGGGGCACATCCACGATATAGTCCCGGATTTCCGCTTTTTGCTCTTCTGTCAATTCCATTATAAGGCCGGTTTGAGGTTAAGAATCGCTTGTAACTGCTGAATAAATTCACGGGCTTCGGCTAATTTGCTAAGCACTTCCTTTTGACCCGGCTCCGATAAGGTATAGTATTTACGGATGCGGTTGTCCACAATTTCGGTCGAGGTTTCGAGCAAACCCTCTGCCTCCAGCTTATGGAGTGCCGGATACAGCGCGCCTTCTTTTAAGACGAGTTCGCCCTGCGTTAAGCCCTTTACCTTTTGCGTCATTTCATAACCATACATCCGTCCGTTCTCGGACAGGAGATTCAGGATAATCGTCTGCAAAGTCCCCTTAAACAGTTCATTGTTAATTGCCATAGCCAAATATATAGATAATTATATACATAAGAAAATTATATATATAATTATTAAATAATAAAGGCCCCACCAATTAAGGTAGAGCCTTTATTATTCAAAAACTATCCGCGTTTAGGCGTCTATTTTAGCATATTTCGCATTTCGTTCAATAAAGTCCCGGCGAGGCGCTACCTCATCACCCATCAGCATAGAGAAGGTATGATCACATTCGGCAGCATTCTCAATCGTTGCTTTTAAGAGCGTCCGCGTTTCGGGATTAAGCGTCGTTTCCCATAACTGCTCGGCATTCATCTCTCCCAAACCTTTGTAACGCTGCACGTGTACACTATCTTCTTTACCCGCACCTTTGAGGCGTTGAACAGCGGCATCGCGTTGCACATCGTTCCAGGCATATTCAAAATCCTTGCCTTTACGTACCTGATATAAGGGTGGCGCCGCGATATACACATAACCCGATTCAATCAGTGCACGCATATAGCGATAAAAGAAAGTCAGAATAAGTGTCGTGATGTGCGATCCGTCAATATCCGCATCGGTCATAATCACGATTTTATGGTAGCGGAGTTTGGTTAAATTTAAGGCTTTATCATCTTCGGGCGTACCAATACTTACCCCTAAAGCAGTAAACATGTTTTTAATCTCATCATTCTCGTAGATTTTATGCTCCATCGCTTTCTCTACGTTCAGAATTTTACCCTTTAAAGGCAAAATGGCCTGGTAATTCCGGTCGCGCCCTTGTTTGGCAGTACCACCCGCCGAGTCGCCCTCTACGAGGAACAATTCGCATTTTTCCGGATCGCTGTCCGAGCAATCAGCCAGTTTTCCCGGTAAACCCGAGCCACCCATTACCGACTTCCGTTGCACCATTTCGCGGGCTTTACGGGCTGCCGCACGGGCAGTTGCCGCCAGAATAACCTTATTAACGATCATTTTGGCCTCTTTCGGATTTTCCTCCAGATAATCGCCCAAGGCCTCACCTACCGCGACATCCACCGCTCCCATCACCTCCGAGTTCCCTAATTTGGTTTTAGTTTGCCCTTCAAACTGTGGCTCCGCCACTTTTACCGATACCACGGCGGTTAACCCTTCGCGGAAATCATCACCGGTAATTTCCATTTTCAGATTTTTCAATAAACCTGATTTATCGGCATAACTCTTTAATGTTCGCGTTAAACCCCGTCTAAAGCCAGCAATATGCGTACCCCCTTCGTGTGTATTGATGTTATTTACATAAGAATGCACATTCTCAGAGTAGCTGTCATTATATTGAAAAGCTAATTCGACTGGCACTCCGTTTTTAATCCCATCAATATAAATGGGTTCTGGCAGAAAGGATGCCCTCGTACCATCTAAAAAGTTCACAAATTCTTTGAGGCCACCATCGGAATAAAAGACCTCCTGCATAAAAGAGCCATCTTCCAGCGTTTCCCGCTCATCCGTTAAGGTCAGTGTAATCCCTTTATTTAAAAAGGCCAATTCACGTAAACGACCCGCCAGCGTATCATATTTATACTCTGTTGTTTGTGTAAAAATACTTGGATCCGGACTAAAAGTGACAATAGTACCGCGCTTATCGGTATCGCCAATGGCCTTCACCTCATAAAGTGGCACCCCAATTTCATATTCCTGCACCCAGATTTTTCCTTCCCGGTGCACCTCGGCTTTAAGGTGGGTCGATAGCGCGTTCACGCAACTTACCCCCACACCGTGCAAACCACCGGAAACCTTATAGGTATCCTTATCAAATTTACCACCTGCGTGCAATACCGTCATTACAATTTCGAGCGCCGATTTATTTTCTTTGGTATTAATGCCCGTAGGAATGCCCCGTCCGTTGTCTTCTACCCGAATGGAATTTCCTTTTAAAATATTGACGTAAATGGTATCAGCATGTCCTGCCAGCGCTTCGTCTATCGAGTTGTCGACCACCTCATAAACCAAATGATGTAATCCCTTAACACCAGTATCACCAATATACATGGACGGACGCTTACGAACAGCCTCTAAACCCTCCAGCACCTGTATATTATCGGCCGAATAATTGGAATTCAGCGCATTTTCTTCACTCATAATTTGTTCAAAACTTATAAATTCTTAAAGAATCAAAAATAACCAATTTTGAGGGAAAATGCGCATATTGTGGATAATTTCTTGCTTATAAAAGAAATATAACTAAGTTTGTTAAAATTTAAAGTTAAAAAAAGAACCAGATGAAATTAAGCCCTTTAAAATCAGGCGGTATGGCTACCGCAATCGCATTCGCGGCACTGTTAGCAGCATGTGGAAATAATGGAACAAAAACAGAAACAAGCCCTTCAACGAGCAGTAGTGCGGCAGTAACAGCAGAAGACAAAATTGTTTTTGTCAATTCTGATACGTTGCTAGCAAAATACGAATATTTTAAAGATCTGCGTACCAAAATGGAAACCAAAGGTAAAGCAGCGGAGAACGACCTCGCCGCTAAAACCCAAGCTTTTCAACGTGAAGTACAGCAATATCAGCAACAACAAAACACCATGGCGGCTGATGAGCGTGCGGCGACCGAACAACGCTTATCCCGTAAACAACAGGAATTACAGGTTTATCAGCAAAATGCAGGTGCTGCCTTACAAAATGAACAGGCAAAAGAACAGGAAATTTTATACGACAAAGTAGCCGATTATCTGAAAGAATATGCCAAAGGCAAAGGCTATAAAATGGTGCTAACCTATGCTAAAGGGAATAGTGCGATCCTCTTTGCCGACGAAAGTCTGGATGTGACCAAGGAGGTCGTTACCGGACTTAATGCAGGTTACGCAAAAGACAAAAAATAACTTTTTACATCATAAAAAAGCCGGACATTTTATCCGGCTTTTTTATGAACCTATACCAGCCGCTTATTTCGTTGCTTTTTCCTTAGCTAGAGCGATCATCATGTCGAGCTCTTTCACGGTGCCATCAGCAGAACCGCCAAAGCCAACTTTCTTAAAGCGGATATTTCCCTCTCCGTCGATAATAAATTTCGTTGGAATACCCTCGACCTTATATTGCTCGATCACATCAAATTTAGAAGGATCCTGTTTATTTTTCGTATCGAGTAGCACATTAAATGTATACGGTGTGCCGGCAATAAAATCTTTCACTACCTTTTCGCGATTTTCTTCGGTTTGCCAAGTATTTATAAAAAGAAAAGCGACGTTCGGATCATTTTTATATTTATCAACAGCCTTTTGCATGCCCGGAAATGAGGCTACACAAGGGCCGCACCATGTTGCCCAATAATCAACAATAACAACTTTTCCTTTTAATTTTTCGAGCGATACCGTCTCCCCTTTCAAATTTTTCAAGCTAAATTTAGGAGCCGGCATATTTAGCATATCTTTTATAAATTTCGCTTTCTCTTTTTCCATAGATTCTTTCTCTAAAGCGGCATAATACGCTTCAAAGGGGCTATTACCATGATAAACCGCTTTCAAATCCGCTTTCATCTGATCCGAGCCTTTCCCATCTTTTACAAAACGTTCGGCAAATGAAAGTGCCTTATCATTTTGCTTGTTTTTCACTAAAAGCGTCACATAACGCGCATTCATATCATCGTTCGAGAAATTATTACCATTGACGGCGAGCTCCTGATATTGAAGCGCTTCGGCATCCTTTCCGGCTGTACTTAACAAAAAGGCATAGGTATCAGCATATAACGCATAATTATTTTCCAATTCTTTGATATAGTCTTCTTTAGAGGCGTAAAACGCCGGCACAGGATCATTTTTAGCCGCCTGAAGCAAGTCGAGGGATGCTTTGGATATTTTCATCGCAAATTCGGTATTCTCCTTCTTCTCAGCACTGGCCCAGGCATAGTTATTATACGCCGCCGCTAAGCCCATTTTACTGCTTATTTTTTTTGCAAACTCCTCAAACTTTGCATTGTTTTTTTCAGCCGCCCAGGCATCCGCCAAAACACCATAAAAACCATCCAATCTCGTTGCATCGGCTGCTTTTGCAGGATCAAGTTTAAAATCCCGAATCAATGCCGACAAAGCGGTTTCTTTTTCAGCAGCGCTTGGCGCATTATAGACTTTCCCCGCCGCCTGATTAAAGGCATAAGCTCCACTTGGATATTGGCTTTTAATGATAGCGAACACCGAATCGGCCGATGCCTTGCTTTTCATCAGATTATATAAATTAGCCATTTTGGTCCAATCCGTTTCCTTTTTATCCGTCATTGTCTTTAAACGCGTAATTTCCGCACGAATCATAGGTTCAGCCTTAGCCTTATCAGCACCATATAGCAAGTTAAAATAAAGCAAACCATAAGTATCTTTTAATGTCGGATAAAGGGCAAAACCACGTTCCAAGGCATCTATCGCTTTTGATTTATCACTTTCTGCCCCCACAAATGCTTTCCCCATACCATTGTAGTATTGGGCTTCCCAGTAAAAAGCCATATCGGTCGGTTGTCCGTTGCGATAAAACAAGGTATAATAGCCTTTCGGATTTTGATCCCGCGTTCCGTCGGCCGAAAAACCAAAGACGGCGATCGAGGTACTATCGGCCGGTGTAAAAGTAGCTGTATATATGTCGCCCTCTTTGCTTAACGGGATATCAACGACTTTTTGCTTCGTGTTGATAAAGGTATAGGCCACACATTTTACGTTCGCCAGTTTGGCCAAAGGGCCTCCCGAAGGGTCATAACGAAGCGTCAGTGGCTTTCCTCCCTGCGGCGCAGGATCCGAAAGTGTGAATTGCTGTGCACCGGCAGCGAACCCTGTCGCGGCCAGCAATAAGGAAAAAAACATTCTTTTCATACCGGTCATTTTGAATTTTGTTTAAATTGAATTGGAACAAAAGTTGAATTTTAGTTAAAAGCAAACTAAAGTTATAGTTTAATTTTCAGAAATCCAAACAAAAGCGATACTTTTTTCCCTTATTTGTCTTCAAACATACCGCCCAAGAGTTCGTCGGTTTCACGACGTTCCTTTTTGGTCGGGCGACCGGTACCCCTATCGCGCTGCAGGCCCGGTGCAAAAAACACCGATTTAAAAGCACGCGTTTCCTCTACCGGTGTGCGGTCAATGTATTTTTCTACCGCAGTTTTAGCGTCGACGCGTTGATGCAGCAAGTCGACCACTTCAATAACTTTTTTTTCTATCCCCTTCGAAATTTGATAAACATCGCCCGGCTTTACAATGGCCGAGGGTTTCATATTTTGTCCTTTACTCTTCACCCTACCCGCTTTACAGGCTTCCGTGGCTAAACTTCGCGTTTTAAACAAGCGTATCGCCCACAGATATTTATCAATCCTCAATTTTTCGGTTGCACTCATAAATCAAAATTAGAGAATCTCCATCTCAATTTTTATAAAAAGGGGAAAATTGTTTATTTTGTAAAAATTTACAACCATGATAGATGATTTAAAAAAGCTGGTAGAAGCTGCCTGGGAAGACCGCTCCCTTTTAGCTTATCGGGAATATTGCGAAGCGATTGAAGCGGTGATTAAACGTTTGGATGCCGGTGAGCTCCGCGTCGCCGAACCGGTTTTAAACTCTTGGGGTATTAATGAATGGGTTAAAAAGGCCGTTTTGATGTATTTCCCCATTCGCGAAATGAAAGAAACCAAAGTAGGTCTGTTTGTGTATCACGACAAAATGGATTTAAAAACGGATTATAAAGAAGCAGGCGTACGTGTTGTTCCGATGGCAAGTGCCCGTTATGGCGCCTATGTTGCTAAAGGAGTGATTATGATGCCTTCGTACATTAATATTGGCGCTTATGTTGATGAAGGTACGATGGTCGATACCTGGGCTACCGTTGGCTCCTGTGCACAAATCGGAAAACGGGTACATTTAAGTGGTGGTGTAGGCATTGGGGGTGTTTTGGAACCGGTACAAGCTGCGCCGGTAATTATCGAAGATGATTGTTTTATCGGCTCGCGCGCTATTGTTGTAGAAGGTGTTAAAGTGGAAAAAGAAGCCGTCTTAGGTGCGAATGTCGTTTTAACTGCCTCTACTAAAATTATCGATGTCACTGGCGAAAAACCTGTCGAATACAAAGGAATCGTTCCATCACGATCGGTGGTTATTCCGGGTTCATATACCAAAAAATTCCCTGCCGGCGAGTTTCAGGTTCCTTGTGCCTTAATTATCGGCAAACGGAAGGAGTCTACCGATAAGAAAACGTCGCTCAACGATGCTTTGAGAGAAAACAATGTAGCGGTTTAGCGCGTTTGAAAACAAGCCCGAAAATATCGATTGCGATGTGTACCTTTAATGGCGCACGCTTTCTTAATGAGCAACTTAAAACAATTGTTAGTCAGGATTGGCCCGCCGATGAGGTGATTATCATCGACGATGCTTCCACAGACGAAACTTTTGCGATTTTAAAGAAATGGGAATTAAAGTTTTCGGGCTTGTTCAAAATTTATCAGAATGATAAAAATCTGGGCTATAACCGGAATTTCGAAAAGGCAATTAGTTTATGCTCCGGCGATTTAATTGCCATTGCCGATCAAGACGATATCTGGCTTCAGGACAAGCTGAGTAGTTTAGTTCCGCTTTTTAACGATCAGGAAGTATTATTAGCACATGGCGCCTCGGTTACGTTGAAAAATGGCCGCTTGCACTTTTTTTCGGGACAACTAAACCGTTACCACCTTTTTGAAGGCAATGATAGCCGGCGTTTGTTTTTGCTTAATCAAATTAGTGGGCACAATATGATGTTCCGAAAATCCTTGGCCGTGTCGGCCTTTCCGCTTCCCTTGCATCTGTCTTACGACTGGTGGCTCGCCGTTCAGGCTACCGCCGCCGGAAAAATAAAAGCAGTACACCGCTATCTGGTATACCATCGAAAACATGGCAGTAATACCTTTTTCAGCAAAATGCGGGTTCACAACCCGCTCTCCATCCTCGACACCATGCAATGCTTTCGCCAAATAAAGGGGTTGAGCCCGGACAGCCTTGCTTTCTTAGATGAATTTATTTTACATTTAAACCGCATTCGAGAAAATCCAAAACGCTACACCCGCCCCTATTACCGTTTTTTACGAAAAAACAGCGCGCTTATTTTTGGGCATAAAAAACGTATTTTACTTCAACTGAATCATGTATTAACGGCATCGAAATTTAGCAAAAAATGGTAGTATCGCTCATTATATCCACATATAACTGGCCCGATGCTTTAGCTTGCACTTTATGGAGTGCTATGCGGCAGAGTCGCCCGCCGGATGAGATTATCGTTGCAGACGATGGCTCTAAAGAGGACACAGGCCAACGCATCCGCGAGATTTCGGCACTTCAAGGTATTCCTATTTTGCACATCTGGCAGGAAGACGAGGGCTTCCAGTTAGCGAAAATACGAAATAAAGCCTTTGCCGAAAGCCGGGGCGATTATATAATTCAGGTAGACGGGGATGTGCTATTACACCGCGATTTTATAAAAGATCATCTCCGTACGGCCCGTCCCAATAGTTTTGTACAGGGCGGACGAGTAGTATTGGGGCCTACGATATCCAAAAAAATACTGCATCAACAACCCAAGCGAATTACGATTTTCCAACCGGATATCCACCGGCGCGAGGAGGGCATTCGATGTATCCCGCTGGCTAATTTTTTATCATCAAGATACCGAAACCGGCACCCGATATACTTTGCACGCGGTGCGAATATGGCGTTTTGGAAAAAGGATCTCATTGAAGTCAATGGTTACAACGAAAATTTCGCTAACTGGGGGCATGAAGACAGCGAGCTCACCCTGAGATTATTGAATGCCGGAAAAAAGAAATTATACCTGAAATTTTCAGGCATTGTTTATCATATTTATCATCCGGAGCATCATAGTAAAAAAAATGATGCCGAAAATGAAAAATTACTCATGGCGACAAAGCAGGCCGGCACGATCTATACGCCCATCGGATTAGCACAATATATCCATCATGACAAAAGAAATTAATACCTGTTTAGAAGTCCTCAGAAATGGCGGCGTGATTTTATATCCTACCGATACCGTATGGGGATTAGGCTGCGATGCAACCAACGAAGCGGCGGTAGCACGTATTAGCGCGATTAAAGGGCGCGCTGCCGACAAAAGTTTCATTATCCTATTATATTCCCCTCAGCAATTGGCTTCTTATACCAACGCCGTTCCCGATGTGGCTTATGAGCTGATCGAATTTGCCGAAAACCCTTTGACGGTGATCTTCTCTGATGCCAAAAACCTGGCGCCAAATGTTATTAATGCCGATGGTAGTGTGGGCATCCGGGTGGTTCGGCACGCCTTTTGTGAGACCTTGTTGCAACGTTTCAAAAAGCCCATCACCTCCACATCGGCCAATCTTTCGGGCAAAGCTACCCCCCTCTTTTTCGACGAAATTGATCCGGAAATTTGCGCTGCGGTCGATTATGTAGTGCCGCTGGAGCAGGAGTTACATATTCAGAAAAAACCTTCTACTATCGTGAAACTGGGCCCGGGAGGTCAATTTGAATTCATCAGAAGGTAAGGTCAAACCAATTGTTTTTAGTAATTTCGCCTTTTCAAAAAAATACAGCGAGCTGCTGCACGCCCCAACGTTTATGATGCAAGCTTTAGAACATCCCGTTTTTGCTATATTGGCCAAATTAGCCCAATCCGAAGCGACCGATATCTATGTCATTGGCGGTTTTGTACGCGACTTTTTTCTAAAGCGTCCCTCCAAAGACATTGATATTCTGGTTGTAGGCAACGGCATTGCCTTTGCCGAAAAAGCCGGACAGCATTTAAAAACAAAAGTGGCTGTTTTTAAGAATTTCGGTACGGCCATGTTAAAATACAACGATTTAGAAATTGAATTTGTCGGTGCCCGAAAAGAATCTTACCGTGCAGAATCCCGCAAACCCATTGTAGAAAACGGTACCTTAGCCGACGACCAGTTACGGCGCGATTTTACCATTAACGCGCTGGCGATATCGCTAAATCAGGGCAATTATGGCCAAATTATTGACCCCTTTGATGGATTGACCGATTTGGAGCAGCAACTCATTCGTACGCCTTTAGACCCCGAGATTACCTTTTCGGACGACCCCCTCCGTATGATGCGGGCCATCCGCTTTGCGACACAACTTCATTTTGAAATCGACGAAAAAGCCCTGAACGCCATAAAAAGCCAGAAGGAGCGGATCCACATTGTATCCAAAGAACGTATTACGGACGAACTAAATAAGATTATTGCGGCGCCTAAACCCTCTGTCGGTTTCAAACATCTGTTTAATACCGGTCTGCTCCATTTGATTTTCCCACAAATGGCCGCTTTATATGGTGTGGAAACCATCAAGGGGAAAAGCCATAAAGATAATTTCTATCATACCTTACAGGTGTTGGATAATATCTGCGCGCATACCAACGATCTTTGGTTGCGTTGGGCGGCTATTCTCCACGATATTGCAAAACCGAACACAAAACGCTTTGAAGAAGGCCACGGCTGGACCTTTCACGGTCATGAAGACCGAGGGGCTCGTATGGTACCGCAGATTTTTGCCCAATTAAAATTGCCGCTCAACGAAAAAATGAAATTTGTACAGAAAATGGTGCAATTACATTTACGTCCTATTGTTTTGGCAAAAGAAACCGTGACGGATTCGGCCGTAAGGCGGCTACTTTTTGAAGCTGGTGATGATATCGACAGCCTGATGACCTTATGCAATGCCGACGTAACTACCAAAAATGATTATAAAATCAAGAAATACCGCAACAATTTTGAGTTGGTGAAGCAAAAACTTAAAGATGTTGAAGAAAAAGATCAGTTACGTAACTGGCAACCACCCATCAGTGGGAATGATATTATGCAGGCCTTTGGTCTTCACGCGGGAAGAGAAGTGGGCATGCTCAAAAACGCCATTCGCGAGGCTATCCTCGAAGGCGAGATTGGCAATAATTACGAAGAAGCCTTGGCATTTATGAAACAAAAAGGCAAAGAATTGGGTCTGATATGCGTTGCCCAATAAAATCAGCGTACAAAATATATTTTATTTCCTTAATTTTACAGCAAGCAATTTATTCCGATGGCCATTTACAGATTTAAAATTTCGTTTGAAGATTATGACGATGTCGTAAGAGAAATTGACATCAAAACCAATCAGACTTTCGAAGATCTACACCGCGCAATCCACCGTTCTACGGGCTATGATGCCAATAAATCTTCTTCATTTTATGTGAGCACCGACAACTGGATTAAAGGTGAAGAAATTGCCCTCCTGCCGAACGAACGCAAACAGGAGCGGGGTGTTATTTTGATGGAAAAAGCCAAACTCAGTAGCTTTGTAGAAGACCCGCATCAAAAATTCTATTATATCTATAATTTTGAGCGACCTTACGATTTTCATGTCGAACTCATTAAAATCATTTTGGAAAACGATCCGAATATCGAATATCCTTTTATAGTAAAACGCGTGGGCGAAGCACCCAAAATTGCCGACAAGAATAATCTTTCCGGCCTGGGCAGTGTCGCGGCCAGCAGTGCCTCCGATTTTGACTTTCTCAACGAAATGGACTTTGTACCCGAAGATACCGATGAGCTGGAAGCCATGAGCGGCCGGGGCATTAATGCGGAAGAACGTGAGCAGGAGGAAGACGACGAGGGCGAAAACGATGAATACGACAATGGCGACGAGGATTATGCCGACGATTTTAACAACGGTGGTGACGACGATTATTAAGTAAAAATGGCTAAGAAAACCCTCATCGTTATTGTAGGGCCTACTGCCATTGGTAAAACCGCATTAGCGATTCAGTTGGCGCAACACTACGGTACCGAAATTATCTCGGCCGATTCACGACAATTTTTCCGGGAAATGTATGTTGGTACCGCCAAACCTTCTGCCGAAGAGCTGGCTGCGGTACCCCATCATTTCATCGATAGTCATAGCGTAAAGACCCTATTTAGTACGGGCGATTTTGAAGTGCAGGCACTTCGCTTAATCGGGCAACTTTTTGAAAAGCATGACCAGCTCATCATGGTGGGTGGTTCGGGATTATATATCGATGCCGTATGTAAGGGCCTGGACGATCTGCCCGAAACCGACCTGCAAATACGCGAACAGCTTAACCAACAATTGGCCACCGAAGGTTTGGACAGCATCCGGACACAACTTGAGGCAGTAGACCCT
>Ga0222423_1001245_pt1 | contig 12128 bp, 9 predicted proteins | sample 3A0metagenome_FD_182472 | JGI IMG/M metagenome (GOLD analysis project Ga0222423, IMG submission 182472) | Enriched microbial communities from leaf-cutter ant dump, University of Wisconsin, Madison, United States - 3A0 (version 2) | ecosystem: Environmental > Terrestrial > Nest > Insects nest >...
ACCACGGTGGCGTACGGTCCGGCGCCCGCCGGGGTGGACGAACACATTGAGTTGACCTTCCCGCCAGCCACCACCGGCCTGGCGAGGGTGCCGGGAATCTTCTCGCTACTCCTTCTTGTGCGTGCACACCGTGCCTACGCCGCGCTGGAGCCGGTAGACGCCGCCACCTTTGCGCGCCTTGACGGTGGCGAGTGGGATGTGGTTGTGGCGCACGATGCCCAGACCATGGCCGTTGCTTCACGGCTCGCGAGCCGGCACGGCGTGCTGTGCGACATGCACGAGTACGCACCCGAGCAGAGCGAGCCGTCGCTCAAGTGGAACCTCCTGGAGCGACCGTACTTCATGTGGCTGTGCAAGACCTTTGTCTCTCGCGCGCGCGCGGTCACTACGGTGAGCCAGGGGATTGTTGAGGCATACAGGAAGACCTTTGGGATCAATGCGGACCTGGTGGTCAATGCCACGCCATACCAGGAGTTGGCACCCACGCCCACCGGGACCACCATTCGATTGGTGCACAGTGGCGTGGCCGCTCCCGACCGCAGGCTTGAGGTACTGATTGAAGGCGTGCTCGCCTCCATCGCAGACGTCACGCTTGACCTGTACCTGGTGGACGGCACCGCTGGCTATGCCGATGCTTTGCGTGAGTTGGCCAAGGGAGACGCCCGCATTCGGTTCCAGGCCGCGGTTCCGTATGCGGAGCTTATTGGCACCTTGGCGCGATATGACCTGGGCGTCCACCTCATTGCACCGACGAGCTTCAATAATGAGTGGAGCCTGCCCAACAAGTTCTTTGACTTCATTCAGGCGCGCCTTGGTGTGATCATTGGGCCTTCACCGGCAATGGTGGACTACGTGGAGCGCTACGCGCTGGGTGAGGTGGCAGACGGCTTTGAGGCCACGGACTTTGCCCGCGTGCTTGATGGCCTGGATGCCACCACGGTTGACCGGTGGAAGGCTGCCTCCCACGCCGCGGCCCGCGAGCTATCCGGTGAGGAGCAGGCCAAGGTGTGGGGACGTATCGTTTCAGAGATGGTGGCCACATAGTGGAGGAGTTGCGCAACGCAATCCGACACATCCATGTAGCGAGGCATGATTTGGGAGTGTTCCTGTGAAGCCGGTTCTTAAGCTATACCGCGAGTTGCTTTCGGTTTTGCCCGCTGGAGGTGGCCGGTTCATTTGGAAGTACTCGTGGCTGCTTGCGTCGCTGGCTGTCTTTGACGGCATCGCGTTGGGACTCTTGGCATTGATCCTTGGCCCGCTCGCAACGGGTGGTGACCTTACGCTCCCTGGGGTGGGAGTAGTCAGCGACACCGGCATGGTGTGGATGATTGTGATTATCTGTGTGGTGCTGATCACAAAAAGCATCCTCGCGGCTGCCCTCACGTGGTGGATGACTAGGGGGGTTCCTCGCTACGAGGTCGCGGTCGGTGACAGGCTTCTTCGGGCGTACCTACAGGCACCGTGGCGTGAACGACTCAAGCGAAACTCGACGGACATCATGAGATTTGCGGACAGCGGTGTGGATGCAGCGCTGAACGGGTTTCTCATACCCGGCGCGACTCTTCTGAGTGAATTGGTGACTCTTGCCGTAGTAATCGCGACGCTCGGAGTGGTCCAGCCAGTCATCGCTGTTGTTACCCTTGCCTACCTTCTATTACTGGCGGCCGTACTCTTTTTCTGGATTGCGGGACATGCGCGAAAGGCCGGTGAGGTTAATGTTCATTATTCGATTCGAACGTCCCGGCTCATTCTTGAGGTTATTGGCTCCCTGAAGGAAGTGACGTTACGAAACAAAGAGAACGAAGTTGGTGACGTAGTAAGAGAGTCGCGCGAGTCCAGCGCGCAGGCCCGAGCCAACATTACATTTCTTGGTGAACTCCCGCGATTTGCGCTTGAGGCTGGTCTTGTTGGAGGATTCGTCCTTATCGGTGGTGTCGGCTACTTCATGGGCGGCACCGGACAAGCCGTCACCGCTGTGGGTCTCTTTGCGCTGGCAGGATTCCGGGTTGCACCGTCTGTAATTCGTTTTCAGTCGGTGTTGTCACGGATGATTGCTGCCGCTGAGTTCCCTCGTCAGGTGCTCATCGAGTTGGAGTCCGCCGAGGCCAGCCGCGCGGAGGTGCAGCATGGCTCGGCGATGGTCCCTGACGACCCGAAGGTAATCCACTTCGAAAACGTCACTTATCGCTATTCGGAGGAAGCGGCGCCTGCCGTGGACAATGTGACTCTCGATATCTCTTTTGGGAGCACTGTTGCACTTGTTGGTGCGTCCGGCTCTGGTAAATCGACGCTGGTTGACCTGCTTCTCAGCCTCCTCGATCCGTCCAGCGGGACTGTGTCGGTGGACGGCACTGCCTTAGGGGAAATGAGGAGCTCGTGGCGGTCACGGGTTGGCTATGTGCCTCAGGAGGTCGCGCTCTTTGACTCCACCATTGCCAGGAATGTGGCGTTGACGTGGGGTGACGACTATGACGAGGAGCGGGTAGTCGAGTCACTCCAGCGTGCCCAATTGTGGGACGTCGTAAGGGAACGCGCGGGCGGTGTGAACGCGAGCGTGGGTGAGCGTGGTCTTGCCCTATCCGGAGGGCAACGGCAGCGCCTTGGCATCGCGCGTGCTCTGTACGCACAGCCGTTGGTTCTGGTGATGGACGAGGCAACCAGTGCACTGGATACTAAGACTGAAGCCCAGGTAAGCGAAGCCATCGCCGCAATCGACAGTGACGTCACCAAGGTGATCGTTGCTCACCGGCTCGCGACAATCCAGCGTGCAGACCGCATCTTCTTTATGCGGGATGGACAGGTTGCAGGCGCGGGAACATTCGATGAACTCGTCGCCCGGCAGCCAGACTTTGCTGTCCAGGCTCACCTTGCAGGTCTCGCCTAGGCTTCACGTTGTAGGCGACACAGCTGCGCGGCCCACTTGGACCGATGGCGCGGTCGCTTACGCTAGAGGGGTGAGAATGGTTGCGCGCGGCGCTCTTCTAGGACTAGCGGTGGTTGGTTGCACGCTGCTCGTAGGGTGTTCTCGTGGGGGGGAAATTGCCACGCCAAGCACCTTGGCTAGCATCGATCGCTCGCCTTCGATTCTAATTCCCACACAGGACTCCACCCCGGCCACGCCGGCGAAGTCAACCTCACCTACAGCCGAAACGGCGGAGGGGGGCGGTGCGACAACGAACTCGAACTTCAATGCAAGTGCGGTGATCACGATCGCCGCCGTAAGCTCCCTTGACGGCACGGTGATCTTTGGGGGCTACGTCACCGGGCTTGTCGAGAGCAGCGGAGCATGCACGTTCAACGTCACCGACGCCAGCGGATCCTCTGTCGCAGTTGCCACATCGACAGGAGTGGCCAATAGTGGCACTACATCGTGCGGTTCACCCGCACTTAGTGCAGGCACGATCGAGTCGGGAGCCTACTCTGTGACTTTGACGTATAGCAATGATCGTGGCTCAACCACCTCGGATCCCGTGGAGCTGGACATCCCATGAGTATGGTTCGACGCCTCGCCGCCACCGTCATAATTATGATGCTGGTGGCCATCACTATGGTGGTGCAGAGTTCGGGAATGGCTGACGCGGCCTCGGCCTCGGACTTCAACCCCGCTTTCATTGTTTCTGACGAAGAGTTCTATAACGCAAACGCCATGACGGCGGCGGAGATCCAGACATTCCTCAACCAAAGAGTGCCGACGTGCCATCCAGAGTTGAGCAATGGCCCCAGCGACCCCATCGTGTGCCTCAAGGATTACAGGATGACCACGGTCACCCAGCCTGCAGATGCATACTGCAAGGGCACATATGTGGGTGCGGCAAATGAGTCGGCTGCGACAATCATTTACAAGGTGTCGCAGGCCTGCGGTGTGAGCCCAAAGGCGCTCCTGGTCACGCTCGAGAAGGAGCAGGGGCTGGTAACCCACACCTGGCCCAGTTCGTACCGGTACGACAAGGCGATGGGGTTCGCATGCCCGGATACGGCTCCCTGTGACACTCAGTACTTCGGCTTCCAGAACCAGGTGTGGCGTGCGGCGCGTCAGTTCCAGCGCTATAAAGCTTCGCCGTCTAGTTACAACTACCGCGCGGGTGTGCCCAATATTATTGGCTATAACCCAAATGCCGCGTGCGGAAGTAGCACGGTAGTTATCCAGAACCAGGCGACAGCTGGTCTGTACAACTATACGCCGTACCAGCCTAATGCGGCGGCTCTGAACAATCTCTATGGAACGGGCGACGGTTGCTCGGCATATGGGAACCGAAACTTTTGGCGCCTTTGGACGGATTGGTTCGGCTCCCCAACAGCGATTGGGCAGGCTCAGATTGACGCCGCGTACGTGGCAGTTGGCGGGAGTTCCGTTCTTGGTGCAGGGGTCGCAAATCTCAATTGCCCAGCGAGCGCCAGCCGCTGCTGGCCGCAATATGCGAACGGCTCGATCTACTGGAGCCCAGGTACCGGCGCAGGTGTAGTTCTCGGCGCCAAGGACGTAGCTTATCGTGCGCTTGGAGGTCCGGATAGTCCACTGGGCTATCCCCAGACCGGCGAATACACGTATAGCGAGAACGGAGGAGGTTCGGCTCAGATATTCGAAAAGGGCGCGTTGTTTGAATCGGCAGCAGGAATCTATCCGAATTTCGGAGCTGTCAGGCAGGCGTATCTCGGGAAGACCGGCGCGCAGGGCGAGTTGGGGTGGCCTACCTCTACCTTGCGATGCGTGTCGCCGAATTGTGCCCAGATCTACGAACACGGTGCGATCGCTGTGACGGGTACCGACGTCGCATATATCGGCTCGGCTGAGCGAGAAGTGTGGGTTGAGCACGGCGGAGTCGCCGGCAGCCTCGGCATCCCCACGATGGCAAGTGTTGATTACGTCGAGAACGGTGGCGGCTCTACACGCGTGTACCAAGGGGGTTCGATCTTCACCTCGCCTTCTGGCACATTTGCTGTGACCGAACCGATCCGATCTGCGTATTTTTCCAAGCAGGGTGCTTGGGGTGAGTTGGGGTGGCCGAGTGGGAAGGTCACCACGGTTGCTGGGACGTCTGTTCAGTTCTTCCAGCACGGTGCGATCGTTTTGTTGAATGGGAGCCCTTACTTCCTTGGGGAGGCTGAGGGGGACGCGTGGGTTGCAGCTGGTGGCCCGACGGGTGCGTTGGGTATGCCAACCTCGGATCTCTATCGATACACGGAGAACGGCGGGGGAACCGCTCGGGTCTACGTAGGTGGTTCCATCTTCGCCTCGTCGGCAGGGACCTTCGCGGTGACCGGTCCCATTCGGACGGCGTACTTCTCCAAACAGGGTGCGTGGGGAGTGCTGGGTTGGCCGACTGCTGCGATGACGTGTTCCGGTGGGACGTGTAGTCAGACATTCCAGGGGGGCACCGTATTTGACAATGGAACGATCACTCTTGCGTCAGGTGGTGGCGGCGGGAGTACGTATGTGCAGCAACTCACGAACGTCGTGGCGAGTCTTGGTCTGACGAACCCGACTTCGGGAATTCTCGAGTACACCGAGAACGGCGGTGGCGTCGCACAGGTGTTTGGTACCACCACTGTGTTTTCGTCCGCTGTTGGCGCGTACGCCGTTTCGGACGCTATGAGGACGGCGTATTTTTCCAAGCAGGGTGCTTGGGGTGAGTTGGGGTGGCCGAGTGGGAAGGTCACCACGGTTGCTGGGACGTCTGTTCAGTTCTTCCAGCACGGTGCGATCGTTTTGTTGAATGGGAGCCCTTACTTCCTTGGGGAGGCTGAGGGGGACGCGTGGGTTGCAGCTGGTGGCCCGACGGGTGCGTTGGGTATGCCAACCTCGGATCTCTATCGATACACGGAGAACGGCGGGGGAACCGCTCGGGTCTACGTAGGTGGTTCCATCTTCGCCTCGTCGGCAGGGACCTTCGCGGTGCTTCCGCCCGTGAAGTCGGTCTACTTTGCAAGTCAAGGTGCGTGGGGCAGCTACGGTTGGCCAACCGCCCCGATGCAGTGTGGCGCAAACTCCTGCTCGCAGACGTTCCAGAACGGCGCTATCGCAGTGCCGAAGCATTGACAGGGCTTATGTAAGGCGATCAGTTAGTCCCAACTGTTTGCCTTCCCATTCCTCCAGTACTACTCCGCCCGTACCGCAGGCTACTACCGGCTTGCGGTCGATGATGCGCACCACCTGACCGGGCACGCCCGAGTAATCCGCCGATTCCTCTACATAGGCGCGCCACACCGTGACGGTTTCACCCGAGAGTTCCGTCCAGGCCCCTGGGTAGGGGCGTGATTGGGCCCGGATCGCGTTAACAATTGCGTCAGCGGATCTAGTCCAGTTGATCCGACCGTCCTCAGGCCTTCGCATGGATGCATAGGAGGGTCGGATGGCAGGTTGTGGAGAGAATGCGTGGGTCCCGCGTGCAAGTGCCGGGGCGATTTGGACCAATTTGGCGATAGCGGCATCGTTCAACCGGTCAAGTACTTCACCCACATAGCCCTCGTCGGCCTCGACATAGCCTTGGGCCGCCAGGTCTCCTTCGTCCATTCCGTGGCTAAGGCGGAAGAGGGAATAGCCAATCTCGCGCTCGCCGTTGATCAGCTGCCAAACGACGGGTGCTGAGCCGCGGTAGCGCGGCAGAGCCGAGTAGTGGGCTCCGACGAAGCCATGCGGGACCGACGCGAGGATATCGTCGGGAATCAGCTGATACCAGCCAGCAACCAGGACGACACTCGGACTAGCATCAAGGATTGCCTTGTACGCGCTGGTACTTCGTCGCACCACCGCAATTGGGAGCCCCTCCTCGACGCATAGCGCTTGAAGATCCGTAAGCCGCGAGCGACTGTCGTGGGAGTCGTCCCAGGTAACGACGACTGCCGGTCGTAGTCGCGCCGCAACGAGACTCCGCGTTAGGCGAAGCGTCATTTCCTTTGTGCCGAGAACTGCGATGCGTCCGCTGGACGTTCGACTACCCGGCAGTTTCATACCGCAAGGCTATACTGTGGACGCCCAGGATCGACCTTGTCTGGGCCCCTTCTGATTAGAGGAGTTCAGTTCATTGTCCTTGCGCAACCGTGCCGTAATGGTCACCGGAGGGGCCGGGTTCATCGGCAGCCACCTCGTCGACCGGCTTGTGTCGGAGAATCCCAGCACCCTTGTTGTCGTGGACAACTACTTCCTAGGGAGCGATGCCAATCTCGCGGAGGCACGGCGGGCGCGACCGGATCTGGAAGTGCTCCGTCTTGACGCTTCCAATCTTGCAGCAATGCAAGATGTCGTCACCCAGTATTCCATCGAGACTGTATTTGATCTCGCGGTAGTTCCGCTTCCCACTTCGCTGACGTATCCGCATTGGACAATGCTCACGAATATCGGCATAACCGCGACATTCTGTGAGATAGCACGCCGCGGGCTCATCGAGAGGCTCGTCCACATGTCCAGTTCAGAGACGTACGGCTCTGGGCGATATGTCCCAATGGACGAGGGCCATCCGGACGACGCGATTACCCCGTATGCGGCATCGAAGGCCGCCGAAGACCACATCATTCGCTCATATGTCCAGACATTCGGCATCGACGCTACTGTGGTGCGCCCCTTCAACAACTACGGGCCCCGTCAAAATCCGGGTTCCTATGCGGGCGTGATCCCCATCGTTATCCAGCGAGTCCTCAACGGTGTACCGATTGAGATCCACGGTGATGGTGAACAGTCGAGAGACTTCACCTTCGTTCGTGACACCGCGGACTTTACCGTGGCCATTCATGAGACTCCTGAGGCCCGAGGCCGCGAAATCAACGTGGCGACCGGCGTGGGCACGTCGATCAACACTCTGGTGCGCCGCACGCTGGATATCATGGGTGTTCCGGATCATCCGATCGTGCATACGCCCGAACGTCCAGGCGATGTCCGCCGGCACGCGGCAGACGCAAGTTTGCTGGTGTCCTTAGTGGGACGCCAGCCGGCGGTTCTTGATGACGAGGCGCTGGCCGAAACAGTGGAGTGGTACCGGGGCGTTCTTCGATGATGCGGCTGAATGTCCCGCTGTTGGGGCAAGAGGAGGCTGACGCAGTTGCGCGCGTTCTGTCCACCGGCTACCTGACGCAAGGTGCTCAGGCGGCGGAGTTTGAACGCCTCGTGGCCGAACTCGTGGGAACTAATCACGCCTTCGCCACGAGTTCTGCGACCACCGGTCTCCACCTCGCGTTGGTTGCGCTAGGTGTCGAGCCAGGTGACGAGGTCGTAATTCCGGACTTCAGTTTTCCTGCCACAGCGAATGTCATTGTTCAACAGGGCGCGGTGCCCATCTTCGTCGACATTCGCTTGGATGACTTTGGAATGGACCCAGAGCAACTGGACCGAGCAATCACACCACGCACCAAGGTGATCATGCCCGTTCATGCCTTTGGCCTCATCGCCGACATGGACCCAATCTTGGAGATCGCGCAGGCCCATGAACTCCCTGTAGTGGAGGACGCTGCTTGCGCACTTGGCGCTCAGTACCGTGGTCGGCAAGCAGGATCTTTGGGTACGCTCGGCGTCTTTTCTTTTCACCCACGCAAGGTAATCACCACTGCTGAGGGTGGCATGATCATGACGGACAGCCAGCAACTAGCCGAACGACTTGCAATTTTGCGCTCACACGGCGCGGTACGCGGCGACCACTTCATGTCGTTCATCGAAGCAGGGTTCAACTACAGGCTCTCTGATGTCCACGCTGCGATCGGAGTTGCGCAGATGGCTCGCCTCGACACGATCCTCACCGAGCGACGCAAACGTGCTGACCAGTATGCGACTCTTCTTACGGATAGTGCCGGGATACGTGCTCCACAAACGCCTGCGGACCGAAGCCACACCTATCAGTCGTACGTCGTCATGCTTGACGAAGGTATCCAGCGTGACCGAGTGATTGACGGCATGCGCGCTCGCGGAATCGAAACGACCCTCGGTACGTATGGGATGCACCTTCAGCCGTATTTTCGAAGCCGGTTCAATATCAGTGATGCCGCACTGCCGAACGCTACTCGTGCACATCGGAGTGCGCTCACGTTGCCACTTCATCAGGACATGACAGATGCGGACGTGGACAAGGTCGTCACGTCGCTAGCGGCCTCGGTGCGGGATTCATGGTCGTGATTGGTGCCGCCACATGACCTCGGGGTTCCATCTGACGTTTGACGTCGACTGGGCTCCGGACTGGAGTGTTCGCGAGACTCTTGCCATGCTTGAGGATGCCAACGCCAAGGCCACCTTCTTCATCACCCACAAGAGCCCGACTATTGACGAAATCCTTTCCAAAGGACACGAGGTAGGTATTCATCCAAATTTCCAGGCAGGCTCGACCCAAGGCGCACACCCCGTGGAGGTTGTTGGGAGGCTCCTCGACCTACTTCCAGAGGCCCGGGCCATTCGAACCCACGGTCTAGTCCAGGGTTCGCTGTTGTTCACGGAGGTACTTTCTGCCTTCCCGGCCCTTCGTTACGACCTGAGCATCCTCACGTACAAGTTTCCTCACACAGGTTGGTTCGACTGGCACCTCGGTGGAACACATATGAGGCGAATAAACTACGTATGGGAGGATGATTTCGCATTCGAAGACCCAGTGCATGACTGGAGCGAGTACGTGCCAATGTCAGATGTTGACATTCTTGACTTCCATCCCATCCATGTCTCGCTTAACTCGAATAGCGGTGTTAGCTACACCCGGGTAAAGAAGACGCTAGGCTCTCGACCACTGAACAAGTTGAGCCAGGACGAAGGAATGCCTTACCGTGAAACGGGACCAGGAACTCAGAATTTCCTTTCAGCGATACTTCGGTCTCCTTACCGGTGCCTTTCTTTCGAGGAGGTCTTATGCGTGTAGGACTGATTGGGCGGACACATTGGATCCGAGACACAGGGATTCTCGCACGTGCGCGTGGCTTCGACGTCGCATTCTTAGCTACCGCAGCCGCATCGCCTGGCAGCCGGGTGGGTGTCGCGGAGCTTAGAGCGTTCGCACTCGAGGCGGGTATCACCTTTACCGACGACGTACGCATCGAACGCCAAGCACTTGAGGCAGATGTGTGTCTCTCCGTCAACTGGACCACGGTGCTTAGGCAACCATTCCTTGACCGATTTCCCCACGGAATATTGAACGCTCACGCTGGCGATTTGCCCCGCTACCGGGGCAACGCCACTCTCAACTGGGCGATTCTGAATGGGGAGACCGAAGCCTGCTTGACGGTCCATCGAATGGTGGAGGCACTGGATGCGGGACCAATCGCCTTGCAGAAGAGGCGGCCCATAGGACCGGACGACGATATGTCCGTACTGTCAGCGTGGCTCGATAAGGTCATCCCTTCCGCACTCGTCGAGGCCCTCGAGGGCCTTCAGGCGGGAACGCTTACGTTCACAGACCAGAATGTTGCGGTACGTCCGCTGCGGGCGTACCCACGCAAGCCGGAGGACTCGCGGATCGACTGGTCCGCATCGGCCGAGGCGGTAGTGCGACTCGTGCGGGCCTCCTCTCCGCCGTTCAGCGGTGCGCGATGTATCACCGAACAGGGCGATGAGGTCGTCATCTATCGTGCGCGTGTCCATGAACCCGACCACGACTTCCTCGCAGTACCTGGCCAGGTTTGCTTCGCCAATGATGGCAATCCCGTGATTGCTACAGGTTCCGGGATGGTGGAGGTGCTTGAATGTGCTGACGATGCTGCCACTAAGCGCAGGATTCTTAGCTCTCTCCGGAATCGATTGGTTTAGAACCGATGTCAATCTTCGCAGGCATCGATCCCGCGATACAAAGGGCTACGCTTTGGGCGAGTATCGCATGGCACGCATGGCGCAAACCGACTCCGGAGCTCGAGTGGGTAGTCGGACCGGTGGAAGTTGCTGGGCTTGTGCGCGCGTTGACGGAGGCACTGCCGTCGGCGGAGTCAGCGGTTCACGAGGCTCACCCCTTCTACGCGCACGCTTATGACTGGGTCACACCTGCGGGGAGATCTCATCTCAGGCGACTTCTTCAGGGTCCATGGAAGCTCGGCGAGTTGATGGCGCGAGCCAGAGGCTTCCTCTACGTGGGCGGCGTCGGCTTCCTCGACACGATGAACGATGGCCGCAGCTACGAGTTTTCGGTATTGCGCGCACGGGGTAAAAAGATCGTGTGCTATTTCACCGGCAATGACATCCGCTCGCCGAAGCTTTCCGCACAGAGGGAGTCAGCCACAGGAGAACCGAACCTCGGCACCTACCTGGCTGAGACGGACCCGAGGTTCGCCTCTGACGCCTATGAACTGAGCAAGCGTGCATTGGCTGAAAGCGCCGAACGCCATGCACATGTCATCTTTAACGCCGATGTGGGACAACCAGGCCACTTCACGCGGCCCAGCGAACCGTTCCTGTACTTCCATCCTGACGCGGAGATTTGCGACGACTTTTCCAAGTTCGCGACCCCTACGAAGCCGATTATTCTTCACGCACCGTCGTCGCCGGTGGTCAAAGGAACTCAATTGGTGCGCGCCGCGATCAACGAACTCCGGGATGAGGGATTTGAGTTCGAGTACGTAGAACTCGTTCGGGAGCCGCATGATCAGGTTCGTGAACAACTTAAGCGCGCCCACATCGTACTGAATCAGTTCTACTCTGAAGTCCCTGGAGTCTTCGGTGTTGAAGCGCTGGCGGCAGGCTGCGTCGTGCTAATGCGCGCCGATGAGCGGGATGAACCAATCCTGCCGATCGGTTCTAATCGAGCCTGGGTCGTCACGCGCCACTACCAAGTGACCAAGCACCTGCGAGAGTTGCTTGTGGCACCAGACGGCTGGGAAGGCCAAGCGCGTGCAGGCGTTGCGTGGGTTCGGGCCCATGCATCTGCAGCCGTTACGGGAGAGATTCTCCGCAACACGCTATCGCGCATTGAGTGAGATCATGTGCGGACGTGAGCGTAGCAGGTTCGGGCGCTGAAAATATCGCGGTGCCGAATCAGCGACGGTCTCCTTTGTACGTACCCTTGTTTCCGTGCACGGCATCCCGCGGTGCCGGGGCCCGCGCTCGCCCTACACCTCACTCCGATAAAAGTTCAGGTAGCTCTTACTTGCAGTCGGCCCTCGCTGACCCCGGTACCGAGACCCGTACTTAGTAGAGCCGTACGGGTGCTCCGCAGGCGACGTGAGCCGGAAGAAGCACA
>Ga0222423_1001246_pt1 | contig 12123 bp, 10 predicted proteins | sample 3A0metagenome_FD_182472 | JGI IMG/M metagenome (GOLD analysis project Ga0222423, IMG submission 182472) | Enriched microbial communities from leaf-cutter ant dump, University of Wisconsin, Madison, United States - 3A0 (version 2) | ecosystem: Environmental > Terrestrial > Nest > Insects nest >...
ACCACACGATCGAGTGCGGCCCGTCGAGCACATCCGCCGTGATCTCCTTGCCACGGTAGGCAGGCAAACAGTGCAGTACCTGTGCACCCGGCGCAGCCAACTCAAGCGTGCGCGCGTTGACCTGATAGGGCTCAAACTGGCCGTGCCGGGCTGTCGCCTCGTCCTCGTCGCCCATCGACACCCACGTGTCGGTGGCGATGACGTCAGCGCCACGCACCGCGTCGTCATGGTCGGTGGTGACGTTCACGGAGCCACCATGTTCGGCAGCAATGCGCTTAGCATCGAGCACCACCTGCTCATTGGGCAGGTAATCCGCAGGTGCTCCGATACGCACGTGCATGCCCGCGAGCGCCCCACCCAGCAGGTAGGAATGGGCCATGTTGTTGGCGCCATCGCCCACGTAGGTCAGTGTCAGCCCCGCGAGCGCATCCACTCCCCCGCGCGCGTCGGCAATTGCGGCCAGGTCGGCAAGGATCTGGCACGGATGGAAGGAGTCGGTCAGCGCGTTGACCACGGGCACTCCCGCATGTTCGGCCATCTGTTCCACCCGGTCCTGCCCAAAGGTGCGCCACACCACGGTGGAGACCTGCCGGCCCAGCACGCGCGCAGTATCGGCGACCGATTCGCCCCGCCCCATCTGCGACCCCTGCGCGTCGATAACCAGCGGATAGCCCCCCAGTTCGGCCACCCCTACCGCGAACGATACGCGCGTGCGCGTGGAGGGCTTGTCGAACATGATGGCCACCGATTGCGGCCCTTCATAGGGACGACGCAGGTACCGGTTGGTGCGAAGTGCCAGCGCCAGTTCAAGGACTTCACGCTGTTCGGACGCGGTGAGGTCGTCATCGCGCAGGAAGTGCCGGATCATGCGTTGCCCTCCTGCGGCGATGGGGAAACGGGGGCAGCGGCCTGCGGGCCGGGGTGTGTCGCGGCATGCGGGCCGGAGTGCGTAGCCAGGTACTCGCCCAGCCAGGCGACAAACGGAGCAGCCTCGTCCTGCGTCAGCGTGAGCGAGGGAGCCAAGCGCACGGTGTCGGGGCTGGGCGGGTTGACGATGAAGCCCGCATCCAATGCCTCAGCAGCCACCTGGGCGCTGATCTGGGATTCGAGGTGAATGCCCAACAGCAGCCCTTCACCGCGCACCTCCACCACACCGGGCAGCGCGCCCACACTGTGCTTGATCCACTCACCCATCGCCTTGACGTGGGCGAGGAGGCCACGCTGGTCGATCGCGTCCAGCGTGGCAAGTGCTGCAGCTGCCGCCAATGGGTTGCCTCCAAAGGTGGTGCCATGCTGACCCGCAGTGAGCAACGTGGCGGCGTGGGTACCGAAGGCGACCACGGCCCCAATGGGGAACCCTCCGCCTAGACCCTTGGCCAAGGTCACCACGTCCGGTGTGATGCCGTGCGCGTGCATCGCCAGCCACTGTCCCGTGCGGGCAATGCCGGTCTGCACCTCGTCGGCCACCATGAGCGCGCCGTAACGCGTGGTGAGGTCACGTACCGCTTGCAGAAATTCGTGCGTGAGCGGCTTCACGCCCGCCTCGCCCTGGATGGGTTCGACAAACACGGCAGCCACGTCCTCACCCATGGCAGCCGTCAGCGCTGCAACGTCGTTGGGGGCCACGAACTCCACACCCGGAGCCAACGGCGCAAATGGCTCGCGGTAGGCCGCTTTGTGGGTCAATGCCAGCGCGCCCGTGGAACGCCCGTGAAAGGACCCTTCCAGTGCCAGGATGCGAGTGCGGCCGGTGCGCCGTGACATCTTGAAGGCAGCCTCGTTGGCTTCGGTGCCGGAGTTGGCCAGGAACACGCGGGAGCCTTGTGGCGCGCCGGTGATGTCCAGCAGTCGTTCGGCTAGTTCGATTTGCGGTGTGGTGGCAAAGAAGTTGGAGGCGTGCGCCAACGTTGAGGCTTGACGGGTAATGGCAGCAACCCACTGCGGGTCGGCGTGGCCCAATGCGTTAACGGCGATGCCGCCCAGCAAGTCAAGGTAACGTACCCCGTCTGCGTCCCACACGTACGAGCCTTCGCCCCGGGTCAGCACCCGTAGCGGCCGCCCGAACGTGCCCATCAGCGCCTGGGAGTAGCGATCCAGGCCCTCGTCACCTAGTGGTCCGATCATGCCCACAACTCCACATCGTCAGGGCGCACCATGGTGCCAATGCCGCGAGAGGTAAAGATCTCCGTCAGCAGGGAGTGTGCGGAGCGGCCGTCAATAATGTGAGCCTGGCTGACCCCGCCGCGCACGGCCCGCAGGCACGCCTCCATCTTGGGGACCATGCCCGATTCCAGCGTCGGCAACATTTTTTCCACATCGGACGCGTGAATGCGCCGCACCAGCGACTCCGGGTCAGGCCAGGCCGAATACAGACCTTCGACGTTGGTGAGCATGACGAGTTTGCGCGCGCGCAGGGCCACGGCCAACGAGGCGGCAGCCGTATCCGCGTTGACGTTGAGCACCTGGGTGGGGTCATCAACATCCGGTGCAACGGTGGACACCACCGGGATACGGCCGGCATTGATGATGTCTTGCACGGCTGCCGGGTTGACCTTGACCACGTCTCCCACCAGTCCCACGTCCACTGGCTCACCGTCGATGACGGCGGGACGGCGACGCGCTTGGAGTAGCCCTGCATCCTCGCCCGACAGACCCACGGCGAGGGGTCCGTGGTCATTGATCAGACCCACCAATTCACGCGAGACCTGACCGGTCAGCACCATGCGCACCACGTCCATGGCCTCAGGTGTGGTAACCCGCAGGCCACCTTTGAACTCGCTTTCAATGCCCAGGCGGCTGAGCATGTCGTTGATCTGCGGTCCGCCCCCGTGGACCACCACGGGCTTGAGGCCCAGGAGGCGCAAGTGAACGATGTCCTGAGCAAAAGCCCGCTTCAGCGAGTCGTCGACCATGGCGTTGCCGCCATATTTCACCACCACGATGTGCCCGTGAAACTGCTCAATCCACGGCATGGCGTCAATGAGCACACTGACCTTCTGTTGCGGCGTGAGGTCGGGGGCGTCGGCGGTCACGGTGGGTGCCGTCAGGGTGGCCGATGCAGCGGTGGTCGCAGGTGCCGCAGTGGTCGCGGTGGGTGCCGTCAGGGTGGCCGATGCAGCGGTGGTCGCAGGTGCCGCAGTGGTCGCGGTGGGGACGATGCCCGTGGTGTCGTTCATGAGGAGTACGCGCTGTTCTCTGTGACGTAGTCATGGGTGAGGTCGTTGGTCCACACCGTGGCACTGGCCGCACCGGCGTGCAGGTCAATGGTGACGGTGACATCCCGATCGGATAGATCAACCAGCTCGCGGTCATCACCCACGCCTGCCGCCCGGCATACCTGGATGCCGTTGATGGTCACATCCAGCGCTGAGGCGTCGAACGGCGCGACCGACTCGGGCACCGTCCCGACGGCCGCAATGACGCGGCCCCAGTTGGGGTCCTGCCCAAAGATGGCGGCCTTGAACAGGTTTGACCGCGATACCGCGCGCGCGACCGCCTCGGCCGCGGCTTCACTCGTGGCACCGTTCACGGTGATGGCGATGTCGTGGCTGGCGCCTTCCGCGTCGCGGAGCAACTGCTGGGCAAGGTCATGACACACGAGCGTGAGCGCGGCCTGGAAGGCAGACGGCTCTGGAGACTCCTGTGAGGCCCCGCTGGACAGCAAAATCACCGTGTCGTTGGTGGACATGCATCCATCAGAGTCCAGGCGGTTGAGCGTGGTCCGCACTGCTTCACTAAGGGCCAGGCGAGCCGTTGCCGCGTCAACAACAGCGTCCGTGGTGATCACGCACAGCATCGTCGCCATCCCCGGCGCCAGCATGCCCGCCCCCTTGGCCATGGCGCCGATGCTCCACCCGTCGCGGTCAATCACTGCGGTCTTTGCCACGGTATCGGTGGTCATGATGGCGGTGGCCGCGTCGGATCCGCCCTGTGCGCTGAGGGAGTGAACCGCCATATCAACACCGGTAAGCAGCGTGTCCATGGGCAAACGCACGCCAATGAGTCCGGTGGAGCACACGGCAACATCTGCCGAGGACACCTCTTTGCCCGTTGCCTGTAAGGAGGCGGCGACGTGTTCGGCCGTGGCGTGCGTGTCGGCAAAGCCTGCGGCACCGGTAGCGGCGTTCGCGCCTCCGGAGTTGAGTACCACGGCGTCAATTCGTCCGTCGGCAGCAACCTGACGACTCCATGTCACGGGTGCGGCCTGAACGCGATTGCCCGTGAACACACCTACCCCGATGTACTGCGGCCCCTCGTTGACAACCAACGCCAGATCGGGCTTGCCACTGGCTTTGATGCCAGCGCTCACGCCTGCGGCGAGAAAGCCCTTCGGGTGGGTGACGGACACGTCATGACCTTTCTGTCAGTCACCGCGCATATGCGCAGTGTCGAGTGGCACGCTAGGGCGCGACGCCCATGGTGGTCAGGCCGGTGGTTTCGGCAAAGCCACAGGCAATGTTGAGAGACTGCAGCGCTGCCCCCGCAGTGCCCTTCACCAGATTGTCCAGGGCGCATACGGCCAGGACGTTGCCTGCTTGCTTGTCGACTGCCACTTGAATGAGCGCGGTGTTGGCTCCCAGCGTGGCGGCGGTGGTGGGCAACTGGCCTTCCGGAAGCACGCTGACGAACGGCTCGTCCGCGTAGGCCGACTCCCACGCCTCGCGCACCTGGGCCGCACTCACACCGGGCGCAATCGGAGCGCTTACGGAGGCGAGAATCCCCCGCGACATGGGCACCAGAATGGGCGTAAAACTCACGCGGACATCGGCCGCCGAGGCACCGCGCAGATTCTGGACGATCTCCGGAATGTGTCGGTGAGAACCCCCAAACGCATACGGGGCCGCGGAGCCGAGCCCTTCGGCCGCCAGCATGGCGGGAGCGAGCTTCTTGCCTGCACCGGAATAGCCCACCGCAAGGGTGGCCACGATGCCCATCGGGTCCACCAGCCCCGCGGCCACGCCCGGTTGAATTGCCAAGGTGACAGCTGATGCGTTGCATCCGGGTGCGGCAATGCGGCGCGCCCCGACAAGTGCGTCCCGCCCACGCCCGGTGGCGGTGATGAGTTCTGGGATCCCGTACGGCCAGGTACCAGCGTGTTCGCCGCCGTAATACCGTGCCCAGTCGTCACTGCTGGCGAGCCGATAGTCGGCGCCGCAGTCGATCACGAGCACGTCGTCGGGTAGCTGTGCTGCCACTGCGGCCGAAGTGCCGTGCGGCAGTGCCAGGATAACGACGTCGTGCGACGCCAAATTCTCAGCCGTGGTGTCAGTCAGAATCCGCGCGGCAAAGGGCCGCAGGTGCGGGTGGTGCATGCCAAGCGTGTCGCCCACGCTCGAGTGCGCAGTCAGTGCCCCAAACTCAAGTTCCGGGTGCGCGGCAAAGACGCGCAGCACCTCGCCTCCGACGTATCCGGATGCTCCCGCAACGGCCACTGACAGGCTCATGGTGCATAACTATACACGACTATGCATGTTCGCGGAACGATCGGGCGTACCCACTGGCGCGTGTGCACCCCTCGCGGGCACACTGGCAGCATGCAAAACCTGCGGATGCGCGTCATGAGCGCGGCCGATCTGCCAGCCGTTGCGGCGCTGAACAATGCCGCACACCCCGCCATGACCGTGCTAACCGATGACCAGATGACTCACCTGTTTGATCTGAGCGATATTGCGCTCGTGGGGATCAATCGCGACCGCGAGATCATCGCGTTCCTGATCTGCCTGGCGATGGGCAAACCCTACGAATCAGAGAACTACCGCTGGTTCGAGGAGCGTGGGGTCCGCCACCTGTATGTGGATCGCGTGGTTGTGGCACCCTCGGCCAAGGGCACAGGCATTGGCACGGCACTGTACGAGTCCGTCTTTGCCCACGCCCGCCAAATTGGCGCCAACGACGTCACGGCCGAGGTCACCATCAACCCGCCCAACACCACCGGGGCACTCTTTCACGAGCGGCTGGGATTTCGACGCCTGGCCGAACAGGACACGCGTGGCGGAACGGTTCGCGTGGCGCTACTGGCCCGCTCCGTGTACTGAGCACGCCATCAGGCAACCTCCTAGGCTGTCGTGATGCGCATCCTCATCGTTGGCGGTACCGGGCTGATCTCATCGGCCTTGGCGAGATACTGCACCGCTCAAGGCGACCAACTCACCCTCATCAATCGAGGACGCACAAAGGTTGCCCCGCCCCTTACCGGTGCGCATGTACTTCACGCCGATGCCACCGATGCCACTGCGATGCGCTCGCTCATGCACGGAGCACGGCTACGTGGCGAACGTTGGGATGCCGTGGTCCAATTTGTAGCCTTCGGTCCCGACCATGTGCACGACGACGTGGTCACCTTCGCGTCGCTCACTGACAGATATGTGTTGATTGCCACCGCGGCGGCCTACAGCTCGTACGAGCGTGCACACCTGTTGCGGGAGGACGCTCCTCAGCACAACCCCTGGTGGCAATATGCCCGTGACAAAGCAGAGGCGGAGCAGGTGCTACACGACGAGGCCACTGCCGCCTCGCTCGAATACACCATCGTGCGGCCTGCACACACATATGGGGACAGCAAGATCCCTGGCTACACCGGAGTGTCCCGGCACCCGTGGACGCTGGTGGACCGGATGCGCCGCGGAGCCGACATCATCATTCCCGGGGACGGCACAGCCGCATGGACGCTCACCCATGCTAGTGATGTCGCCAGCGCAATACGCGGCCTCATTGACACGCCCGCGGCTGCAGGGCGCGCCGTTCACGTCACCTCCAACGAGGCGCTGACCTGGACAGGAATCCACCGTCACATTGCGCACGCTGCAGGATTGAGCGACGCACGATTCGAGGATCAGGTGGTCCACATCCCCTCCGACGCACTCGTCGCCGCCTTCCCGTCCCAGGCGGGATCGATTTACGGAGACAAGATGCACAGCGCCGTGTACGACACCAGCCTCATCCACCAGTTGCTACCGCACTGGCAGGCCGAGACACCTTTTGCCGAGGGGATTGAACGCACCATCGCGGCCTTCGAGGCCAATCCGTCATGGCGCACGGTGGACCAGGACACGGATACGGCATTTGACCGACTTGGGCAGATTTACCGAGACGCACTCGCTGCGGCCAGACAGTAAGGCGCCACTGTGCTTTGCTGGTGCCCATGAGGTCCGCGGGCGTCGCATCGATCCTGGCTCTATGCCTGGCCGTTGCCGCATGCTCCGCCGCTGAAACAGGCGAGACACCCGGTCCGCGCGCGGTGGTCGGCACCAGCGTTGGCCCGACCACCGCTGGCAGTGCAACACCAGCGTCGACCACATCGTCCTCACATGTGTCGCAGCCGCCCGTGAGCGCCCCGGACAGGCCCGAGTCCACGACGCAATCTATTGACCCGCCCATCATTGAGCCCATTCAGACCACACCCACCCCGGACGTGGTCGATCCCTGCCTCCCTAGGCACCCCGGTGCTCAGGATGACAGCGGCGCTCTTGCACCGCTCGCCCCACACCGTTACGTCAATATTTGCCTGGGTATGTCGTTTGCCGAGGCCACGACCGCAATGCCCGGGCCGACGATTGCGGGCCTTGCGCAGTGCCCGTGGTATGCCTACGTTCTTGCCGCGGACGATCCCGGACTGTACGTGGCTGCCGTCTCCGACCCCGCTGTGCCCGGCGATGCGATCACCAAGTTCGCAATGACATGGACCGGAGGTCTTGCCCGCGCAGCCTCGTTCCCGGCTCCACGAACTGCCGAGGGCATTTCGGTGGGCTCCCTCATAGCGGACGTACGTTCGGCTTATCCACGCGCCGCCGACGTCACCGTTGCCGACCCGGCGCTAGGACAGCGCCGCCAACTAGTGATTACTGGCCCCCTGGACACGGCAATGGCCTTTGACGTCACCGAGGGCCGAGTTTCCGCCATCTACTGGGGTACCGGCGTTGATCACGGCTCCATTGCCGAGCTATGTTCTTTGTAGAAACTACACCTTTAGCAGGCACGTCATTGTTTCTAGCCCCGCATGGGTTTACAGTTGAGGATGCATGTCGAACCGCTTCGACATGGGCCGCTCCCTCGCGCTCCCGCAGCACCCTCACACCACGGGTGCCGCGCAAGTGCCCGTGGCGCGGTGGGACAGTTCACCACACATGTCCAGCGGGTACGTAGCACAACCTCGGGAGTAAAGCATGCGCGTGTTGTTCATCGGCGGTACTGGACTGATCTCGTCTGCGTCAACGTCATTGCTTATCGAGCGCGAGCACGACCTCACCCTCGTCACGCGCGGCACCTCGGCAAAGGCGGCAATCCCCCAGCGCGCCCGCGCCATCGTCGCCGATGCCCTTGATGCCCCCCAACTACGCGCGGCGCTGGCCCGCGATGTGGCCGCACACGGCGAGTACGACGCAGTCGTGCAGTGGATCGGCTTCTCGCCCGATCACATTTCCGACGACATCATCACGTTCGCCAACCTCACCAAGCAGTACGTATTCATCTCGTCGGCGTCGGCGTATCAGACGCCCCCGAAGCATTACGTCGTCAGCGAAGACACCACAGCACTCCACAACCCCTTCTGGCAGTACTCACGAGACAAGGCGGAATCCGAGTACCGCCTACGAATCGCCACCGCCGAAAGTGGCTTCCCCGCCACCGTGGTGCGCCCGTCACACACCTACGGCTACGCCGAAATTCCCGCCGGTATCAACTCGTGGACCAAACCCTGGACCTGGGCTGATCGCCTACTACGTGGCGCACCCATGGTGGCGCACGGCGATGGCGCGAGCCTATGGACGCTGACCGATCACCGCGACTTCGCGGTCGGGCTGGTCGGCTTACTCGGCAACGATGCTGCGATCGGCACCGACTTTCACATCACCTCGGACGACGTCCTCAGCTGGAACCAGATTCACGAATATATCGCCGGTGCGCTAGGGGTCAGCGACGAACAACTCGCCGAACAAACAGTGCACATCCCGTCGACCCTCCTGGCTCGATTCAATCAGGAAGCATTTGAAGGACCACTCCTGGGCGACAAGACCAATGCAGGCATCTTCGACAACGCAAAACTGCGGGCGATCGTGCCCGATTTCGCCACGCGCCATCACTTTGCCGACGCCATCCACGAGTCGGTCGCGTGGTTCCGGGCCGATCCGGCACGCCAAGGCATCGACGACGCCGCCAACGCACTGTGGGACGACGTTGCCGCTCGGTATATGCGCGGCATCGAGGCGATGTTCGCCTAGGTACTGAGGCGATGTTTGCCTAACGCTGGAGCTTTGTCTCGACCCGCGCCAACAGGTCGTCCCAGGCAGCGACGAACGCCGCCACCCCGTCGGCCTCCAGGCGTGCCGTGACATCGGCGAGCGACACGCCCGCGTGAGCGACTGCGTCAAGAACGGCGCGTGCCTCATCGGCACAGCCGCGCACCGTATCCGAGTCCGATTCCGCATTCCCGTGCTCCCGGAACGCCGCTCGTGTGGCCGGCGGCATGGTGTTGACCACGCCAGCCGTGACCAACTCGTCAACGTACATCGTGTCCGGATATGCGGGATCCTTCACCGATGTTGATGCCCACAACGGCCGCTGTGGATGCGCACCCCGGGTGGACATGTCGATCCAGCGACGCTGACTAAATCGCTCGTCGTACAGTTCCATAGCCAAGCGCGCGTTCGCGATCGCCGTGCTACCGCGTGCCGGGTGCGTGGGCGGCAAGAGTGCGTCAACTGCCGTGTCGACACGGCTGACAAAGAACGACGCGACCGAGACGATGCGCGCCGGGTCAAGGCCCGCGGAAATGGCCCCCTCAATGCCATCCATGAAGGCATCGATCACCTGGCCGTACCGCTCAAGCGAAAAGATCAACGTGACGTTGATACAGATCCCTTCGGCGAGTGCCTGCGTCATGGCAGGCAGACCCTCGACAGTCGCAGGAATCTTAATCATCACGTTGGGCCGATCAACCAGCCACCACAGGTGCCTAGCCTCCGCGAGGGTGCCGGCGGTGTCGTGGGCAAGGCGCGGATCCACCTCAATGGAGACCCGCCCGTCTACTCCGCCGGAGGATTCGAAGACATCCATCAACACGTCGCACGCCTCACGCACGTCTGTTGCCGTGATGGTGCGAATAGCTTCGCCCACGTCCACACCGCGCGTGGCAAGGTCCTGGAGCTGGTCATCGTAGGCGCGGGAGTCCTTGATGGCGGCCCGGAAGATGCTGGGATTGGTGGTCACGCCCACGACGTGGTCGGTGGCGACGTCCTCAGCCAGGCGACCGGAGCGGATTGCGGTGCGGCTGAGTTCGTCCAACCAGATGGAGACTCCAGCCGAACTGAGGGCGCCGAGTCGGTCAGACGGGGCGTCTGCAGCCGTGGCGGGGGTGGGGTTGGGGTTGTGGTTGGGGTTGGGGTTGTGGTTGGGGTTGGGGTTGGGGTTGGGGTTGGGGTTGGTGGAGTTCGACATGGGTCAACTCTTTTCCGCGGCCGGATCGGCCCGGCCCACATAGGCGCAACGAATACCCGGGGGTCGAATGTTCCACCCTGCTACGGGCGTAAGGTGGAAAGCGGCGTGTCAACCCGTGGGGGTAGGTCACGTCACCACAAGACGTGGCAGGCCTCATGGCCGCAGGCGGCGTAGCGCTTTGTCCCCAACCCGGGAGGTACCGGTGGAATCCACCGCAACCCAGTCACCTGCGTCGTCCACCTACGACGCCCCGGCCGATGCATTGGTCTTCTTTGGTGCCAGCGGCGACCTGGCCCGCAAGCAAATCTTTCCCGCTCTCCACGCCATGGTGGCGGCAGGAGAACTGGCCGTCCCCGTCGTCGGCGTGGCCCACTCACAGTGGACGGTTGCCGACCTGCGCACGCGCGCACGGGAGTCCGTGCTGGAACACGGCGGCGCGGACGACGCCCACCTAGCAACATTGCTGTCGCTGCTGGACTACGTGGACGGCGACTACGCCGATTCGGCCACATTTGATCGGCTACGCGACGCGCTCAGTGCCCATCAGGTAACCCACCCGGTGCACTACCTGGCCATTCCGCCGGCGCTATTTGAGACCGTCATTGACGGACTGCGCACCCACAACCTTCACCTCGGCGGCCGCGTGGTTGTCGAGAAGCCCTTTGGTCGTGATACGGCCTCTGCGCAAGAACTTGATGACGTGCTCTCGCGCGCCTTCCCCGACCCTGCCGTGTATCGAATCGACCACTACCTGGGCAAAGACGAAATCATGAACCTGCTGTATTTCAGGTTCGCGAACTCGTTCCTGGAGCCCGTGTGGAACCGCCACTACATCGACCACATCCAGATCACCCTGGCCGAAGACTTTGGCGTACAAGGACGTGGGTCGTTCTATGAATCCGCCGGCGCATTGCGTGACGTCATTCAAAACCACATCTTCCAGATTGTGGCGCTCCTGGCGATGGAGCCACCGGCCTATCAGGGCTATGACGCCGTGCAGGTTGCTAAGGAGGCTGTCTTTCGGTCAATGCGGCCGCTACGGCGCGACGATGTGGTGAGGGGGCAGTTTGTCGGGTATCGCGATGAGGTGGGAGTTGCCGCCGACTCGGACGTCGAGACCTTCGCTGCGGTGCGCCTTCACATTGATTCCTGGCGCTGGGCCGGTGTGCCGTGGCTACTGCGCACGGGCAAGATGCTGGCGACCACAGCGGGTGAAGTGGTGGTGTACTTCAAGCGACCACCGCAGACGCTATTTGACGATGCTCAAGACGACAAGCAACCCAATTACCTGCGGTTCCGCCTCAGTCCGGTATCGAGGATTGCGCTGGCCGCGCGCGTGAAGACGCCCGGTGAAGAATTCACCGGATCTCAGCAGGAACTCATGATTCAGACCGAGAGCCCGCTCGAACGTGCCCCCTACGAGCGGCTGCTTGCCGGTGCCATGGCGGCAGACCGGGCGCTGTTTACCTCACGCGGATCAGTGGAAGCTGCGTGGCGGGTTGTCGAACACGTCCTCACCGAACACCACGCCGCGATTGCCTACGAACCCGGAAGCTGGGGCCCGTCGCAGGCAGACCGCCTGGCCGCCGCGTCGGGAGGATGGCACGATCCCCTACCCGACGGCGCCACCTAGTCGTGCCGTCCTGCGCGGGTTCAGGTGTAGGTGAGGGCGTCGGATCTGGCAATGACTCC
>Ga0222423_1001249_pt1 | contig 12105 bp, 15 predicted proteins | sample 3A0metagenome_FD_182472 | JGI IMG/M metagenome (GOLD analysis project Ga0222423, IMG submission 182472) | Enriched microbial communities from leaf-cutter ant dump, University of Wisconsin, Madison, United States - 3A0 (version 2) | ecosystem: Environmental > Terrestrial > Nest > Insects nest >...
CCCACCCCCGCCCCCCACCCCCCGCCCGCCCCCCGCCCGCCCCCACCGGGCCCGCCCGTGAGGTGTGCACATTGGCGTGAGTTCGGTACAGCGCACTACCGAATCCGCGCCAAAGTGCACATCTGGGCGTCGCGCTGAGTTCAGCGGGCCCGGTGTGGGCAGCGCGGGCCGTCTGGATGAGGTCTGGATGAGGACCGGGGTGAGGGCGGGCCGGTGTGGGGGCTGGTGGGCCCGAGCGGCGCTGAGGTGTGCACCTTGGCGTGAGATCGGGACTGCGCACTACCGAAGCCGCGCCAAAGTGCACATCTGGGCGGGGTGTGCGGGCCGGGTGCATGATGGCGGGGTGAGCGCGGACGGGGTCGTCGTCGAGGTGCGGGGCCTGCGCGTGGTGCGGGGGACGACGACGGCGCTCGCCGGCGTGGACCTCGACGTCCCGAGCCATCAGATCGTCGGGCTGCTCGGACCGAGCGGCTCCGGCAAGACGACCCTCATGCGCTCGATCGTCGGGGTCCAGCGGGTCACGGCGGGCGGGGTCACGGTGCTCGGCCGGCCTGCGGGCCACGCCCGGCTGCGGCGCGTGGTCGGGTACACCACCCAGGCGGCGAGCGTGTACGAGGACCTCACGGTGGCCGAGAACCTGCGCTACTTCGCGACGCTGCTCGGGGCGGACCGCACGAGCATCGACCGGGCGCTGGCCGCCGTCGACATGACGGGGCTCGCGGACCGCACCGTGGCGACGCTCTCGGGCGGCGAGCGGTCGCGCGTCTCGCTCGCGGCCGCGCTGCTCGGTGACCCGCAGCTCCTCGTGCTCGACGAGCCCACGGTCGGGCTCGACCCCGTGCTGCGACGCGACCTGTGGGACCTCTTCGCGAGGCTGCGCGACGGCGGCGTGAGCATCCTCGTGTCGAGCCACGTCATGGACGAGGCCACGCGTTGCGACCGTCTCGTCCTGCTGCGCGAGGGGAGCGTGCTCGCCGACGCGACCCTGCCGGAGCTGCTCGAACGGACCGGCACCTCGGAGGCGGGCGAGGCCTTCCTCGCGCTCGTCGAGGGGCGTCAGGAGGAAGCGCGATGACTCCCCGGCTGACGTTTGCGACCGCGTCGCGCGTGCTGACCCAGCTCCGTCACGACCACCGCACGATCGCGCTCATCATCGTGCTGCCGTGCGTCGTGCTCGGGCTCATCGCGTGGATCTTCGACGGCACGCCCGTGCTCGACCAGCTCGGGCCGGTCTACGTGGGGATCTTCCCGGTGATCGTGATGTTCCTCGTCACCTCGGTCGCGACGCTGCGCGAGCGGACCTCGGGCACGCTGGAGCGGCTCATGAGCCTGCCGCTGGGCAAGGGCGACTTCGTCACGGGGTACGCGCTCGCCTTCGGGCTGCTCGCCGTGGTGCAGGCGGCGGTGCTCGTGGCGTTCACGGTGTGGGTGTGCGGCATGGACGTCGCGGGAGACGCCTGGGTGCTCGTGCTGTGCGCCGTGCTCGCGGCCCTGCTCGGCAGCGCCCTCGGGCTCGCCGCATCGGCGCTCGCCCGCACCGAGTTCCAGGCCGTGCAGCTCATGCCGGCGGCGCTCTTCCCGCAGCTCATCGTGTGCGGGCTGGTCATGCCGCGCGCCCAGATGCCCCAGGTGCTCGAGGCGGTCTCGCGCGTCTTCCCGCTCACCTACGTGGTCGACGCGCTGACCGGCGTGGCGCGCGGGGCCGCACCCGGGGACATCTCCTCCGAGCTGCTCCTGGTGGCAGGGTTCATCGTGCTTGCCGTCGTCGGCGGATCGCTCACCCTGCGCCGCCGCACCCCCTGATCACGGCCGCGACGCGAAGCGCTCCAGCAGGTCGGCGTGCCCGAAGACGACGAGCAGGTCGTTCGCGGAGATCCGGGTCTCGGGTGTCGCGTACTCGAACTCCTCGCCGGGCGACTTCACGCCGACGACGGTCACCCCGTACCGCGTGCGCACCTTCGACTGGGCGAGCGTGAACCCGTGGGTCTCGCGCGGCGGGCGCATCTTGACCACGGTGAACCCGTCCTCGACCTCGATGTAGTCGAGCAGCTTGCCCGAGACGAGGTGGGCCACCCGCGCCCCGGCGTCGGCCTCGGGCGAGACCACGTGGTGCGCGCCGATGCGCTGCAGGATGCGCGCGTGCTCGGCGGAGATCGCCTTCGCCCAGATCTGCGGGGTCCCCAGGTCCACGAGGTTGCCCGTGATCAGGACGCTCGCCTCGAGCGCGGTGCCGACGCCGACGACGGCCACCGGGAAGTCCCGCACCCCGAGCTGGACGAGCGCCTCGGGGTTGGTCGCGTCCGCCTCGACGAGGGGCAGCCGCCCGGACCAGTGCTGGACCAGCTCCGGGTCGCGCTCGACCACGAGGACGTCGTGACCGAGACGGTCGAGCGTCGAGGCGATCGCGGCCCCGAAGCGGCCCATGCCGATCACGAGCACGCCCGAGCCCTCGGGGGCGCGCAAGGTCTCGCCCGTGGTGCTCGTCAGCAGGTGCTTGTCGCTGTCAGCCAATGATCGGCCTCTCCTCCGGGTAGCGGATCACACGGCGCCGCTCGCGCAGCGCGAGCGCGGCCGCCACCGTCATCGTGCCGGTGCGGCCCACGAACATCAATGCGGAGATCACGTACTTGCCGACGTCGGGCAGGTCCGGCGTGACCCCCGTGGACAGCCCGCACGTGCCGAACGCTGACAGCACCTCGAACAGGACCACGTCGAGCGTCCAGTCGGTGAGCTCGAGCAGCACGAGGCACGAGGCGAGCACGATCGTCGCTCCCACGAAGCTCGCGGCCACCGCGAGGCGCAGGGTGGAGCGCGGGATGCGACGGCCCCACACGTCCATGTCCCGGTCGCCGCGCGCCTCGGCGATGATCGCGAGGACGAGCACCGCGAGCGTGGTGACCTTGATGCCGCCGGCCGTCGAGGCGCTCCCGCCGCCCACGAACATCAGCGCGTCCGTCATGAGCCACGTGGCCTCGCGCATGTCGCCCACCTCGAGCGTGGCGAAGCCGCCCGAGCGGGGCATGACACCGGCGAAGAGCGCGGACAGCACGCGGGACGCGCCGTCCTGGGCGCCGAGCGTGTCGGGGTTGCCCCACTCGAAGGCCCCGATCGCGAGGGTGCTCAGAGCGGCGAGGGTGCCGCTCGTGACGAGGGTCAGCCGCGAGTGCAGGTTGAGCCGCCGCCATCTCTTGCGCCTGCGCCACACGGCGGCGAGGGACATGATCACGGGGAACCCGAGGGAGCCGAGGAAGACGCCCACGATGATCGGCAGCAGCACCCACCAGTCCCCGTAGTGCGGGACGAGGCCGTGCGGGGTGGGCACGAAGCCGGCGTTGTTGAACGCGGAGACGGCGTAGAACACGGAGTGCCACGCGGCCGAGCCGAGGTCCTCCTCGATCATCGCGAAGCGCGGGAACAGCACGAGCGCGAGCGCCGTCTCGATCGTCACGGACGCGATGACGACGGTGCGGATGAGCGAGCCGACCTCGCCGAGGCGCGCCGTCTTCGTCTCCGAGGCCGCGAGGAGCTTCTGGGTGAGCCCGATGTGCCGCGAGACGGCGAGCCCCAGCACGGACGCCAGCGTCATGACGCCCAGGCCGCCGATCTGGATGCCCAGCAGGATCACCACGTGCCCCCACGTGGACCAGTACTCGCCGGTGGGGACGGTGGTCAGTCCCGTGACGGACACCGCGGAGACGGCGGTGAACACGGCGTCCTCGAAGGGTGCGCGCTGACCGCTCGCGGTCGCGACGGGCATCGACAGCAGGGCCACGAAGATCGCGATGATCCCCGCGAAGGCCGTGACGGCGAGCCGCGCGGGGGAGCTGCGCGCGAGGCGGTCGACGAAGTCGCGCGGCCCCCACAGCACCGCGTCCCACGATCTCGCCATCCGCACCTCCCACCGGCGGGCTCCACTCTTCCACCTCGCGCCGCCGTGGTCCGTGCACGTCCCGGGCGCGCCGCCGTGGCTAGCGTGGGGCCATGACCACGGGACTGGTGTGGCACGACGGCGTGCTCGGCTACGACTTCGGCCCCACGCACCCCATGTCTCCCGTGCGGCTCGACCTGACGCTGCGGCTCGTGCGCGAGCTCGGGCTCCTGGACACCCCCGGGCTGTCGCTCGTGCCCGCGCGCGAGGTGTCCGACGGCGAGCTCCGGGCGGTCCACACCCCCGAGTACGTGCGCGCCGTGCGCGAGGCCTCGGTCCCCGGGGCACGCCCGGGCGGAGCCTTCGGGCTGGGCTCGGGGGACGTCCCGGCGTTCGAGGGCATGCACACCGCGAGCGCGCGCATCGTGGGCGGCTCGCTCGACGCGGCGCTCGCCGTCTGGCGCGGGGAGCTCGACCACGCGGTCAACGTCGCGGGTGGGCTGCACCACGCGATGCCGTCGGGCGCGTCGGGCTTCTGCATCTACAACGACGCCGCGGTCGCGATCCGCGGGCTCCTCGACGCGGGCGCGCGGCGCGTCGCGTACGTGGACGTCGACGCCCATCACGGCGACGGCGTCGAGGCCGTGTTCTGGGACGACCCGCGCGTGCTCACCGTCTCCGTCCACGAGTCCGGGCGGACCCTGTTCCCGGGCACGGGCTTCCCGCAGGACTGCGGCGGTCCGGGTGCGCAGGGCACGGCCGTGAACGTCGCGCTCCCCGCGGGGACGACGACGGCCGGCTGGGCGCGTGCGATCGAGGCGGTGGTCCCCGCCGTCGTGCGGGCCTTCGGGCCGGACGTCCTCGTGACCCAGCACGGCTGCGACGCCCACGTGCTGGACCCGCTCACCCACCTGCGCGTGAGCGTGGACGGCTTCCGCTGGGCGGCGGGCCTGCTGCACGGGCTCGCCCACGAGGTGACGGGCGGGCGGTGGCTCGCGCTCGGGGGCGGGGGCTACGCCGTCGTCGACGTCGTGCCGCGCGCGTGGGCGATCCTCGTCGCGGAGGCCGCCCACGCGGACCTCGACCGCGCGACGCCGCTCCCGGCGGTGTGGTGCGAGCACGCGGCCCGGTACCCGCACGCCCACGGCGTGCGACCGGGCGCCGAGCCCACGTCGCTCACGGACGGCGAGGAGGTCGTCGTGCGCGGCTGGGCCGCCGGCTACGACCCCGCGAGCGACCTCGACCGGGCGGTGCGGGCGACGCGGCGCTCCGTGTTCCCCCACCTCGGGCTGGACGTCGAGCTCGACTGACGTCACACCAGTCACACGAGACAACCCCTTCCACTCTGGTCCCACGAGGCCCTAGGCTGCGGCCAGGACGATCCCCACGGAAGATGGAGCACCATGTCGACGCAGCCCGCTCAGGCGCGGTTCCTCACGGTCCCCGAGGTCGCGGAGCAGATGCGCGTGTCGAACATGACCGTGTACCGGCTGCTGCACTCCGGTGAGCTGCCCGCGATCCGGGTCGGCCGCTCGTTCCGTGTACCGGTCGAGGCCCTCGAGGCGTACCTGTCGACGTACGTCGTCGAGCAGGCGGGCGGCGAGCAGGTAGGATAAGCGCGGACTTTTGCGGCCGGGCCCTCGAACGAGCGGTGCACGCCGTTCATCCACCGTCACGAGGAACTAGCGAGGACCTATGGGCTCCGTCATCAAGAAGCGCCGCAAGCGCATGTCGAAGAAGAAGCACCGCAAGCTGCTTCGCAAGACGCGCCACCAGCGCCGCAACAAGAAGTGACCTCGCGAGGGCCCGGCCGATGCCGGGCCTTCGTGCTCGACGGGACCCTGCGGCCGTCGTCGGACCGGCTCAGCGCCGCCCGGTGAGCGCGCGCTTGAGCGAGCGCAGCGCGAGACCCACGACCCACGCCGCACCGGCAAGGCTTGCGGCGTCGGCCCCGCGGCGCACGGTGCGCCGCCCGCTGCGGAACTCGCGCACGGGCCAGCCCACGGCCTGGGCGTGCTTGCGCAAGCGGCGGTCCGGGTTGATGGGGCACGGGTTGCCCACCTCGGACAGGATCGGGATGTCGTTCGCGGAGTCCCCGTAGGCGTAGCTCGCCTCGAGGTCGAGCCCGCGCTCGGCGGCGAGCTTGCGCACGGCCGTGGCCTTGGCCTTGCCGTGCAGGAGGTCCCCCACGAGGCGGCCGGTGTAGAAGCCGTCGCGGTGCTCGGCCACGGTGCCGAGCGCGCCCGTGGCGCCGAGGCGCCGGGCGATGAGCTCGCCGATCTCGAGGGGGGATGCCGTCACGAGCCACACCTCGTGGCCCGCCGCGAGGTGCTTCTCGAGCACGCGCTGCGTGCCGGGGAAGATCCGCAGCGCGAGCACCTCGTCGTAGACCTCCTCGCCGATCGCGGCGATCTCCGCGACGGAGTGGCCGGCGACGATGCTCAGCGCGCGCTCGCGGATCTCGGAGATCTGCTTGGAGTTCTCCCCGAACAGCCGGTAGCGCGCCTGGTGGACCCCGAACGTGAGCAGGTCCCACAGGCTGAAGAACTTGCGGCGGTAGAGCCCGCGCCCGAGGTGGAAGGCGCTCGCCCCGCGGATGATGGTGTTGTCGACGTCGAAGAACGCCGCGACGCTCGCGACCGGCGGGCGGTCTGCGGGCGATGCTGTCTCCGGGGGCACGCCGTCCACTGTATCGACGTCCTTCGAGTGGGGAGCGCGGGGCGCGGAGCGGTCGCGCGCGGACCTACCCTGGGCGCATGACTGCAGCCCAGCCCCGCGTGATCCTCTACAGCCGCGAGGGCTGCCACCTGTGCGACGCGGCGCGCGCGCTCGTCGAGCGCGAGGCGGCCGCCGTCGGGGCCTCGTGGGTCGAGGTGGACGTCGCGACGGACCCGGCCCTCGAGGAGGAGCACGGTGACCTCGTGCCCGTCGTCTTCGTCGACGGCGTGCGGCGGGGGATCTTCCGGATCGACGAGACGCGCTTGCGCCGCGCACTGGCGGCGCAAGCGCCGGCGTGATCAGCCCTGGGCGATCGTCGAGATCTCGAGCGTGATCTGGACCTTGTCGCTGACGAGCACGCCACCGGCCTCGAGTGCCGCGTTCCACGTGAGGCCGAAGTCCTTGCGGGAGATCGTGGTGGTGGCGGTGAAGCCCGCGCGCAGGTTGTCGAAGGCGTCCTTCGCCGTGCCGCCCAGCTCGACCGCGAGGGTCACGGGCTGGGTCACGCCGTGGATGGTGAGCTCGCCGGGCACGTCGGCCTCGTCGGCGACCTGGACGGCGCTCGAGGTGAAGGTCCACGTGGGGTAGGTCTCGACCTCGAAGAAGTCGGCCGTGGTGAGGTGGCCGTCGCGCCCGGCGTCGCCCGTGGAGACGGTCGCGGGGTCGAGCGTCGCGGTGACGGTCGCGGTGCCGTCCTCGCCGACGACGACGGCGCCCTCGGTGATCGCGACGGTGCCGCGCACCTTGGAGATGCCCGCGTGGCGCACGGTGAAGGCCGCCTCGGAGTGCGAGGGGTCGATCGTCCAGGTGCCCGCGGTCAGGCCGGTCGTGGCGGTGGTGGTGCTCATGGGTGCTGCTCCAAAGATTGAGGCGTCAACTATCTGGTAGTTGATAGTTGTACTATATTCGTCGGTGGCGCGCAAGCCCCCCGCACGACGTACGAGGATTGGTAGGTTCCGACCATGAGCACGACGCAGGACGCCCCCGCCCGCACCGAGACCCGCTGGCTCGACGCCCAGCAGCAGGTGCACTGGCGCGCGTTCCTCACGGGCTCCGCCGTCGTGACCGCCGCGCTGTCCGCCCAGCTCGAGGCCGAGGCCGGCATGTCGCTCAGCGAGTACGAGATCCTCGTGCGCCTGTCCGAGTCCGAGGACCACACGCTGCGCATGTCCCAGCTCGCGGACGGCCTGGTGCACTCCCGCTCGCGGCTCACCCACACGGTCCGCCGCATGGAGGAGCGCGGGCTCGTCGAGCGGCTCGCGTGCGAGGGCGACGGTCGCGGCGTGAACTGCCACATGACCGCGCGCGGCTACGCCGCGCTCGTCGCCGCGGCCCCCGGTCACGTCGCCGCCGTCCGGCGCGTCCTCGTCGACCCGCTCACGGACGCCCAGTTCGCCGCCCTCGGCGAGGCCATGGCCGCCGTGAGCGCGGCCTTCGAGGAGAAGTAGGCCGGTTTCCTCGCTCCCAGGACCATGGGGGACACTGGGCGCCATGTCATCCACCACGGTGCCCGCCACCACGGTGCACCTCGTGCGCCACGGCGAGGTCCACAACCCCGAGGGCATCCTCTACGGTCGGCTGCCGGGCTACCGCCTCTCCGCGCGCGGCGAGGCCATGGCCCAGCGGCTCGCCGAGCACTTCACGTCTCCCGCCGACGACGGCGCCCCCCGGGACGTCGCGCTCGTCGTGGCCTCTCCCCTCGAGCGCGCCCAGCAGACCGCCACCCCGGTGGCCGAGGCGCTCGGGCTCGAGCTCGGTGCGGACCCCCGCCTCCTCGAGGCCGAGAACTACTTCCAGGGCATGACCTTCGGCGTGGGCGACGGTTCGTTGCGCCACGTACGACACTGGCCGCGGCTGTGGAACCCGTGGCGTCCCTCGTGGGGCGAGGCGTACCGGGCGCAGGTCGCCCGCATGATGGCCGCGGTCCACGACGCGCGCGCGCAGGCCGAGGGCCGCGAGGCCGTCCTCGTGTCCCACCAGCTCCCCATCTGGGTCACGCGCCTGGCCGCCGAGAAGCGCCCCTTCATCCACGACCCGCGCAAGCGCGAGTGCTCGCTCGCGTCCGTCACCTCGCTGCACTTCGCGGGGGACCGGCTCGAGCGCGTGAGCTACGCCGAGCCCGCGAAGGACCTCCTGCCCGGCGCGACGCAGGTGCCCGGCGCATGACCCGCGCCCGCCGCAGCGCGCAGCCCGCCGCGGTGGCCGCCCTCGCGGTCACGCTCGCGCTGGGTCTCGCGGCGTGCTCGCCGTCGGACAGCCTCGCGCCGGACCCGAGCGCGACGGCGACCACGGACGGCTTCGCCTTCACCTCCCCGGACGGGACCGTGCGCGCGTGGGACGTGGCCGAGCGCGGCGAGCCGCTCGAGCTCAGCGGCACGGCCTACGACGGCGCGGCCGTCGACGTGGCCGCGCACCGCGGCGAGCTCGTGCTGCTCAACACGTGGTACGCGTTCTGCCCGCCGTGCCGCGCCGAGGCCGCGGACCTCGTGGCGATCGCCGCGGACTACCCCGAGCTGCGCGTCGTCGGCATCAACGGCACGGACGACGCGGGCACCGCCCAGGCCTTCGAGCGGCAGTTCGAGGTGACCTATCCCTCGATCGACGACGCCGACGGCGCGGTCCTCGCGGCTCTGCAGGGCACGGTGCCCGTGAGCGCGACGCCCACCACGATCGTCCTGGACCGCGAGGGGCGCGTCGCGGTCCGGGTGATCGGGATGCTCGACCCGAGCGTGCTGCGCCCGCTCCTGGACGCCCTGCTCGTCGAGGCGACGTGAGCTGGCCCGAGGTGGGGCGGTCCTTCGCCGAGACCGCGTTCTCCGGGGCGATGCTCGTCGCGCTGCCCGTGGCCGTCCTCGCGGGGCTCGTGTCCTTCCTCTCCCCGTGCGTGCTGCCGCTCGTGCCCGGGTACCTCGGCTACCTCGGCTCGATGGGGGCGTCGAGCGCCCCGAGCGCCGCGGGGTCGGCCGCCCGGCGCACCTCCTCTGGGCGGCTCGCGGGCGGCGTGGCGCTCTTCGTCGCGGGCTTCACGGCCGTGTTCGTGGTCTACGGCGTGCTCGCGGGGTCCGTGGGGGGCGCGCTGCGCGAGCACGCGGGCACGGTGAGCCGCGTGCTCGGCGTCGTCGTCGTCCTCCTGGGGCTCGTCTTCATGGGGTTCGTGCCGTTCCTGCAGGCCGACACGCGCCTCCACGTCTCCCCGCGCGCGGGACTGTGGGGGGCGCCGCTGCTGGGCGTCGTGTTCGCGATCGGGTGGACGCCGTGCATCGGCCCGACCCTCGCGGCGATCCTCGCGCTCGGGCTCGAGTCCGGTTCGGCGGCGCGCGGGGCCGTCCTCGCCGTCGCGTTCTGCCTCGGGCTCGGTCTGCCCTTCGTGCTCGCGGCGTTCGGCATCGGGCGCTCCGAGCGGGCCCTCGGCTTCCTGCGCCGCCACCGGCTCGCGATCCTGCGGATCGGCGGCGGGCTCCTCGTGCTCCTGGGCCTCGCGCTCGTCACGGGGCTGTGGGACGCGTGGGCCACGTGGCTGCAGGGGCTGTTCACGTCCGGCGACACCTTCGTGCCGGTGGTGTGATGAGCGACGTCGACCAGAGCGCACCCGTGCCCCTCGGCGCCGCGGGCTGGGCCCGCTGGGCGTGGCGCCAGCTCACGTCGATGCGCGTGGCGCTGCTGCTGCTGCTCGCGCTCGCGGTGGCCGCCGTTCCGGGCTCGATCTTCCCCCAGTACCCGCAGGACCCGGTCGCGGTGGCCGAGTACCTGCGGGAGAACCCCACCACGGGCCCGTGGCTCGAGCGGCTCGGCTTCTTCGACGTGTACGCCTCGCCGTGGTTCTCGGCCGTCTACCTGCTGCTGTTCACCTCGCTCGTGGGCTGCATCCTGCCGCGCATGGCCCAGCACTGGCGCGCGCTGCGCACGCCGCCGCCGCGCACGCCGCGCCGCCTCGAGCGCTTCGTGGGGCACGCGCGCTTCGAGACCGCCGCGGCCCCCGACGAGGTGCTCGACCACGCGACCGGCACGCTGCGCGGCGCGCGCGCATGGTGGCCCACGTACCGGGTCTCCCGCGTCGCCGAGCCCGGCGGCGCGGCGTCGGTGTCCGCCGAGCGCGGGTACCTGCGCGAGACGGGCAACCTCGTGTTCCACACCGCGCTCGTGGGCGTGCTCGTGTGCCTCGTGGTGGGGGACTTCGCGCAGTACCGCGGCCAGGCGATCGTGGTGCAGGGGCGCGGCTTCGCCAACTCCCAGCTCGCGTACGACACCTTCGAGGCGGGCCGCGCGTTCGACCCCGAGAGCCTCGTGCCTTTCCGCCTCACGCTCGACGACTTCGACGCCGCGTTCGACCCGCTCACGTTCGCGCCGCGCGACTTCACCGCGCACGTCACGCTCGACGAGCCGGGCCGCGAGACGCGCGACGCGACGATCAAGGTCAACCACCCCCTCAGCGCGGGCGGGGCGAAGATCTACCTCATGGGCAACGGCTACGCCCCCGAGGTCCAGGTGCACGACGCCGACGGCAACCTCGCGTTCGCGGGTGCCGTGCCCTTCCTCCCCGAGGGCACGGTCTACACCTCGCAAGGAGTCATCAAGGTCCCGGACGTGACGAGCGGCCCGCAGCTCGGCCTCGTGGGGTACCTGCTGCCCGCGGGCGTCGAGGAGCCCGCCGGCTTCTGGCGCTCCGTGCACCCGCTCCCGCTCGACCCCGTGCTCGTGCTGTCCGTGTGGACCGGTGACCTGGGCCTCGACGCGGGCCTCCCGCAGAACGTGTACCGCCTCGACGAGGAGGGCATGACCCAGCTCACCGAGGACGTCGACGGCATGCAGCGCCCCGTGACGGTCGTGGTGCGCCCCGGTGAGACGGTGGACCTGCCCGAGGGGCTCGGCACGCTGAGCTTCGACGCGCTGCCGCGCTTCGTCGCGCTCGACCTGCGCCACGACCCGACCCTCACGCTCGTCCTCGTGCTCGCGCTCACCGCGCTCGCGGGACTGGCCGTCTCCCTCTTCGCGCCCCGGCGGCGGGTGTGGGTGCGCGCCGAGCCGGGCGGGGAGGGGACTACCGTGGTCCAGGTGGCCGGTCTGGCCCGGGGCAGCGACCCGGGGCTGGAGGCCGAGGTGGAGCGGGTGCTCGCCGCCGTGCGCGAACGCGCCGGGGAACGTGCCCAGGAGGAGGACCGATGAACGTCGCCGAGGCGAGCACCGCGCTCGTGTGGGGAGCCGCGACCGCGTACGCGATCGCCCTCGTGTGCTTCACCATGCTCCTGGCACGGCAAGCGGACCACGTCACGGTCCGCGAGGGCGTCGCGGTCGGGGCGGGGCCGACGACGACGTACGCGGGGCCGCCGTCGACCGTGGGGGCGACCGGCGCCATCACGAGCGCCCGGTCCGGTTCCAGGGCGGCCGGCATCGCCCGCACGACCGTCTGGGCCGGTCTCGCGATGCACGCCGGGGCCGTCGTGACCCGGGGCCTCGCCGCCGGGCGGGCCCCGTGGGCGAACCTGTACGAGTTCACGCTCGTCGGGGCGTTCGTCGCGGTG
>Ga0222423_1001250_pt1 | contig 12096 bp, 12 predicted proteins | sample 3A0metagenome_FD_182472 | JGI IMG/M metagenome (GOLD analysis project Ga0222423, IMG submission 182472) | Enriched microbial communities from leaf-cutter ant dump, University of Wisconsin, Madison, United States - 3A0 (version 2) | ecosystem: Environmental > Terrestrial > Nest > Insects nest >...
TGACCCCTGCGGATGTGACCCCGTTTTGCCTATTTGCCGCAATCAGGAGAGTTCGATGTTATCTTCCGCTACCAAAGCCGCCGCCGGTGTCACCAAGGTTCTGGCGGAACACGATGTGCGCTCAAAGCTGGACAAGTCTCTTGATCGCGCCGGTGAAGAGGCCCGTCACATGGTCGATGACCTGAGTGATCGTGCCGGTGAGGCTGGTGCCAGGGTGCGTCATCTGTTTGACGGGGCCTCGGAAAGGGTTGGCCACGCTTCTGAGCGACTGAACCGCGAAGTGCATGACAATCCGGTACGGGCGGCCCTTGTGGCGCTTGGGGTTGGTGTGGCTCTGGGATACCTGCTGCGCCGTTAGGAGCCGGTGCTAAAGGGGCGTTTTCCGGCCTGCAAAGCCTCCGACCCTTTAGAAAACCGTCTCTTGGAAACAGACGCAGCCCTGTAAAAGGCGGCGGTGGTCCCTGTGCCGCCGCCTTTTTCTTTGCCTGAAAGTTTAAGGAAGCCGCATGTCCATTACCGGAAGCCTGATTGAACTCCTGCTTACCCGTCATCATCTCAAAGCCTCGCACCATCTGGTGCCTGAGGCGCTCGGTACGCTGGCCGGACTGATCGGAGTGATGATGTTCGCCGCCTGCGGACTGGCCCTGTTGCTGTTTGCCGCCTTATGGATCGGGTTTCGGGTGATGGTCATGGCCGGTCTGAGCGACCTCAGTGCGGCGCTGTTTGTCTGTGTCGGGCTGATCCTGATGGCCGTGGCTGTGGTCTGGGCGCTCAATCATCTGCGGCGGACCCTGATGCGGACACTGAATGCCCTGATCTGCGCCAATACATCCGTCCCCGGTCAGCAGGCTCTGTCGGGGGCGCTCAGTGGTACGGCCAGGGTCGCCGGTGCCTTTCGCCAGGGCCTGATGAAATCGGATAAGCGTCCGCGCCGTGACGGGGAGCCGCATCCGGCGGCAAAGGCCTGAAAAACGGGGCGCAAAAAGTATCCGTAAGGTAAAGACGTAACCCCTGAAAATCTTATGACTTTTTTACAGGGTGCATTTGAGGGGCTTATAGACCCATTACCGCTTTTACAGCACCTTTGAAAACAGGCGGAGATGGCTTCGCCACCTAACGAACCTGTAAACAAAAAGGTGCATCATGCGCTCTACACTTACCAAACTGTTTCTGCTTCTGGCGCTCGGTTGTTCAGTGACTGCGTGTAATACGATTTCCGGTTTCGGTCAGGACGTGCAGGCAGGCGGCGAAGCTGTCGAAGGCGCAGCCGAGGATGCTAAAAACTGACAAAGGTGTTAAAAACGTTTTCAGTGCATTAAAAAAACTGGACTTGCGAATTTGCCGGAGGTCATATTTCCCTGATCGAATAAGGGTATATGGCCTCCGGTGCGGGGCAGATTGGGGACTTTATGGACAGGCCTTTGGGGCTGAAGCGCAAGCATGTGTATCTGGCGATGTTCGCCGTGCTGTCTGTCGCTCTGGCTGGCTTTTCCGTCATCGTCTATCAGCATTATGAGCGCATTCAAAAGCTCAACGACTATTCGCTGTATCAGTACGAAGTCATACGTCAGAGCCGGGTGGTTCTGATGGATCTGGTGGATATGGAAACCAGCGTGCGCGGCTATCTTATCTCAGGCGATAAGAGCTTCGCTCAGCCCTATCAGACGGCCCGCAATATGCTCAATGCCGATATCACCATCCTGCGCAACCATACTTTCCGCGATGAGGCGGCGACGCGTGAGGTCTATGCCTGGCTTGACCGGATCCGCATCTTTCGCAAGGCGCTGGACGATCAGGTGGAACACAAGACCGCCAATCCGCGCAGCCGGATACCGGCCAGCGATCTCGACCGGCAGCAGGCCGAGATGGAGCAGTTGCGGCGTATGATGGAAACCGGCATCGTCAAGCGCCTGATCGATGTGCGCAAACAGATTGCCCTGAAACACGCCGAACGCAGCAATTTCATCTATACGATCATTATCGGTAATGTGGTGATCATCGGCATTTTGCTGATGGGGACCCTGACCATCGTCAATCTTGAGGGGCGTTATGAGCGCACCGTCCTCAAGCATGAGCAGGCGGAAAAGCGTTACCGCGAAGTGATCGAAGGCATCAATGACGGGTTGTTCGAGTTCAACTTCGTCACCGAAAGCCTGTATTGTTCACCGGGCTACAAGGCCTTGCTCGGTTACAGGGATCACGAGTTTGAAAGCCGCTTCAGCAATTATGAGGCCCATATCCACCCCGATGACCGTGAAACGGCGCTGGGGGATATTCGTCGCTATGCCGAAGGGGAAACGGACGCCTATCATTCCATCTTCCGTATGCGCCACAAGAACGGCCACTATCTGTGGATTCTGGCGCGCGGCATGGGCGTCGGGGACGATTTCAGCGCCATGAAGCTGCTGATCGGCACCCATGCCGACATTACCGAACAGAAGGAACGCGAGGAGGAACTCAGGCAGCTCAATGGCGAGCTTGAGACCTTTACCTATATTACCTCGCACGATCTGCGCTCGCCTCTGGTCAATCTCAAGGGCTTTTCGCGCGAACTGGAACTGTCGGTCAGGGAGGTCAGCGATCTGGTGCGTGCCCATGCCGACAAGTTGCCGGCGGAAGACGTCAAGCGGCTCAATTTCACGCTGGACACAGACATTCCCGAAGCGCTGGGCTTTATTGCCAAGGGCGTGGAACGCATGGACAGCCTGACCAAGGGCATACTCGATCTGTCGCGTATCGGGCGGCGGGTGTTCCGCCTTGGGGAGGTCGATGCCCAGGCGGTGTTCGACAAGTGTCAGGGGGCGCTGGGCTACGATATCACGCAAAAGCAGATCGAGATTACCTGTCAGCCCCTGCCGGTGGTGGTGACCGATGCGCTGGCGCTGGAGCAGATATTCGGCAATCTGCTGGATAATGCCGTCAAATATCTGCGGCCTGACGTGCCGGGGCGTATCGATGTCAGCTGGCGTGAGACGCCGACGGCCTATGTGTTTACCGTCGCCGATAACGGGCGCGGCATAGACGAGGCCGACCGGACGAAGATTTTTGAAATTTTCCGGCGGGCGCGCAACACCGAAGGGGTGAGCGGGCTTGGGCTGGGTATGGCCTATGTCAAGGCGACCCTCAGGCGTCTTTCGGGTGGCATATGGTTTGAATCGGCCATTGATGAGGGCACCCGTTTCCACTTCCGCCTGCCAAAGCGTCTTGAAATGGCAGAGGAGGCGGCTGACCTGTCTCCTGACGGGACGCCGGAAACCGGGACAGTAGCCGGAACAGTAGCCGGAACAGTAGAAGGTATGCGCGTATGATAGGCATGTTCAACGAGCAGTTCACAATGGTCATGATCGAGGATGACGAGGGACATGCGCGCCTGATCCGCAAGAACCTTGAGCGCGCCGGTATCGGCAATCCGGTGATCCATTTCGATGACGGGGCCAAGGCCATCGATTATTTCTTCCATCGCGGGGTGACGCAGGACCAGCATGACAAGACGCTGGTGCTGCTCGATCTCAATCTGCCGCATATCGATGGCTATGAGATTTTGCGCCGCATCAAGACCGATCCGACCACACGCGCCATACCGGTCATTGTCCTGACCACCACGGACAATCCCCGCGAAATAGACCGTTGCTACGAACTGGGCTGCAATGTCTATATTACCAAGCCGGTGGAATATGACAGTTTTTCCGACGCCATCCGCAAGCTGGGCCTGATGCTGGCGGTGGTCAAGGTGCCGCATAGCGCAGTAGGATAACCGATGCCCAACACACCGCTGAAGCAAATTCTCTATGTTGAGGATGACGAGGCGCTGGGACGACTTTTGCAGAAACGTATGCAGCGGCACGGCCTTGAGATCGATCTGGCGATTACCGCCGAAGAAGGCTTTGAGCGTCTCAAGGCAAAGAAATATCAGCTCATTCTGCTGGATTATAATCTGCCGGGCATGTCGGGCCTTGAGCTGTTACCGCTGATCCGCGACATTCCTCAGCCGCCGCCGGTGATTATCCTGACGGCGGGCGGGGATGAGCGCATCGCTCTTGAGGCCATGAAGCTGGGGGCGGCGGACTATGCGGTCAAGGACGTCAACCAGACCTATTTCGACCTTCTGCCCGCCGTAATGCAGGCCGCCTTCGTCAAGGAAAGGCTGCTGCGGGAAAACGAGCGCCAGAAACAGGAATTGCAGGCAGCCAAGGAAAAGGCCGAGGCGGCGTCTCAGGCCAAGACCGATTTTCTGACGACCATGAGCCATGAAATCCGCACGCCGCTGAATGTGGTGACGGGGCTGGCCGATATTCTGATCCGGTCGCCGCTGAACGATGAACAGGTGCGCATCGTCGAAACCCTGCGTACCAATGGCCAGTTGTTGCTGCGGCTGATCAATGATCTTCTGGATATCAGCCGTATCGAGGACAATCGCATAGAGTTTGAAAACGTCACCTTCGATCCGGCCAATATATTATCCGATATCAAGCTGATGTTCGCGCAGGGCATCGAGCGCAAGGGGGTCTATTTCAACGTCGTTGACCGCATGGGGCGGCTGGCAGTCAGCGGCGACCGGACACGGGTGCAGCAGGTCATCATGAACCTGATTTCCAATGCCCTGAAATTTACCTCGGCCGGTGAGATCGAACTGATCGGCGAGGCGCGTCCGGTGGGAGATCGCGCGGAACTGACCTTTACGGTGCGCGATACCGGCATAGGTATTGCCGAGGAAAAGCGGCTGGTCATTTTCGACAAATTCACCCAGGCTGATGCCTCGATCACGCGCCGCTTCGGCGGGTCGGGGCTGGGGCTGTCGATTGCCCGCGCCCTGACGGAGAATATGGGCGGCAGCATATCGGTCGAAAGTCAGGAGGGGCTGGGGTCGGTGTTTACCGTGCGCCTGAGCCTGCCGCTGGCCTCTTGCGAAAGTTCGTCCGAGGCGGGGGGCTTCCTGCGGCGTGAGGATGGCAGGACGCCGATGGTGCTGGTGGTTGAGGACTATGCGCCCAATATTCTGGTGGCGACGCTGATGCTTGAGGATATGGGCTATGAGGCCGAGGCGGTGGAGTCCGGTGCCGAGGCGCTGGAGCGTATTGCGCAGCGGGATACCCCCTATCATGCCATACTGATGGATGTGCAGATGTTTGGCATGGACGGGTATGAAACCACGCGCCGGCTCAGGGCGCTTGAGGCGGAAAAAGGGTTTCGCCACCGCATTATCGGGGTGACTGCCCATGCGCTGGCCGGTGATCGTGAACGCTGTCTTGAGGCAGGGATGGACGACTATATGTCAAAGCCGATCCAGCCGGATCTGATGGCGCGGAAACTGGGGGAAACCGAGGCCTGAGCCGGTATAAAGCACGTTCGGGGGATTTGCACAATTTTTACGGATGCCTTACTTACGGCCCATGGCTCAGGCACTGTGCTTTTGTCTGACGGGGATTAGGGTTTTTCTCACGACCTGACGGCTGAATCCGTGTCATTACCTCAGACCGCTTGCCGGGGTGCGAACAATGAGAGTGACGAACATGGATGATGCCTCATCCGAGCTGATCAAAGAGACCCTGTATCGCCACATGCTGTCCACCGTATCCCATGACCTGAAGACCCCTTTGGCGACCATTATCGGGTCACTGGAAGTTTGTACCCTGCTTGAGGCCAAGCTGAGTGAGGAAAAGCGGCGTACGCTCATCTCCTCGGCTCTGTCCGAAGCCTACCGGCTGGACAAGTTCATCACCAATATCCTCGATATGGCCAAGCTGGAAAGCGGAGCGGTGGTGCCGCGCCCCGAACTGACGCACCTGACGCCGCTGATCCGTGATTCGATCACCCGTCTGGGGCCGCTCAAGGATCGCGGGGTGATTCGTCTGCATAATCTCGGCGGGGACAGTTTCGTGACCGACGGGATGCTCCTGAGCCGCGTGATCGGCCTGATCATCGAAAACGCCCTGAAACATACGGGCACGTCTCCGGTGGTCGATATAGACTATGGCGTCAATGACCGGGGTGTGTTCGTCCATGTACGCGACCACGGGCCGGGCGTGCCTGAGGACAAGATGCGGGCGATCTTCTCGAAATATACCCGCCTGAAAAAACAGGATCAGCAAACCGCCGGTACGGGGCTGGGCCTCAGTATCGCCGAACAGATCATGGCCTTGCTGGGGGGGCGGGTCGAACTGAAGAACCATCCCGAAAGCGGGGCGGTGTTCAGCCTGCTGATTCCGGCCTGATTCTGACTTTGACCTGACTCTGGCCTGAGGCCCTGCCTACCAGGCACCGGCGTCCCTGAGGGCGGCGACCAGTTCCGGCGGCAGGGCGGCGCCGTTATCGCCCTGAGGCAGGTCACGCGGGGCATCTGTGTCGTCAAGATAGCGCCAGCCCTGAAAGGCGCGACGCGGCTGCGGTTCGGTGGCTATGTGGCGTGTGGACAGGGTGATCAGACACTGGGGCACATCGCCGTCAAGCGCATCGATGCGCAGGATTTCCCGTCGCGCCAGAATGACCCCCTTGATGACCCAGTACAGCGACCCGCCCGCCAGCAGGTCGTCCGCCCGTTTGGGCGTCTGGCGGGTATGGATGGTGCGCGTTTCGTGCCCGCGTTCCCATTCCAGCAGATCCTCGATAGTCTCTACGCCGACGCAGAGTTTGACCAGATGCACCATTTACGCCTACCTTGAATATGTGATGCGCTTTGTACAGACTTTCCGCGATGTCACAAGCCTTACGCAGTTTCTTCTGAAGGTCAGGGTTTCATGAGTACACCGCAGGCCGATAGCCATCAGACTCTTGAAGAGGCATTGGCCAGACTGTTCAACACCCCGGCCGGATTGAAGGACGCAAGCTGGATCACCCTGACCGGCGGCACGCGCCTGTTTTCCGAGGGCGAGGAGGCCGATCAGTTCTATCTGCTCAATGCCGGACGGCTGGGGGTGTTTCGCCATGATGAGGATCAGGCGGGCCTGCAACTGTTCGGCATTATCAAGCCCGGCGAACCGGCAGGGGAGATGTCGCTGATTGCCGGCACGCCGCATACCTCGACCGTCATTGCCCTGCGCGACTGTGAGCTTATGGTGTTGCCCAAGGCGGCATTTCTGGAGGCCATAGCCACGGCACCGGATGTGCTGTTGTTGTTGTCGCAGCAGATGATCCTCAGGGCGCGCTCGTCTGTGGCCAATCCGTTTTCGGCACAGGGGCGCAAGCACAATACGCCCAATGTCTTCGCCTTTTTCGGCCTGAGCGACTATCCGGTCAGGCCGCTGGTGGACGGATTGATTCGGGCGATCAATCTTCTGGGCTATCAGGTGTGCCTGTTCGACAGCTTTTTTCACGGCTCGGCGGTGGAGGTGTTTTCCGAGGCCGAGGCGTCGCACGACTATGTGTTCTATGTGGCGGAAAAGACCGAACATCACTGGCGGCAACTCAGTTCGCGGCAGGTCGATCATACCTTCTGGGTCGGGGATGCCCGTACCCATAGCCAGAGCGCGACAGGCGGGGTGCCGGACGCCCTTGGCCCCGAACAGTCGCAGGGGCTTGATCCGCTGGGCCTGCTGCGTGCGCCGGATCTGGTGCTGATCCAGAGCGAAGCGCCGGATGAACAGGGGCAGATGCGCAAGCAGATTGCCCACACGATCGACTGGATCACGCGCTATAAACCGGCGCGCTGGTTCCATGTGGCCGAACATAATGCTGGTGATCTGGCGCGGCTGGCGCGCATCATTACCGGCCACAGTGTCGGGCTGGTGTTTTCCGGCGGCGGGGCGCGGGCCTTTTCGCATATCGGTGCGGTTCAGGCTCTGCGCGAAGCCCATGTGCCGATCGATTTCGTCTGTGGTTCCTCGATGGGCGGGATTATCGCCGCCTGTGTGGCCCATGAATGGAATGAGTCGCGCATAGACGACAATATCCGCAAGGCCTTTGTCGAATCTTCGCCTCTGGATGATATCACCTTTCCCTTCATCGCCCTGACCGGCGGCAAAAAGGTCGATGAGCGGCTGAAAATCTATTTCGGCGAGGCGCTGATCGAAGACATGCCACTGCCGTTTTTCTGCCTGTCGTCGAACCTGACCAGCGGCACGGTCAAGGTGCATAAGACCGGTTCGCTGGCCCGCGCGCTCAGGGCCTCGATCTCCCTGCCGGGAGTCATGCCGCCGGTGGTCGAGGACGGGCAGGTGCTGGTGGACGGGGCGGTCATGCGCTCATTTCCCGCCCTGATGATGCGCAACACCCATCTGGGGACGGTGGTCGGGGTCGATGTCACCCGCGCCAAGGGCATAGACCCGAAATCGATCAAGGTGCCGAAAAACCTGCCGACCTGGTTTGCGACGGGCAACTGGCGCAAGGGGCCGCCGATTGTCTCGATCCTGATGCGCTCGGCGACCATTACCACCACCGCCGAACTGGAGCAGAGCCGCCGCGCCAGCGATCTTCTGATCATTCCTGAGCCGCAGGGGGTGGAGATACGCGACTGGCACGCCTATGACGAGGCGGTGGAGAACGGCTATCAGACCACGGTGGACAGCCTGTCGCATCTTGAGTGTCCGGTGACCAAACTGCGCAAGCTGGGCCTCAGCCTGCATCCCAATATTTCGGCCTTTACGCCCGATGACAGCTTCCTGACGACGCCGCGTCCTGAAAAGCTGAAATATGCTTTCAAAAAGCCCGCCAGACCGCGGGGCAAAAAGGACAAATAAAAAAGGACGTCGGCCCGTGCAGGCTGACGTCCCTTTGCCGGTCACAGATCCGAACGGATCAGTTGGATGTGGCCGATGCCGACGATTCATCGGTGATATCGGCCATCAGATGTTCCATCTGTTTGCCGAGAAGCGTCAGGCCGTTATTGATATTGGTCAGGCAGGTTTCCTGACCCTGCTCACGCGTGGCGGTGGCGGGCAGATCGTTGAATTCACGCCAGCAGGTCGTGGTGTCGGGGCAGCTTTCCCTGGCCATGCCCTCGATCAGGTCAATGAATTCGTCGGCCTTGGTCTTATCCTGCATGATGGTTTCGGTCATGGTGTGGGTCAGATCCTTCACCTTGGTGTAGGTTTCCGCCCCGACGACTTCCTGACAGCTATAGGACAGAAGCATCAGGTACATGGTCGTGGCCGGAATATTGGCCGGGTCGTCGATCGGCTTGTCCTTGGCCAGAAGACTGCTGTCTTCGGCATGGGCGGCCAAAGGCGCAAGCGTCAGGAAAAGGGCGCTAAGGAGCAGTCGGAAAAGGGGCTTCATGAGGGGCCTTTGTTTATATCTGTGGTTTTGGGGTTTTGGGGTTTTGGGTTGTCTTTGGATACGCGCTGAACTTTTGTGATCATAGCACGGCCGGCGCGTCTGTACGTCCCCCTGTTCAGGGGGAATGGAAAAATATTTTCATACCTCGAAGGCGGTAAGCGGCGACACACGGGCTTGTCAGAAGAGGTGTTAACAGGCATCATATTGGTTATAAATATAAGGGAGGATTTATGACCATGTTAATACCAAATAAGCGGTGTGGCCTGACGGTAATGGCGGCAGCCCTGCTGCTGGCGGGAAGCGCCGCCCAAGCTCAAACTTTTCAGGCCCAATCACCGGTAAGCTCAGCCCCTGTGACCATTGGCTATATTCCCGCCTTCAAGGGCATGGGGCCGATCATGGCGCAGGCCGATCTGACGCAGTACACGCACCTGAATATTTCCTTCGTCAATCCCGATGCCGAAGGCGCTGTGATGCGCGGCGACCGTTTTGCCTGCATGGCTGACGACAAGGGGCAGGCGGTGACGGATGCCGACTTCCGCGCCGCCGTCACTCAGGCGCAGGCAGCGGGGGCGAAGGTGCTGGTGTCGCTGGGGGGCGGGCATATTCCCGACTGCTCCGGTCGCTGGACGGAGTTGCTCCGGCCCGAAAACCGCTCAAAGGTGGTGCAGAGCCTGATGGCGCTGGTCGATCAGTATGGACTGGACGGGCTGGATGTCGATCTTGAGGGGGCCTTGCTGACCGAAATCGATGTGGCTGGTAACTATACGCCGTTCATTGCGGACCTCAGTCGGGAACTCAGGGCGCGGGGTAAGCTGCTGACCTGTGCCACGGCCTCTTATGAAGGCGGGATGATCCCTGTGTCGTCCATTGCCTATTTCGATCTGGTCAATGTCATGTCCTATGATGCCATCGGCCCCAGCTGGGGGCAGGCGGGGGATGAACATTCTTCCTATGCGCAGGCGGAGGCCGATATGGCCCTGTGGCGGGCGCGCGGTGTGCCTCAGGCTAAGCTGGTGCTGGGGGTGCCGTTTTATGGCTATGGCTATGGTCAGTACCGGCGCAACTACAGGGTGCGTGATCTGCTGGCCGAATATGGCGAGGCGGCGCTGAACAGCGATGTCTGGGGTCAGCGTTGCGCCGGTTGCGACTATATTACCTATAATGGCCTGGAAACCCTGAAACGCAAGGCGCAGCTTGGGGTCACGCAGGGGGGCGGGATCATGGTCTGGGAGATATCGCAGGACACGGACGACCATCGCCTGATCCGCGCCCTGAACACGACCATGAAAGGGGCGGAGTAGAGCGGTTCCGTTCATAATGAATCGGAAAGCGCTCTAAACGGCGATATTGTCGATCAGGCGCGTCTTGCCCAGCCATGCGGCGGCCAGAAGACGCAGGGCGCGGCTGTCGGCAGAGGGCGGGGCCAGGGTATCGGCATCGCGCAGGACAATATAGTCAACAGGGCCGAAACCGGCGGCTTCGAGGCGGATTCTGGCCCGCTCGACTGAGGCTTCGGCGTCCCCACCGGCGCGCACGGTTTCGGCAATGGCCGTCAGCTCGGCATGGAGTTTGGCGGCCGTGGCGCGTTCTTCGGCACTGAGATAGGCATTGCGTGAGGACAGGGCCAGACCGTCGGCTTCGCGGACCGTCGGCAGGCCGATGACGTCAATGGGCATATCGAGATCGCGGGCAAAGGTCTGAATGACCTTCAGTTGCTGATAGTCCTTTTCCCCGAAGACGGCAATGTCGGGGCCGGTCTGGTTGAACAGCTTGGTGACGACTGTGGCCACGCCGCCGAAGAACTGCGGGCGGAAGTCGGTTTCAAGGCCTTCGGCGGGGCCGGTTAAGCCTATGTGCGTGGCGAAGCCCTTGGGGTACATCAGGTCGGCGGTCGGCAACCACACCACATCGGCCCCCGCATCGGAAAGCAGCGCGGCATCGGCGTCTTCGCGGCGCGGATAGCGGTCGAAATCCTCATGCGGGGCGAATTGCAGCGGGTTGACGAAGATCGACACCACCACCTTGTCGCACAAGGTTCCGGCGTGCCTGACCAGCGCCAGATGCCCCTCATGCAAGGCCCCCATGGTCGGCACAAGGCCGATGCGTTGCCCTTCGGCGCGCCAGCGGGCCGTGACCTGCCTCAGGCGGGCCAGATCGCGCACCTGTTCAGGGGCGGAAACGGGGCGGGGCGATGTCGGGGGCAGTATGGGCATTAACCATTTTTCCTAACCAGGATTTAAAAGCCATGTGTTACCTTAGGCACATGCGCTCACCTGATCCTGTTGCCCTGACCACTTTTACGGGACTGTGCCTGTTGGCCCTCAGCCTGAGCGGTTGCGGTGCGTCCGCCGATGAGGGGCGGTTTTTTCAGAATCTGGCACAGCATTTATCGGAAATCGACATCGATGAAAAGCCTAAAGATGTTGCGCTGCAAACCGAGGAGGTGCCTCTGCGGGAACCCTCCGCCAAAGCCGAAGTGCTGAAAACCGCAGGCCGGACGGTGGTGGATATGGCGCTGGAAATGGCCGGTAAGGATAAGGCACCTGCCGCAACGCAACGGACTTTGCAACTGATCCGCATCGTCAATCCGCTCGATATGCCGCGCCCGCCAAGCCGGACGGTGCTGGATACGGGCCTTGAGATCGCACCCGCACCCGCTCCGGTAGCGGTTCAGGTACCGGCTGTGGCCCTGAGTGCTGAACCGGCTGCCGAGTCAGCAGCGACGTTCAGAACCATACAGATTGGCTCATTCAGCAGCGAGGCCGGTGCGCAGCAGGCCTGGGCGATCCTTCAGGCGCGTTATCCCGACATGGAACGCCTGACGCCGGTAATACAGCCGGTGACACTGGCGTCAGGGGCAGGCGTGGTGCGCCTCAGGCTTGG
>Ga0222423_1001252_pt1 | contig 12090 bp, 11 predicted proteins | sample 3A0metagenome_FD_182472 | JGI IMG/M metagenome (GOLD analysis project Ga0222423, IMG submission 182472) | Enriched microbial communities from leaf-cutter ant dump, University of Wisconsin, Madison, United States - 3A0 (version 2) | ecosystem: Environmental > Terrestrial > Nest > Insects nest >...
GTCTTGCGCTGGGTGGTGGAGCCGGTGAAGCCCGCGCTGCCCGTCAGGTCCTGCGGGGCCTCGGCGCGCACCGTGACCAGCTCGTCGCGCCCGAACGACAGGCTGGCGCTGCCCGCGGGCGTGCCGGCGCTGGCCGCGCCGAAGTCGATGCGGCCGGTGCCCACGAAAGCGCCGTCGCGGTACAGGCCCGCGGCGCCGGCGGGCCACACGCCGGGCGGCTGCGCCATCTGGGCCACGAGGTAGGCGGCCTCCTCCACGGCCGGCGCCGCGCGGGTGATGAGCGTGGCGGGCGCGGCGTGGCTGCCCAGCGCCAGCGTCACACGCTGGCCGCTGGACGGCACGGTGATGCGCTGCGGCACGGAGAACTCGGTGGCGAAGGCCTTGTCCAGCGCGCTCACGTCGAAGCTGATTCTTGCGGCCTCTTGATCTGACATAAGGGCGCGGACACCTATGGGCGCAGCCGCTGCCACGGGTGCAGGTGCAGGCACGGCCTGCGGCGGCGGGGCCACGTCCAGCGTCCAGGCCCGCGGCAGGCGGCCCTGCGTGGCGCGGCCCGGCTGGCCGGTAGAGAGCGTGAGCTGCACGTTGGCCCAGTCCTCGCCGCTGTTCTGCGCGACCAGCGCCTGCCGCTCCAGCAGCACGGTGGCCTTGGCCGCGTCCAGCGTGGCGCGGTAGCTGGGCTGCCAGCCCGGGCCGCGCACCTGGTAGCTCAGGCGCAGCTCGGCCTCGCGCTCCGCCGCGAGGTTGATGGTGACCGTGACCACCCTGGCGCGCTGGCCGGCCACGCGGTCGCGCTCGGCCGCCAGGGGCTTGAGCGAGAGCTCCAGCGCTTCCTGCTTGCGCTGCAACTGGTGCAGGCGGGTGAAGGTGTCCTGGCCGGACTTGCGCAGCGCATCGGCCATGGCCGTGATCTGGGCGGGCGTGGTCGGGGGGGCGGCGCGGCCCGTGGCGGCATCGCCCTCGGCGGGGCTACTCGCCACGCCGCGTAGGTAGCCGTCCACCAGCTTGAGCGCGGAGGCCTCGGCCTTCACGCCCGCGATCTGGTCCTCCAGCTCGCGGATGCGGCCGTCCAGCGGGCTCGCGCAGGCGGCGGGGGCCACGTCGCGGTCCTCGGTGAGCACGTTGAACTCGCCCACGCGCACGGCAGCGTCGGCGCTGATCTGCAGGCTTTGCGTGTCCAGCGACGCGGGCAGGCAGCTGATGGCGAGGCTGCGCGCGCCGGCGGGCACGCGCGCCACGCGCTCCACGGTGGCGCTGCCGGGGTAGACGGTGACGCGGGCGATGCGCGAGTCCTGGGCCTGGGCGGGCGGCAGGGCGCACAGCAGCAGCACAAGGCAGGCGAAGGCGGTGGAGTGGTGTGTCACGGCTGCGGCGGAGGGTGGACGGAGGGAATGGGATGCTAGCAGCCCGCGATCTCATACGGATTTGCCTTCAACCGTATAACTGCGTTGGTTCGCCTTGCCGTGCTACAGCACTGATCGTAGGCTTCCCGCCTTGTTCTACGGTTGGATGCCAACCCGTATCACAGCGCCCCCGGCACCTCCCGCGCCAGGAAGTCGTACACCGCGCGGATCCTGCGGCTGGTGCGGATCTCGCGGTGCACCGTCAGCCACACCGGCAGCTGGGGCAGCTGCAGCTGCGGCAGCACGGCCACCACGTCGGGGTCGGTGCGGGCCAGGTAGCCGGCCATGAAGCCGATCCCCAGCCCCGCGCGCACGGCCTGCCAGTGGGCCAGCAGGTCGTCGGTGCGCAAGGCGAAATGCCCGCGCTCCGCCGGCTGGCCCAGGGCGGCGAAGCCCCGCAGCACGTCGTCGTTGCGGTCGTTGCCGATCAGCACGTGCCGCAGCAGGTCCGCGGGCTGGCGGGGCGTGCCCTGGCGGCGCAGGTAGTCGCGGTGGGCGTAGGCGCCCAGCGCCACGCTGCCGATGCGCCGGGCCACCAGGCTGGCCTGCGCGGGGCGCACCATGCGCAGCGCGATGTCGGCCTCGCGGCGCAGCAGGTTGGCGACCTCGTTGCTCGCCACCAGCTCCACCTGCACCTCGGGCAGCGCCAGGCGCATGCGGGCCAGCACGGGCGGCAGCAGCACGCAGGCCACGGGTTGGCTGGCGGTGATGCGCACGGTGCCGGCCACGTCGGCCTCGGCGCGCTCGGCGCCGCGCGCGAGCTGGTGCGCGCCGGCCTCCATGGCCCGCGCCGCCTCGGCCAGCCGCAGCGCCGCGGCCGTGGGCAACAGGCCCCGGCCCGTGCGCTCGAACAGCACCACGCCGAGCTGCGCCTCCAGCTCGGCGATGTGGCGGCCCAGCGTGGGCTGGCTGGCGCGCAGCACCCGCGCGGCCCCCAGCAGGCTGCCCTGGTCCAGCGCGGCCAGGAAGGATTGCACGAGGCTCCAGTCGAAATGCGTAGGCATGGCGGGCTATTCAAAAGTGAATTGCTGCTATCGGAAGTTAGGCAATTGTGTGGCTCGCTGGCCGTTTCCACAATCGCCGCCATGACCTCTTTTTTCTGGGAGAACCTGCCATGAACCGTCGCAACTTCATCCGCCTGGCCGGCGGCGGCACCGTCGCCGCCGCCACGGCCGGCACCCTGGCCGCGTGCGGTATGGCGGGCACGCACTACCCGGCCGAGGCGGTCGAGGCCTGGCGGGGCCCGGCCCAAGGCGCCGAGCTGCGCCGCCGCGCCGTGGCCTACGCCATCACCGCGCCCAACCCGCACAACCTGCAGCCCTGGCTGGCGGACCTGCGCGAGGAGGGCGTGATCACCCTGCGCACCGACCGCCAGCGCGTGCTGCCGCACACCGACCCGCTGGGGCGCCAGATCCTCATCGGCCACGGCGCCTTCCTGGAGCTGCTGGTACTGGCGCTCGCGCAGCAGGGCGTGGGCTGCTCGGTGCAACTGTGGCCCCAGGGCGAACTGCCGCCCGCGCTGGCCGACTGGGACGAGCGGCCCGTGGCGCGCGTCACCTTGAAGCCCGGCGGCCAGGGCGACCCGCTGTTCGCGCAGGTGCTGCGCCGCCACACGCCCAAGACCGATTTCGACACCGCGCGCCCCGTGGCGCCCGAACTGCTGGCCGCCCTGCTGGCCGCGCACCGGCCCGGCACGCCGCTGGCGGCGGGCGGCACCGTGGACGCGGCCCGCTTGCCCCCGCTGCGCGCGCTGTGCTGGCAGTCCGCCCAGGTGGAGCTGCGGACCCCGCGCACGATGATGGAGAGCATCCACCTCACGCGCGTCGGCCCCGCCGAGATCCTGCGCCACCGCGACGGCATCGCGATCAACACCCCCTTCGTGCGCGCCGTGGCCGCGCTGGGCCTGTTCGACCGCACCGCCCCGCCGGCCGAAGGCAGCGCGGCCTACCGCAGCGCCATGGGCCGCTTCGAGGGCCACAGCCGCACGGCCATGGGCTTTGTCTGGATCACGGGCGGCAACACGCGGGCCGACCAAGTCGAGGCGGGCCGGGCCTACGTGCGCCTGCAGCTGCAGGCCACGGCCCTGGGCGTGGGTATGCACCCCATGAGCCAGGCGTTGCAGGAATTCGCCGAGATGGCTCCGCACTACGAGCGCGTGCACCAGCTCGTACTGGGGCGGCCTGCGCCGCGCACGGCCGGCGACGCCACCGTGCAGATGTTCTGCCGCATCGGCTACCCGCAGGAAGAAGCGCCTGCCACGCCGCGCCGGCCGCTGGCGGACTTCATGCGGGTTTGAGCAGAATCGGCCTCTAGCGCTTTTACAGCAAGCGCTGGAAGCTATCATTTTTGATTTTTCTGGAGGGCGCTGGAAGGCTGCAGGTATTCGCGCACCAGGCTGCGCGCGCGGTGCAGGCGGCTCTTATCAGCAGCGCCTCGCGGTACAGGGGCGGCAGGGAGTCGATGGCCTGCGCCAGGTCGTGGCGCAGCCCGTGTCCGGCGGATTCCACAAAGGATTCATGCGGTGCGGAATATTTTCTTCGCTCAGCCGAAATGGTCAAAGGAGGCATAGTGGTGCTCCACCGGCTGCCCCTGCGCGTCCACCAGCCGCAGGCCCGGCTGCGCCTCGATGCGGCCGATGCGCGCCACGGGCGTGCCGCTGGCCTGCGCGGCGGCGGCCACCGCCGCGCGCTGGGCGGGTGGGGCGGTGAAGGCCAGTTCGTAGTCGTCGCCCCCTGCCAGGGTGCACTGGCGAATGAGTTCAGGGTCAAATGGGCCTCCAGCGCTTTCTGGGTAAGCGCTGGCAGCTATCAAACTGCTAGTGACTCCGGTATCGACACAGGCCCCCACGCCCGAGGCCCGCAGGATGTGACCGAGGTCGCCCAGCAGCCCGTCGCTCACGTCCAGCGCGCTGCTGGTCACGCCGCGCAGGGCCTGGCCCAGGGCCACGCGGGGCGTGGGGCGCTCCAGCCGAGTGCGGGCACGGGCCAGCACCCCGGCGGGCAGCGCGGTGCGGCCCAGCAGTGCTTCGAGCGCCAGGCGCGCGTCGCCCAGGGTGCCGCTCACGTAGAGGTCGTCGCCGGGCTTGGCGCCGCTGCGCAGCAGGGCCTGGCCGGGCGGCACCTCGCCGAAGACGGTGATGCAGATGTTGAGCGGGCCCTGCGTGGTGTCGCCGCCCACCAGCTCGCAGCCGTGTTCGTCGGCCAACCGCAGCAGGCCGCGCGCGAAGGCCGCGAGCCAGGGTTCATCCACACGCGGCAGGGCCAGCGCCAGGGTGAAAGCCAGGGGGCGCGCGCCGCAGGCGGCCAGGTCCGACAGGTTCACGGCCAGCGCCTTGTGTCCCAGGGCCTCGGGGTCCACGCCGGGGAAGAAGTGGCGGCCCTCCACCAGCATGTCGCTGGAGACGGCCAGCTGCATGCCCGGCGCGGGCGCGAGCAGCGCGCAGTCGTCGCCCACGCCCAGCGCCACGGCGCCATCGGGGCGCGCGGGGCGGGTGAAGTAGCGGGCGATGAGGTCGAATTCACCAAGGGCGGAGGAAGGCATCGCCCGATGGTAAGGGTGCGCGCAGGGGCGTCACCGGGGGGCGAACCATTCGGCGTCGATGGCGCGCAGCATCTCTTCGGGCGTGAGCTGCTGCGTCATGCGCCCGCGCAGCACGGCGCGGTGCTCGAACGACGCGGCGCCGCGCGCCATTACCTGGGCCTTGAACGCGGCGATCTGGTCGTCGCCGAAGTTGCTGTTGAAGGTGTTGAACAGCACCACGTGCACCCCGTCGAAGCGGTTGTGCTCCACGAAGGCCCACAGCGGCGGCGCGGGGCTGTAGAACCACACTGGCGAGCCGAGCCAGACGGTGCCGAAGCCGGTGAGGTCGAGGGTGCGCGGCGTGATGTCGGGCAGCTTGGCCGGGTCGTCGCGGCGCGCCTTGGCGTCCCACGCCGAGTGGGCCAGGCCGGCCAGGCCCAGTTCGTACTGCGGCGCCTGGAGCGGATGGAGCGCGGCGCCGAGCCGCTGGGCGACGTGGCGCGCGGCCAGCGCGGTGTTGCCCGAGCGCGAGAAGTACACCACGGCGGCGCGCGAGGGCGCCTGGGCGGGCGCCGTGTAGGGCGCCATGCCGCTCACCTGGCGGGCCTGGCGGCTTTCGATGCCGGTCACGCTCGCGAAGAAGCCCAGCACCGCCAGGGCCGCGATAGCGATAGCCATGAAGAACCAGTGCGACAGTGCCATGGCGTTACATGAAGTACGGCTTGTCGCCGTTGCTGCCGGGCTTGTTCACGCCCAGGTTGGCGCCCACGTGCAGGTCGGGCGCGGCGATGATCCTGCCGATCAGGTCGGCCACGCTGTGGCGCGAGACCACGGTGCCCCGGAAAGGCTCGTTCCGGCCGGTGGTTTCGTAGTCCACGCCGTAGTCGTCCGTCAGCCAGGCGGGGCGCAGGATGGTGTATGCGAGGCCCGAGGCCTCGATGGCATCGGCCGCGCGGCGGAAGGGCTTGAGGTCTTCGCCGATGGTGGCGCGGTTCCACGCGCCGAATGGGCCCGGTACCTCGTCGTAGATGCCCAGCGAGAGCACGAAGACGAGGCGCTGGATGCCCTCGGACTGCATGGCGGCGATGACGGCCTGGGCCTGTTTGTCCAGGTCAACGCCGGTGAGGTTGGCATACACGATGTCCTGCCCGGCCATGGCGTCCTTGAGCAGTTTCTTGTCGAGCACGCTGCCGATCACCACCTGGGCGTTGGCGGGCGTGTCGCCCAGTTTCTTCGGGTTGCGCAGCAGCAGGGTCTGGCGCACGTCCGGGGCGCCGGCCAGCGCCTTGACGACCCACTGCGCGATCTGGCCGCTGGCGCCCAGGATGAGGACATTGCGCATCACAGGTTTTCCTTGAAGAACGGCACCACCTTGGCCATGGCGATGGCGACGGGCTCGGGCCGGTCATACAGGTCGTAGTGCGACCAGCCTTCGGCCACGACGATGTGCTTGTTCTCCGACGCAGCGCGGCCGTAGATCTCCCAGCCGTCGCGGTAGGCGCCGAAGCCGCCGGGCTTGTCGCCGATCACCACCATCAGCGGCTGCGTGAGCAGCACCTCGGCGTGCAGGAAGGCGTCCCAGCCCATGGCCGCGCCGGTAAAGGACATGAGCTGGCTGGTCGCGCCGCCCGGCTGCTGGCCGCGCGCGGTCTTGTAGTAGTCGGTGGCTTCGAGCACGTCGATGTCGGTGATGCCCGCCTGCTTGGCGGCTTCCACGGATTCGGGCAGCAGGTTGGCTGCGTCGCGGGCAGCGCCCTGGGCCTGGGCGGTGCGCATCTGGGCGATGCCCTGGGCCAGTTCGCGCGGCTTGAACTGCGCGAAGCCCTCGCGGATCAGGCGGCCGTAGTTCACGCCGGTGATGGACACCAGCGCCTTCAGCCGGTGGTCGGTGATGCCCGCGTGGATGGTGTAGGCACCGCCGCCGCACACGCCGATGGCGCCGATGCGGGCCGCGTCCACGCAGGGCAGCGATTGCAGGTAGTCCACGGCGAAGCGGATGTCGGACACGCGGATGGCCGGGTCTTCGATGAAGCGCGGCGTGCCGCCGCTGGCGCCCTGGAAGCTGGCGTCATGCACCAGCACCACGAAGCCCTGCTCGGCCAGGCCCTTGGCGTAGATGTTGCCCGCGGTCTGCTCCTTGCAACTGCCGATGGGGTGGGTGCTGACGATGGCGGGGTACTTCTTCTTGTCGTCGAAGCCGGGGGGCAGGTAGAGGTCGGCGGCGGTCTGCCAGCCCAGGTTCTGGTAGCTGACGGTCTGGAGGGTGATGGTGCTCATGGTGATTTCTTTCAAGGGTTTTTGGCCTCCAGCGCTTATCTGGCAAGCGCTGGAAGCTATTGATTTGATAGTTACAGCCTGGCGTTGAAGAACGGTGCCAACTGCGACACGGCTTCATGAACGTACTTGGGCACGTCGTACAGGTCCATGTGGTCGGCGCCGTTGACGACGTAGACCTGCTTGTCCTTGCTCGCGGCGCGCTCGATCAGGTCGTCGCTCATCCACTTGCTGCCCGCGTTGCTGCCGGCCACGGCCAGGATGGGCTGGGTCAGGAAGGCCTCGGCCTTGTGGTACGCGTCGTACGTGATGATCTGCATCAGGTTGCGCGCCAGCGTGAAGCCCGGGGCGTTGGGGTGCTCGCAGCGGGGCGTGTGGTAATACTCCCAGGCGCCGCGCAGCTCGGCATTGGGCGCGTCTTCTTCCTTGAGCGGGGCCAGGGGCATGGTGGCCAGGCTGTTGTTGCTGGCGTCCGCCGTGCGCGCGGCGGAACCGGCCTCCAGGTAGGGCAGCGCGTCGGCGTCCTTCACCGAGCCATCCCAGCCGTTGCGGAACATCTGGCCGATGTTCACCGCGCTCACCATGCCCAGCGCCTTGATGCGCCGGTCGTTGATGGCCGCGTTGGCGCTGTAGCCCGCGCCGGCGCAGATGCCCATGGCGCCGATCTTGTCCGCGTCCACATAGGGCAGCGTGGTCAGGTAGTCCACCACGGCGCTCACGTCCTCGGTGCTGACGTAGGGGTTCTCCGTCTGGCGCGGTTCGCCCGTGCTCTCGCCCTGGAACGAGCGGTCGAAGGCGATGGTGATCAGGCCGTGCTCGGCCAGCTTCTTTGCGTACAGCCCGGCGGTCTGCTCCTTCACGCCGCCGCCCGGGTGCGAGACGACGACGGCCGCGTACTTCCTGGACTCATCGAAGCCGGCGGGAAAGTTGATGACGGCGGCCATGGTGACGCCTTGGCCGTTGAGGTTCTTGAAAGAGACATTGGGCATGGTGATCTCCGGGGTTGATGGAAGCGATGGGTTGAATGGTGGCGCCGTGATTGGATTTAATAAATAGGCTTTTGCAGACATGAGTGGTTAGTTAAACTAAACAAATGCCCATCGAACCTTCTCTCGTCGCGTCCCTCACATGGTTCGCCCACGTTGCGCGCCACCGCAGCTTCACCAAGGCGGCGACGGAAATGGAGGTGACGCGCGCCGCCTTGTCGCAGCACCTCAAGGGGCTGGAGCAGCGCCTGCAAGTGCGGCTGCTCCACCGCACGACGCGGGACATGTCATTGACGGAGGAGGGGCAGCGCCTGCTCGACGTGCTGCAGCCCGCGCTGGCGGCCATCGAGCGGGCGGTGTCGGAAATCGGGGAGGCCCGCGAGGAGCCGTCGGGCCTGATCCGCATGAACTCCTCCCGCGTCGCGGCGCGGCTGCTGGTGGAGCCGCACATGGGTGAGTTCCTGGCGCGCTACCCCAAGCTGCGGCTGGAACTGGTGATGGACGACGGCTTTTCCAACATCGTGGCCGAGGGGCTGGACGCGGGCATCCGCCTGGGCGAGAGCCTGGATGAGCACATGGTGGCGGTGCCCGTCACGCCGCAGCTGTCGATGGCCATCGTGGGCGCTCCGGCGTATTTCGAGCGGCATGGGGTGCCCGGGACGCCGGCCGACCTGATGCGGCACAACTGCCTGGCCTACCGCTTCACCTCCAGCGGCACCATCGACCGCTGGTCCTTCACCGCGCCCGATGCCGAAGGGCGCACGGTCGTTTTCGAGCCCCAGGGCAACGCCGTCTTCAACGATGACGACAGCATGCTGCGCGCGGCCTTGCAGGGGGTGGGCCTGGTGCAGCACATCGACCTGTGCGTGCGACAGCATCTGGCCGACGGCACGCTGGTGCGGATGCTGGCGCCCTGGTGCCCGCCGTTTCCGGGCTTCTACCTGTACGTGCCCTCCCGCGCGCAGATGCCGGCCAAGACGCGGGCGCTGATGGACTTCCTGCAGGAAAAGCGCGAGGCGCTGCGGATGCCTGCCCATCCGCAGCAGTTTTTCAGCTATCCATAACGCTGCGCGCCACCCGCAGCCCATGAAACCGGCGCGGCTCAGGCCAGCGGACGCCGTGGAACTGGCTTTGCCAGGCCACTGGCGTCGTCCCCCTGCCCGCATTGCGCAGCAATGCGAGAGCGGGGGGAAGGCGCGCAGCGCCTCAGGGGGGTGTTCATGCAGGTACGCCCCGGAAGCGCTGCGCGGCCTGGCGGCTGACCTCGGCCAGCAGCTGCTCCTCGTTCTGGCGCTGGCGCAGCCAGCGCGCGTCGTTCTGCCCCGCCTCGACCTCGGTGCGCAGCATGTGCATGGCGCTCGATGCGCCCTGCATGGCGGCGTGGCTGGCGATCTTGTCCATGGTGTGCAGGATGTGCTCGCGCAGCGGCATATGGTCGCCCGTGGCCGGGTCCACGTAGACCGCGTCCATGCCGAAGCGGCAGGCCTGGAAGCGGTTGTAGGTGTAGACGAGGTAGTCGTCCTCCTCGGGCATGAAGGGCTGGTCGGCCAGGAACCAGGCGCCCAGCGACTGCACGTAGCCCGCCAGGGCGGCGGCGCGCTCGATGGTCAGGGGCGTGTCGAACACGCGGATCTCGATGGTGCCGAACTCGGGCTTGGGGCGGATGTCCCAGTAGAAGTCCTTCATGCTCTTGACCACGCCGGTGCGCGTCATCTTGTCGAAGTAGGCGGTGAAGTCCTCCCATGTCAGCGCCAGCGGCGCGCGGCCCGACAGCGGGAACGCGAACACCGAGTTGAGCCGCGCCGAGTCGAAGGCCGTGTCCTGCCCCTGCACGTAGGGGCTGGACGCCGAGAGCGCGATGAAGTGCGGGATGTAGCGGCTCATGCGGTGCAGCATCAAGAGCGCCGCGTTCGCGTCGGGGCAGCCGATGTGCACGTGCTGGCCGAAGATGGTGAACTGCTTACTCAGGTAACCGTACAGCTCCGACAGCTCGCGGAAACGCGGCTTGTCGTAGATGCGCCGCTCGTGCCACTGCTGGAAGGGGTGGGTGCCGCCGCCCACCACGGCGATGTTGAGCTTGTCGGCGCTTTTGACCAGCGCGTCGCGGATCGGCGTGAGCTGGCCCAGCACCTCGCTGCTGCTGTGGCAGATGCCGGTGGAGATCTCGATCATGCTGTTCGTCATCTCGGGCACCACGCTGCCGGGCAGCGGGGACTTGCGCATCAGGCGCAGCATGTCCTCGGCGTAGGGGGCCAGGTCGTAGTCGTTGGTGTTGACGAGCTGCAGCTCCAGCTCCACGCCCAGCGTCAGCGGTTCGGAATGGTTGAAGGGTTCAAGGCTCACGATTGCGTGTCTCCGTTGTTGCCACCACGGGTCGTCAGCGGCGCCCAGGGTTTCGAGCTTTCGCCCGCGCGGTAGATGGCCACCGTGGCGATGATGGCGCCCAGCACCTCCATGAGCAGGATGGCGGGCAGGGCCACGCCCGCGATGGTGTGGCCGGTGGAGGGCGAGGCGATCACGAACTGCGAGGCGATGAGCAGGGCGATGGACGACATGGGCGTCATCGCGCAGCCCACCCACAGGGCCTGCTTCCAGCTCGCGCCGCTGCCCACGTTGCCCAGGGCCACGCCCGTGGCCTTGGCCAGCAGGCGCACGGCGATCAGGGCCAGCACCACGCCGGCCACCGGCGCGCTCCAGTCGGCCTGCGCAGCCACGGTGGAGACCAGCACGAACATCAGCATGGTGAGCAGCGACGAGGCGTTGCCCAGCTGGCGCGGCCAGGCCCAGGGGCGTGGGTTGAGCTGCTTGAGCAGCATGCCGCCCAGCAGCGCCGCCAGCGGTGCCGAGCCGCCCATGTGCGCGGCCACGGCGGTGCCCGCGGCCACCAGGGCCAGGAACAGCATGGAGGTGTTCTCGCTCGTGGGGCTCATGAAGCGCAGCGCCATGCGCAGCACCAGCGCCAGCACGGCCGCCACCACGATGGACACGCCCAGCACCACCACCACGGGCTGCACGGTTTCGATCAGCGTGAGGCTCTGGCGGTTGATCAGTTCGGCCTTGGCGCTGCCCAGCGTCAGCGCGTACAGCGAGGACAGCGTGGTGAGCACGATGGCCCGTTCCGTCACCGGCCCGGCCGCATGCGTGTCGGCCACGACGCGCGTGAGCACGGCGGGCGAGGCGGCCAGCGCCACCAGGGCCAGCGGGCCCGCCACCTGGGTGGGCAGGTTCAGCCACACCAGCACCCAGTACACGGCGAAATAGGTCAGCACCGATTCGGCGATGCTCTGCACCAGCACCATGGGGTTGTGGCGGAACCAGCGCAGCGGAATGCGGCCGCCGCATTCGAACAGCACCAGCGCCACGCCCAGCTCCAGCAGGAACAGGCCGATGCCCTGCAGCGGCCACACGGCGCCGGAAAAGCCCGCCAGGCCCGCCACCGTGCCGACCAGCGAATAGCCGACCACCTTGGGCAGCCCCGTGTGGCGCTGCGTGAGATAGCCCACCATGGCGGCCACCGCGAGCAGCAGCGACCATTGCACCGTGGGCAACCCGGCCGAGGGGCGCAGCCATTGCGCCCAGAAGCTCAGGATTTCGTTCATGTCATGGAGCCCTCTATTGGTATGAAGAAGAAAAAAAAGCCGTTGCCGCCGCCCGGGGCGGCTGGCGTCGCCTGGAATTTACAGGCCGAAACATCCTGTCCGGTGTAGGACAGGGGCGGGGCTGCGTCCAGGTCAGGCCGCCGGGCGGCTTGGCACGAAAAAGCTCAGTGGCGCCGTGCGCAAGCGCGCGCGGATGGCCGCGTAGATGCGCGAGCGGTCCACGCCGCTCACGTTCTGGGCGCGCAGCGCGAGGCTGAACGCCAGGTAGAAGCTGACCGTGACGTTCAGCGCCCCCAGCAGGGGCAGCGA
>Ga0222423_1001253_pt1 | contig 12089 bp, 15 predicted proteins | sample 3A0metagenome_FD_182472 | JGI IMG/M metagenome (GOLD analysis project Ga0222423, IMG submission 182472) | Enriched microbial communities from leaf-cutter ant dump, University of Wisconsin, Madison, United States - 3A0 (version 2) | ecosystem: Environmental > Terrestrial > Nest > Insects nest >...
TTCGCCGTCGAGCCCTTGGAACATCGCGGCGGGGTCCGAGGCGACGCGGCGGATGAACTCGGTGGTCGCCGCGTCGAGCGCCTCGGTGACGGACTGCTCGTAGCGCGCGAGCTGCCGGTCGAGGGTGCGCAGGGCCTGGAGCCGGTCGAGCTCGATCGAGGGCCCGCCACCGAGCACGTGCTCGACGAGCTCGGCGTGCATGGGCAGGTCCGCCTCGGTGCCGGTCGGCAGGACGTCGGGGTCCTGGCCGAGCGGGTCGGGCTGAGCGGCGACGGCGATCGCGAGGTCGAGACGGGCGCGCACGAGGCGTCGCCACTGGACGATCCGGGCTCGCTCGGCGCGCAAGAGGCGACGCGCACGGCGCAGCTCGGGCAGCGACCGACCGCTCACCGGATGCGTGTAGGCCACCACCATCCTCGTGATCTCCCCCGATAAGGGCCGTGAGGCCCTGCATCTGTACCTCCCAGTATGTCGGCCCGGTGCGGTAGGCGCTTGAGGAGAGGGGCGAAGTTGCCCCGTCAGTTCGCCCTTTCGGGTGACGTCCGGTCCGCGGGGCCGACGGCGTACGCTGCTCGCGTGCCCCGACCCTCGAGCCCCGCGCCGGCTCGGAGCAGGCTCGCCCTCGTGCGCCGCGCCCGCGCGGTGAACAGGCGGCTCGCCCAGGCCTACCCGGACGCGCGGTGCGAGCTGGACTTCACCACGCCGCTCGAGCTGCTGGTCGCGACGGTGCTCTCCGCGCAGTGCACGGACGTCCGCGTCAACCAGGTCACCCCCGAGCTCTTCGCGCGATTCCCGGACGCGGCGGCCTACGCGGCCGCGGACCCCGACGAGCTCGAGGCGATCATCCACCCCACGGGGTTCTTCCGGGCCAAGGCGCGGTCGATCCAGGGCCTGGCCCGGATCCTCGTGGAACGCCACGGTGGGCAGGTCCCACGCCGGCTCGAGGACCTCGTGGTCCTGCCCGGCGTGGGTCGCAAGACGGCGAACGTGGTGCTCGGCAACGCGTTCGGCGTCCCCGGGATCACCGTCGACACGCACCTGGGCCGGCTCGCCCGGCGGCTCGGCTGGACCGCCGAGACGGACCCGGTCAAGGTCGAGCACGCCGTCGGCGACCTCCTCGAGCGCGCCGAGTGGACCATGGCGTCCCACCGCCTCGTGATCCACGGGCGGCGGGTGTGCCACGCGCGACGCCCCGCGTGCGGTGCATGCCCCGTCGCCGCGCTGTGCCCCTCGTACGGCGAGGGGGAGACCGATCCGGTGAGGGCCGCGGCGCTCGTCAGGCCGGGTCCGGCACGGGACTGACGACGGCGAGCCACTCCCGCAGCAGCGCGTTGACCTGCTCGGGTGCCTCTTCGGGCACGAAGTGCCCCGCGCCCTCGACCACCGCGAACCGGGCGGCCGGGCCCACGAGCCCGGCGTCGGACCTCGCGTGCTGCACGGGTACGCACGGGTCGAGCGCTCCGTGGATCTGCAGGCTCGGCACCGGTGCGGCGTCGCGCAGCGCGGCGAGGTAGCGGCGTCCGTCGAAGCGCGGCGTGGACCGCACGAGCCAGCGCAGCTGCTCGAGCTGGGAATGGGCCGCGAAGGGCACCCGGGCCGCCTCGCGGTACAGCCCCACGAGATCGTCGTCGTCGGCGAACCCCGGCCCGCCCCACTCGGCGAGGAGACGCGCGACGAGGTCGCGGCGCGTGAGGGAGCGCTCGGGGAAGTACGGGAGCTGGAAGTACGCGAGGTGCCGTGCCGTGCCGCCCCGCACGACGCGGTGCAGGCGCGAGCGCACGTGCAGGGGGTGGGGCGCCGCGACGGCGCCCACGGCACGGACGACGGCGGGCACCACGGCGGGCAGGGTCCACGCGAGACCGCCCCCCACACCGTGCCCGACGACGACGGCGCGCTGGCTGCCGAGCGAGCGGATCACGCCCGCCACGTCACGGGCCAGCGTCACGGCGTCGTACCCGAGCGGGGGCTTGTCCGAGGCGCCCGTGCCGCGCAGGTCCATCGCCGCGACCCGGTAGCCGGCCGCGTCGAGCGCGGGGATCTGGTGCCGCCACGCCCACCAGCACTGGGGAAAGCCGTGCAGCAGGACCACGAGCGGGGTGTCACGGTCGTCCGGGCCGGCGAGGGCGACGTGGAAGCGCGAGCCGTTCGCGGGCACGAACTCGTGCCGCCACGGTCCCTCGACGAGCACGCGGGAAGAGTCGACTGTCACGGAGTGGGCTGAGAGCCCGTCACCACCTCGACGGGAAGGGCGGGCTCGATCCCGCGGCGATCCTTGGGCGGGTCGAAACGGTATCCCACGTTGCGCACGGTGCCGATGAGCTGCTCGTGCTCCGTCCCGAGCTTCGCGCGCAGACGTCGCACGTGGACGTCCACGGTGCGCGTGCCGCCGAAGTAGTCGTAGCCCCACACCTCTTGGAGCAGCTGGGCGCGTGTGAACACCCGACCCGGGTGCTGCACGAGGTACTTGAGGAGCTCGAACTCCTTGTACGTCAGGTCCAGGGCGCGCCCCCGCAGACGTGCCGTGTAGCCGCCCGCGTCGATCGTCAGCTCGCCCGCGGAGATCTCCTCCTCCACGTCGCCCCCGCGATCGCTCGCGGCGCGCTCGATCGCGAGCCGGAACCGGGCCTCGACCTCCGCGGGGCTCGCGTGCGCGAGGATCACGTCGCTCGCTCCCCACTCGGCGTTGACCACCGTGAGGCCGCCCTCGGTGAGGACGAGGACGAGCGGGGTGTCCAGGCCGGTGGCGCGCAACAGGCGGCACGTGGTGCGAGCGGCGACGAGGTCCGTGCGGGCGTCGAGCAGGACGAGGTCGGCGTCCGGGGCGTCGATGAGGGCGCTCGGCTCGACGGGAAGGACGCGCACCCGGTGAGAGAGGAGTCCGAGCGCAGGCAGGACTTCCACCGAACCCCCGTTGGCCGGTGTGAGGAGCAGCAGGTCCGCCACGGCTCTCCTTCCCAGCGTCGAGAGATACGGTACCGCCCGAGTCGTCGGGTTCGGTGCTCGCCGTCCAGATCTGCGACACTCGTGCGCGTGCCGACGTCGTGGAGGGCTGGTTCATGGATGCGCTGACCCGCGCCGTGCTCACGACCGCCGCCGCGATCTCGTTGGCCGCGGCCGCCTACGTGTCCGAGTGGGCGCTCATCGCGGTCGCGGGCCTCGCGGTGCTCGTCGTGGCCTTCGGCTGGCCCACCCTCCTGGACCTGCCCGCGCGTCTGGGCACGCGGTTCGTGGTGGGGCTCGCGGGGCTCGGGGCGCTCGCGGTCATCACGTTCACGGACGGCGAGCCGTTCCTGCGCGACCTGCCCGTCGTGCTGGCCCTCGCCGTGCTGCTGTCGTTCGTCAGCGAGCTCGTGCGCCCCGACGGCCGCGTCCGCATGGTCGAGTCCGTCGCGGGAACGGTGTGCGGGGTGCTCGTCGCCCTCGCCGCCGCGGGGTGGATCTCCGCGGGGCGGACCGTCGGGGGCACGTCCCTCGTGGTGGTCGCGGCGGTGGCCCTCGCCGTCGGCACCGCGAGCTCGGTGGTGCCCCTGTCCCCGTGGCTCGGTCTCACGGTCGCCGTGCTCGCGAGCGGTGCGGTCGCGTACGGTCTCGCCTTCGTGCTCCCGGACGTCACGCCCCTCGCGGGCGGCCTCATCGGGGTCGCCGTCGGGGTGCTCGGCGCGACGCTGCGCGAGGTGTTCGACCGCATTCCGACGCTGTCGTCGCGCTCGGCGGCCGCGACGGCGATCGTCGTCCCCGTCACGGTCACGGGAACCCTCGTGTACGTCGTCGGCCGGCTCCTCGTCGGCTGACGCGCGCGGTCTAGTAGACGAGGGCCTGGGTCCGGGGGGCGAGGACCTCCTCGACGAAGACGGCCGACCCCGCGACCCTCACACCCGGGAGCAGGTCACCCTCGGTGAGCCCGCGCCGCGCCGCGCACTGCGTGCACACCGTCACCGCCCCTCCCTCGAGCACCGCCTCGAGGAGGTCCGCGAGCGGGGCCGCGTGCTCGAGCTCGAGCTGTGCGGCACGGCCGGGAACCGCGAGCCACGCCGCCTCGCCCGTGAGCCACAACGAGACGTCCGCCCCGGCGGCGATCCCGCTCGCCGCGACGGTGAACGCCTGGTTGACGAGCTCGGGGCGGTCGAGCCCGGCGGTGGCCTTGACGACGAGAGATCGCGTGACGCTGCTCACGGGCGCAAGCGTACGTCGCCGCGCTGGGTAGGCTAGAGGCATGGAAGCCCTCGAGTTCTTCTTCATCGGACTGCTCGCCGCCTCCGCAATCCTCATCACCTGGTTCGCGGGCTACGTGGTCTACAAGCTCTACCGGGGTCAGCGCTGACCGCTGGGCACCGGGGCGCGCGAGCGCACGGCAGAGAGGACGGCGCATGGCCTTCGTGATCCCTGAGGGGCTCGCGCCCGAGGTGTATCCCATGGCGTGGCTCCTGGGTCACTGGCGGGGCGAGGGCGTGCTCGCGTACCCGGGGATCGACGAGATCGCCTTCCGTCAGGACGTCGTGTTCGACCACGACGGCGGTCCCTACCTGTCCTACTCCGCCACGATCCGGCTCCTCGCGGTGCCGGACTCGCCCGAGTCCTTCGAGGGGCTGCCCCCCCAGGGCCCCGTGTGGGCCACGGAGTCGGGCTTCTGGCGCGTGCCGCCGGACCGTCCCGCGGACCTCCCGGAGGACCGCCACCCCATCGAGGCGCTCGTCGCGGACCCGTCCGGTCACCTGAGCCTGTACGTGGGCGCGATCGGCAACGGGCGCATCGACCTCGTGAGCGACCTCATCGCGCGCACCCCCACGGCCGCCGACGTCACCGCCGCGAGCCGCCTGTACGGGTACGTCGAGGGGGACCTCATGTGGGCGTGGGACCTCGCGGCCTTCGGTGAGCCCTTGCAGTCCTACGCCTCCGCGCGGCTCTCGCGCGTCGAGGACGAGGGATGACCAGCCCGCTGCTCGCCCGGCACGGTGCGGTCGCCGCGAGCGGCCCGGACGCGGGCGTCGCGTGGCACTACGGCGACCCGGTCGCCGAGGCTCGCGCGCTCCAGCGGGGCGGGGCCGTGGTGGACCAGTCCCACCTGGGCGTCGTCACCGTCACGGGACCCGACCGGCTCTCGTGGCTGCACTCGATCACGTCGCAGAAGCTCGACACCCTCGCGCCGCGGACGTCCACGGAGACGCTCGTGCTGTCCGCGCACGGGCACGTCGAGCACGCCGCGGGGGTGGTGGACGACGGCGAGACCACGTGGCTCGTCACCGAGGGCACGCACGCGGCGACGCTCGCCGGGTGGCTCGACTCGATGCGCTTCATGCTCCGCGTCGAGGTGGCGGACGTCTCCGACCGGTGGGCCGCGCTCGGGGAGCCCGTCGACGCCGAGGGCGCCGAGGGCGAACCGGTGACGTGGCGCGACCCGTGGCCGCGCACCCTGCCCGGGGGCACCACGTACGGCCCGCCCGACGCCGAGCACCCGGCGCACGGTCGCGCGTGGCGGCTCGTCCTGGTGCCGCGCGCGGAGCTCGCCGCCGCGGTGGCTGAGCGCGAGGCCGCCGGGTGGGCGCTCGCGGGGACGTGGGCCGCCGAGTCGCTGCGCGTCGAGGCGTGGCGCCCGCGCCTCGCTCGCGAGGTGGACCACCGTTCGATCCCCCACGAGCTCGACTGGCTGCGCACCGCGGTGCACCTCGAGAAGGGCTGCTACCGCGGCCAGGAGACCGTCGCGCGCGTGCACAACCTGGGCCGCCCGCCGCGCCGCGTGGTCATGCTCCACCTCGACGGCTCGGGTCACGTGCTGCCGGAGCCCGGTGCGGAGGTCCGGCTCGCCGCGGAGGACAAGGCCGTGGGCCTCGTGACCTCGGTGGCCCGCCACCACGAGCTCGGTCCCGTGGCGCTCGCCGTCGTGAAGCGGTCCGTCCCCGTGGACGCGGAGCTCGTGGTGCCGAGCGAGGGCGGACCGGTCGCGGCCGCGCAAGAGGAGATCGTGAGCGGCGAGGGCCTCTCGCCGGACCGCCCCGCCGCGCGCGGGCCCCTCACCCCGGGGCTCAAGCGCGGGCCCCAGCTGTCCTTCTAGCCGCGCGCCGGGGACGTACGCTCGACGCGTGGCCACCGATCAGCGACGTACCCTCACGGCGCAGGTGCGCCGACGCCTCGCGCTGCGGGTGCGAGTGCGCCAGGGGCGCGTCCGCGTGCGCGCCGCCCTGCTGCCCGTGGCCCAGGCGTGCGTCGCGGCCGGTGCGGCCTACGGGGTCGCCCACCACGCCCTGGGGCACGACTACCCGTTCTTCGCGGCGATCGTCGCGTGGGTGACGCTCGGCTTCGAGCCGTTCCGCGAGGTCCGCAAGGTCGCCGAGCTCACGCTCGGGGTGGCGCTCGGGGTGCTGCTGGGCGACCTCGTGGTGCACGTGATCGGGGCGGGCTGGTGGCAGGTCGTGCTCGTGCTCGGCGTCTCGGCGCTGCTCGCGCGCTTCCTTGATCGCGGCCCGGCGCTCACGATGCAAGCGGGCGTGCAGTCCGTCGTGATCGTGGGGCTGCCCGCCTTCGTCGCCACGAGCGGGCCGGTGGACCGATGGCTCGACGCGCTCGTGGGCGGGCTCGTGGCGCTCGCCGTCGTCGTCGTCAGCCCCACGGACGTGCGCACGCGTCCCCGCAAGGCCGCGCGCGCCGCCCTCGTGGACTTCACGGTCGTGCTCGAGGTGCTCGCACGCGGGCTGCGCGAGGGTTCGGCCGAGGACGTCGAGGAGTCGCTCGTGCGGGGGCGGGCCTCGCAGCCGGCGCTCGACGAGTGGCGCGACGCCGTGCGCGGGGCCGCGGACCTCGCGCGCGTCTCGCCGCGCGGCCGCACGCGACGCCCCGAGCTCGAGCGCCTCCGGGTGGGCGCCGTGCTCGCCGACCGTGCGATGCGGTCCGCGCGGGTGGTCTCGCGCCGGGCGCTCGCGACGGTGTCCGACGGCGCGTCCCTGCCGCAGCTCTCCGACGTGGTGACCGAGCTCGCCGCCGGGGTGGGCGAGCTCGCGGAGGCTTTCGGCGCGGGGCTCGATCCCGGGCCCGCGCGCGAACGGCTCGTCGCGGCGGCGCGCTTGCTCGACCCATACTCCCTGGGCGAGGAGGACTGGCAGTCGCAGGCCCTGGTTCTCGTGCTGCGCTCGCTCGCCGTCGACCTGCTCGAGGCGGCCGGTGCGGACGGCGCGACGGCACGCGACGCGCTCCCTCCCCTTTGAGGCGCGCTGGTGTACACGGGCACGGGGCGGGGTTGTACAGTGAGTCCATGGAGGTCTCGGTCAGCAAGCTGCGCGCGGAGCTCAAGGACTGGATCGACGCCGCCCGGCGCGGCGACGAGGTGGTCATCACCGACCGCGGGATCCCGGTCGCCCGCCTGAGCGCGATCGACTCCGCGGACCTCATCACGCGCCTGCAGGGCGAGGGCCTCATCACCCCGCCGTCGGGCGAGCGACCGGCCGCCGAGCACGCCGGACGCGAGCCGCGCGACGCGAGCAGGCCGCAGACCCCGCTCTCGGGCCTCGCCCGCCGGCTGCGCCGCTGAGGGTCCCGTGGCGCACGTCTACTTCCATCCCGGTGCCCTCGTGTACCTGTGCACGGCCACGTCGGGAGCGGACCTCGCGGCCGAGCTGTGGGACGGCGCGGACCTCGTGGCGAGCTCGCAGATCGCCGACCTCGAGGTGCGCACGGTCCTCGCGGGGGGCCTGCGTCTCGGCAAGCTCGAGCGTGACTCGTACGACGCCGCGACGGCGCGCTGGGAGGCGATGCGCCGCGGCATGTGGCGCGTGGACCTGTCCCCGCACGTGACCGAGCGCGCCGCCCGGCTCGCGGAGGTCCACACCTTGCGGCCCACGGACGCGATCCACCTCGCGAGCGCCCAGCTCCTCGACCATCCGGGGCTCGTGGTGCTCGGCTGGGGCGAGCAGTTCGTCACGGCCGCGCGCGCCGAGGGCTGCACCGTCCTCGCGTAGGCTCGGCGCGTGATCTGGCAGCTGCAGGCCGTCGTCTTCCTGGCCCTCGCCCTCATCATCTTCGGGGTGTGCGCGTGGGCGCTCGTGGACGTGCTGGGCCGCCCCGCCGCGGCGTTCGGGTGGGCGGGCAAGCGGCCCAAGCCGTTCTGGCTCGCGATCGTCGCCGCGGCCACCGCGGTGAGCTTCGTGTGCATCCCCGGGCCCATCGGCGTGAGCTTCCTCGACCCGATCTTCGGCTTCGTCGCCGTCGCGGCCGCGGGCGTGTACCTCGCGGACGTGCGCCCCGCCGTGAGCGGGTACCGGTCCCCGGGTCGGGGCGGGCGCGGCGGCGGTGGTCGGGGCGGCTGGTGAAGGCCGTCGTCCAGCGCGTGACCCGCGCGAGCGTCACGGTCGACGGCGAGGTCGTGGGGCGGCTCGCGCGCCCCGGGCTGCTCGTCCTCGTGGGGGTCACGCACGACGACGGCGCCGCCGAGGTGGAGCAGATCGCCCGCAAGATCGCCGAGCTGCGGATCCTGCGCGACGAGCGGTCCGCGGTGGACGAGGGCGCCCCGGTGCTCGTCGTCAGCCAGTTCACGCTCTACGGGGATGCGCGCAAGGGACGCCGACCCACGTGGAACGCCGCTGCTCCCGGGCCGGTGGCCGAGCCGCTCGTGGACGCCGTCGTCGACGCCCTGCGCGAGCGCGGGCTCGAGGTCGCGACGGGACGTTTCGGGGCGATGATGCAGGTCGAGTCCGTCAACGACGGGCCCTTCACGATCCTGCTCGAGGCGTAGCGCTCAGCCCTCGAGCCGCGCCCGCAGCTCGTCGAGGTCGCGCACGAACCACACGTGGCGTCCCCCGTTCGACTCGCGCACGAAGTCCGCGAGCCTAAACCGCCCCACCCCTCCGCCGAGTTCGGTGCTTCTGCGCGAGTTCGTACTTCTGGATGTCCGAACTCGCGCAGAAGCACCGAACTCGGCGGGTGGGGAATGGGACGGTCGTGCTATTTTTGGGGGGTGAGCGAGGAGCAGCGGCCCAGGAAGGGTGAGCGCACGCGAGGGGCGATCCTTGCGCGCGCGGTCGAGGAGGCCACCCGGATCGGGCTCGGCGGACTGACGATCGGCACGCTCGCGAGCGCCACCGGGCTGTCCAAGAGCGGCCTGTACGCCCACTTCGGCTCGAAGGAGGCGCTCCAGATCGCCGTGCTCGAGTCGGCCGGCGCCGAGTTCTCCGACGCCGTGATCCTCCCGGCCCTGCGCGCACCGCGCGGGCTCACCCGGCTGCGCGCCCTCGTCGACCTGTGGCTCACGTGCGGCCGACGGCGCCACCCCGGCGGGAGCCTGCTCGTCAAGGCCGGCGCCGAGCTCGACGACCAGCCCGGCCCCGTCCGCGACCACCTCCGCGACCTCCATGCGCGCCTCGCCGACTCGCTCGAACGGATCGTCGCCGGCGCGATCGCCACGGGCGAGCTCGACGCGCGCACCGACCCCGCGCGCTTCGGGGCGGACCTCTACGCGGTGATGCTCGGGTACCACCACGCGAGCCGGTTGCTCGAGGACCCGCGCGCGGAGGACCGCGCGCTCGCGGCCGTCGAGGCGCTCGTCACGGCCGCACAGGGGCCGACGACGGCGGACACGGCGGCATCGGCCACCACGGCGCCGTCGGGCACGAGCACGCCGTCGGACGCCCGACCGCCGTCGGACACCCGAGACTGACCCTCTGGACCGAGGAGACCCATGAGCTTCAGCCAGCCCCAGCGCGCCGCGCGCTCGCGCGCCGCGCGCGCCCGGTACGCCCTCCGGCTCGCGGCGCTGCACGCCCAGTTCGCGGTGCTCGACCGCGCGCGCCCGGACACCGCGGCCCGCAAGGCCATGGACATCTGGACCACGCTCCCGGGCAACCCCGGCCGCCGCAAGGACTTTCGCCCGGGGCCGGGCGAGGTGTCCCGCGTGCGCACGGGGCGCGGCGGGGAGGTCGTGGTCGAGTCGTGGGGCGAGGGGCCGGTCGTGTACCTCGTGCACGGCTGGGGCGGGTGGCGCGGGCAGCTCGGGGCGTTCGTGACGCCGCTCCTCGGGCGCGGCCACCGGGTCGTCGCGTTCGACGCGCCGGGCCACGGGGAGGCGGCGCCCGGGGTGCTCGGGCCGGGCAAGGGCACGTTCCCGGAGATCGCGGAGGCGCTCGTCGCCGTCGCGGACGCGCACGGGCCCGCGGCGGGCGTCGTCGGGCACTCGCTCGGGTGCCACGTCGTGGCGTCCGCCGTGCACCGGGGCGTGCCCGCGGACCGCCTCGCGCTCATCGCACCGAGCAACGACTTCGGGGAGATCACCCACCAGTTCGCGCAGATCCTCGGCTTCGGCGAGCGCACGCGCACCCGCATGGAGGCGATCATGGAGGACTTCCTCGACGAGCCCCTCGCGCGCTTCGACCTCGAGCCGCTCGGGGCGGACGGGACCGCACCGCCCACCCTCGTGGTCCACGACCGCCACGACAAGGAGACTCCCTTCGCGGTGGGCGAGCGGCTCGCCCTCGCGTGGCCGACGGCGGACCTGCTCGCGACCGACGGGCTCGGGCACCAGCGCATCCTGGCCGACGACGAGGTCGTGGCGGCCGTGGCCGACCACGTGACGTCCCGGTAGCGACGCCCGGCCGGTCGGCGGGGTCGCGCGCCGACGTCACGCCTGTGGCGAACACAGGCAGGTTGGGGGGTGGTGCGTGGTTAGCATCGATGAACGCCCAGACCAACAGGAGCGCCGCATGTTCGAGAGATTCACCGACCGCGCACGTCGGGTGGTCGTCCTTGCCCAGGAAGAGGCGAGGATGCTCAACCACAACTACATCGGCACGGAGCACATCCTCCTGGGCCTGATCCACGAGGGCGAAGGGGTCGCTGCGAAGGCGCTCGACGCGCTCGGGATCTCGCTCGACGCCGTCCGCGCCCAGGTGCAGGAGATCATCGGCGAGGGCCAGCAGGCCCCCTCCGGGCACATCCCCTTCACCCCGCGCGCCAAGAAGGTGCTCGAGCTGTCCCTGCGCGAGGCGCTGCAGCTCGGCCACAACTACATCGGCACCGAGCACATCCTGCTCGGCCTCATCCGCGAGGGTGAGGGCGTCGCCGCCCAGGTGCTCGGCAAGCTCGGCGCGGACCTCAACCGCGTGCGCCAGCAGGTCATCCAGCTCGTGTCCGGCTACCAGGGCAAGGAGCCCGTGGCCGCGGGCGGTCCCGCCGAGGGGCAGCCCTCCGGCTCGGCCGTGCTCGACCAGTTCGGGCGCAACCTCACGCAGGCCGCGCGCGACGGCAAGCTCGACCCCGTGATCGGGCGCGCGCAGGAGATCGAGCGCGTCATGCAGGTGCTCTCGCGCCGCACCAAGAACAACCCCGTGCTGATCGGCGAGCCCGGCGTCGGCAAGACGGCCGTCGTCGAGGGCCTCGCGCAGGACATCGTGCGCGGCGACGTGCCCGAGACGCTCAAGGACAAGCAGCTCTACACGCTCGACCTCGGAGCGCTCGTGGCCGGCTCGCGCTACCGCGGTGACTTCGAGGAGCGCCTCAAGAAGGTCCTCAAGGAGATCCGCACGCGCGGCGACATCATCTTGTTCATCGACGAGATCCACACGCTCGTCGGTGCGGGTGCCGCCGAGGGCGCGATCGACGCCGCCTCGATCCTCAAGCCGATGCTCGCCCGCGGCGAGCTCCAGACGATCGGTGCCACGACCCTCGACGAGTACCGCAAGTACGTCGAGAAGGACCCGGCGCTCGAGCGGCGCTTCCAGCCCATCCAGGTGGCCGAGCCCACGCTCAAGCACACCATCGAGATCCTCAAGGGGCTGCGGGACCGCTACGAGGCGCACCACCGCGTCTCGATCACCGACGACGCCCTCGTGGCCGCCGCGACCCTCGCGGACCGCTACGTCAACGACCGCTTCCTTCCCGACAAGGCGATCGACCTCGTCGACGAGGCGGGCGCGCGACTGCGCATCCGTCGCATGACCGCGCCCCCGGAGCTGCGCGAGCTCGACGAGCAGATCGCCGAGGCGCGTCGCGACAAGGAGTCCGCGATCGACGAGCAGGACTTCGAGAAGGCCGCGCGCCTGCGGGACACCGAGAAGCAGCTCGGGCTGCAGCGCGCCGAGAAGGAGAAGGCCTGGAAGTCGGGCGACCTCGAC
>Ga0222423_1001254_pt1 | contig 12082 bp, 4 predicted proteins | sample 3A0metagenome_FD_182472 | JGI IMG/M metagenome (GOLD analysis project Ga0222423, IMG submission 182472) | Enriched microbial communities from leaf-cutter ant dump, University of Wisconsin, Madison, United States - 3A0 (version 2) | ecosystem: Environmental > Terrestrial > Nest > Insects nest >...
GCTCGTGCTTGAGGGAGCACAGTCGGGGCTCGCCTGGATCACCATCCTGCGCAAGCGCGAGGGCTATCGGGAGGCATTTGCGGGGTTCGATCCGGTGGTGGTCGCCGACTACGACGAGCCGGACATTGAGCGCCTGCTCGCGGACCCCGGGATCGTCCGCAACCGCCAGAAGATCGTGGCCGCCATCGTCAACGCCCGCGCGGTGGTGGCGATGCAAGAGTCTGGGGAAAGCCTCAGCGAGCTGTTCTGGAGCTTTCAGCCGCCGCCGCGCAGCGCGCCGCCCGCCTCGTGGACGGATATCCCCTCCTCCACAGACGAGTCCAAGGCCCTCGCCAAGGCCCTGAAGCAGCGCGGCTTTGTGTGGGTGGGCCCCACCACGATGTACGCGGCGATGCAGGCCTGCGGCCTTGTCAACGACCATCTCGCGGGGTGCGTGGCGCTGAAGGCGTGACTGGCGAGTCGAAGGAACCGACCCCAGCCTTTGCAATTGCGCGGTGATCGAGATGGCCCCAGAACAGTTCGCGGTCGCGGCCTATAGAGATGTAGCGTCCGACGATGCGTTACCGCGTCGGTCAATGAGATCGGTCAGCAGAGTCCATTGGCGAAGCAGAGCGCCGCGATGCTACGACGCAACCTCAATAGGGTGTTGGATTGCCAACATGCATGCGCCACACTGCGCGACTCCGGCGAAGATCACAGCGCGGGCAACCCCGGACGTGGGGCCCTGCTAGCGTCCCCCTATGGAAGTTGAGACCAGCGGATCCGAGCCTCAGTGGCAGTTCAGCCTTAGGGACGCCGAGGCCACCATAGAGTCCGCACTCGCACAGCGAGATGCGGACCGCCGCAATCCCAACTTTGAACCCAACACGTGGGCGCTCGTGAGCGAGGAAGTTTACGCATGGGCCAAGGCGAAGACTTACCTCGCAGCGGTCCTATGCGGACTCGTTGCCCGCGCGACCGATGAGTTGGCGAACCCACTTAGCCTTCACGTTGGAGAACTCGCGGGCGGATACGCCGCAACATCGCTCTGGCAGGTCATCCAGACGCATGCGCAAGGACGGATGGACCTAAAGCACCTTAAGAGTCAGCCGTTCAACAACAGTCCGTTCTATGGCAAGCGAGTGCTGTCATCCGATTGGGAGAACGTCTCCTCAGCGAATCGACCCCGCCTTGAGCGCACCGTCCAGCTGATGCAGCAGTTAGCTCAGATGTCGCGAAGTGACGCTCGGTTTGCACTCAGGTCCTTCCTCTATGGCGTTCCCGACGATGAGGCACGGGGTGTGCTCGTCGCGACCGTGGTCGAGGGCGCACTCGATCTCAACCGATTCTTCACCGCCCTTGACGACTTCCTCCTGGACGATGGTGAGAGCGGACGCAGGGCACAAGCCATGGTGGCAGCAGCTCTCGCGCTGGTCCATGGCGACAACGTCGCAACTGCCGAGAGCATCCATGACCCCAGCCGTAGCCTTCCCGGAGACGTCCGCGTGGTGTCATTGGCAGAGGATGGCAACCCACATGCGTTGTTTGCCGAGGCCAAGCAGAAGGTGACCGAGCCCGAGTGGATCGATCAGTTTGCGACCGAGATTCACGCTTACGCACCCGGGGGTACCGCAGCGTATGGCGCTCTTGTCAATGATCGAGCAGCCGCGCGTGCCAAGAGGATAGGTGCATTGCCTGATTGGCGTGACGTACTCCATGAGCGTGGCGTCATCTCGGTCATATGGACCAACCCTGCAGACATGGTGCGCGACGCCGTGGTTTGGTCAGCACTAGATGCTCATCAAGCGGTCGTCAGGTTCGTCGAATTCTACGCGAAGTACCTGGTTCACGTGGAGACGCAGCCTGACACTATCGACGCATGGAGGCGTGCAGCTCGAGAGTTTGGCGTCGAGTCCGTGAGGTTATGACATTGTGCTGCTTTCAGGGCTTGTGCCCGGCGCGCCGTATCACTGAAGCCGAAGACATGTCAGGGCCTAGCGCTACGGTGAAATGAACGAACTGTAGGACGGAGGGTAGCTGTGAATCCCGAGTACGAGCGTGTGAGCGAGGCGATTGCTGACGTCATGTTCAGTACCAGTCAGGCCGGACGACCTGTGTACGCACTCGCGGATGCCGAGACGGTACGGACTGTCCTCGAGCAAGCTCAGATCGAGAATCGGACGCTAGCTGGGCTTTCGGCGGTAGTCAGGCCATCGCTTCAGGTAGATCAGCCTGGAGTAGCCCCGTTTCTCAGGCAGGCCGAGGCCGCACAACGCCATTCGCGCTCACCCCTTGAAACTCCACCGGCACTCCCGCTGCTTGTGGTGCTGTCGGTTGCTGCAGAACAGATGCATGCCGACGACAACCTAGCCGCCCATAACTACTACTCGCGGCTGCATCGGCTGTTGCAGGTACCCCCAAACCAGCATAAGCGGGTCGAGAGCGACTACCGCAGAGTCGCCACTCTGCTGTGGAGGTCGCTGAACAAGTGGCTCGAGGCATGGGAAGGCGAGCGTGGTATCCCGACGGCCTACGCAACCGGTGGCCACGCCTTCGTCGGCCTGCCGATGTCGCAAGCGGTAGTCCGGCAGCACGATCGTGCCGGCCTCCACGAACTCTTCGCAATTGAAGGTATGACCCCAGGCCTGCGTATCTCGCCGAACGACATGAGTCTCGCGATGGATCCCTATGCGACTGCCACTCCGAGTCTCCCCCTCAGTTCGCATCTTGCTCGTCTCTGGAAGGATCCCGCCGCACGTGAGCGAATCGTCGATGCTGCTTGTCTCGAACTCGAAGTATGGGATGGGTCGGGGATCGAGTCCGTCGCCTCGGCACGACCTGCCGTCACGACGCGGCTCCTGGCATTCCTGAGGACATTCCCTCGCAAGTCAATTGAGTTCAACCTGATGCTCCCGTACCGCTCGAACGGGCCGGACATCGCCCGGTTCCGGACTGGCGATGAGGAATCGATTGTCCCAACGGTCGCCGGGCCAGGTGGCTCCACGCGGCTCGCTGGTGCTGAGGGAGTCAGCGCAGCGTCACTCGTCGGGGAGCTGCTAGCGGGGGAATTCGGGGATGAGGAGAGCCGCCCCGTCAATCGTCGCCCGAAGCGAGTTGTTCCGCTTCGATGGGACGACCTTCAGGGGGCGTACGTCGAGATTGAACGCATTTCGCTCGGCGAGGACAGCATCGTGCTGGCTCGGTCGGACGCACGCCACCGCGTCGAGGCCCATCTTGAGGCTCACGCCCGACCGGGGTGGCGGGAACTTGTCGACCTCACGGGCGCGCCGGAGGGCTGGGTGGTTTACCAGCACATCCAGATCCTCTCCGCGCCGACCGGGCAACCGCACTTCGATCTCTTGCCGTTGGCGCCGCGTGCACGAACGAGCCTGACGCTGCGTGGCGGATTCGTACTCCCAGGGCTGCTTCGCAAGTGGTCGGTGATGGAGCCACCCGAGGCCGTCGCCGTCGCCGCTGGAGCTTCCTCCGTGGACATTCGCGTTTTCCGCGGTACCCAAATCGACCCGGCCGAACTCATGGCTGAAACCCGACAGCCGGGCGAACTAGCGGTGCTTCCGCTCACGGATCAGGGCCTAACCGACGGTGAGTACGCCGTCGCAATGTTTGTCGACGACTTGAACAAACCATCGTCGACAGCACTCCTCCGACTACGTTCTGCCGGTACTCCGCAGTTCCGGGTTGAGGACGTCGACATCCGTTTGGTCTACTCGCCCGACTCGTCGCCGTGCTGGCCACTCACCGCTGGCCCGGCTGAGTGGCGGAGTCATGTGAACGGCGCAAGGACAGTGGGTATCGAATCACGCGGCGACGGCAGTAGCGTGCCGATGCCGGAGTTCGTTCCCCGAAAGCGAAGTGCGGCTAGCGCATCGGTAGTTAAGACTCGGGTGGGGGTGCCGATGGCGAGTGACTCATGCCTCGTCACCGGTATGCACCGATTTCTGCTTCCGCCCGTGCTCCCGGGCCAGGCGTCTACGCGGAGCATCGAGGGCGAGTGCACGACCTGTGGGCTCGTGCGTCGCTTCGCGGGAACCCCGTGGGCGGCGAAGAGGAGGGAGGGCACGGCCAAGACAATCGTTGTCCCAGAAATCCCACCTGTGATCGAATCGGACCAGCCAGACTTTGAGGTCGCGTTCGATGCGCTGAACCACGTCGGGACCGGTTCATTCGGAGTGTTCGAGCGAATCGCCGCCCAGGTTGAGGGCTCCGGCTTGTTCGCGGACTCATTCCTTCGGCGGCTTGAAGTCGTCGGCCATGTGGACGTAGCCCGCGATGAGTATCTCCAGGTGACCGAATGGGCGGTGAACACATCCACACTCGTACCGACGGATGACGGGCTATGGGTGCTCATCGGATCGCGCTCCAGCGCGCTGCTGGAGAAGCTGAAGGGTTTGCTCGGCACTCGCGCTGTCGTGCGCACGAGCGTTGATGCCGAAGTCGCCCGGGTCGAGGTTGTTGGCATGGTGCCGGTCGGCCTATTGGCCGATGCCGGGATCACGGTTCTGGAGACCTCACCGGTCAACGACATCGCTGAGGCGCTACCACCTCTAAGTGAGGTGGCGGCGTCGCTAAAGCGGGTAGTCGTCCCGAACTACAGGTCAATAGAATTCTGGGACACGACGTCAGCCTCGTGGCACCCTACGACATCACTGGTCAGGGTTGGCTCTTATCGGATCAAGGACTTCGGGTCAACCTACGCGATCCGCAGCGCTGAAGATATTGCAAGTGGCACGATCGGACTTGGAAACGCGCAGATCGTGAAGCACATCGCAAACCTGTGGGCCCGTGACCCCCTCGTTGGGTATAACTCGCGTAGCCGCTCAGTCGTCACGCCGCTGGGCGCGGACCTGCCGGTGCTTTATGGGCGCGCCCTCGCGCTTTGCTCAGGACGAGCGCCGAGAGAGATCGTGGATCACCGGATCCTCCAGTATCCGTCAGTGCCGCGCACCGTCGCAGATATCATCTACGACCGAGTGAGCCGGTGAGCAGCATGTCGTTCCCCACCCCCGTGAAGATCGCCGACGACCTCCGTGACGCATTTCTCCGATACATCGACACTGCGTACGCGCTGCGGGACCAAAGGCTCGTTGAAGAGCGGCGGCGTCTTCTGCTCGAAGGGCAGGGCAATCTATTCGCCCCGCTAATGCTCGAACCGGTACTGCCCTACGACGGGGTCGCATCCGTTGCCGAGGCGGCGAGCCGGGCCAACGTCGACGCAGGCGATCTCGGCGACGTGGTTCGAGCTGTCTTTGGCGTGACACCGGATGCGCTCGCTGGCGTCCGACTCCGCAAGCACCAAGTGGCTGCGCTTGCAATGCACTTCACGCAAGGGCCCACTCACAACCCTGTTGTGACATCGGGTACCGGGTCTGGCAAGACGGAGTCCTTCTTGATACCCCTCTTGAGCCGGATCGTGGCCGAAAAGCGGTCAGCAGTGGCTCTGCCTCCGGTCCATGAGTGGTGGGATCTGGCGCGGAAGGGCGAATCTTGGCGGCCAGCGCGGACGGTTGGAGCGACCCCGGCAGCGGTGCGATCGGTCATCCTCTACCCGACAAATGCGCTGGTCGAAGATCAGGTTGCGCGGCTCCGCCGAGCTGTCCGCGGCCTGCGAGGTCAGGAGTCACCCATTGATCTCTGGTTCGGGCGTTACACCGGGGCGACGCCGGGCTCTGGTGGTGTTCCAACCGGGAGGGTCTCGGCGGATGCAGCTCGCGACATGCGGGAGTTGGCGCATCTCAACGCACGTCTTGCCGAACTCAACGATCCGGAGTTGATGGCTCAGTTCCAGGACCCCCACGCTGGCGAACTCATCACCCGTTGGGACATGATCGCCACCCCACCTGATGTGCTCGTCACGAACTACTCGATGCTCAACGTGATGCTGATGCGCGACGTCGAGGAACCAATCTTCGAGTCCACTCGGCGCTGGCTTCAGCAATCGTCGGATCACGTCTTCACCCTCGTAGTCGACGAATTGCACCTCTACCGCGGAAGCACCGGAGCCGAAGTCGGGATGGTCGTTCGAAACCTGGCATCGCGGCTCGGACTTGAACCATTTTCCGACCAGTTTAGGATCATCGCAACCAGCGCCTCCCTACCAGGCGACGACTCGGGTCTGGAGTACCTGGAACGGTTCTTCGGCATCGACAGAGCATCCTTCCGGATTGAGCCTGGACAGCCACGGCTGCTGGTTCCAGGAAATAAGCCGACTGCTGGCGATGTGCTTAGCATTGCCCCGAATGAACTGGCAGAAGTTGCTACGGGGGATCGATGGGCGGATACGATTGCCGCTGCATGCGCTGACCCTAGCGACGGCCGCCCGAGAGCCACGCGAATCGATACCGTTGCAACTCGCCTTTTCCCGGACGATCAGCTCGCATCAACGGCGCTCGCTACGATGCTCGCCGGTCTCGCAGATGCGGCGGAGCCTACGATCCAGTTCCGCGGCCACGTCATGATGCGAGGGATGCGTGGGCTGTGGGCCTGCTCTGACCCCACCTGCCCCGGTGGCACCGGCTCGGAGCCTCGCCGAATAGGTCACATGTACGATACGCCGCGGTCGACCTGCGCTGACTGTGGCGCAAGAGTACTTGAGCTTCTCTACTGCTTCGAATGTGGCGATGTCAGCCTCGGAGGTTACGTCGTCCACGCGCCCGAACCCGGGACTGCGGTCCTCTCAACGACTCCGGTCACACCTGGCGAGAATTCGGGTGACTTCGTGTACCGAAGAAGCGACAACGAATACCGTTGGCTCTGGCTCGGTTCTCCGGTTCCGGACGCCCCCAGCCGTCACAGGCTCCCCGCCGAAATGGACGAGAACCAGGCCACCATTGAGACCAATTTTGGGGCCGCGACATGGAATCCTAAACTTGGCTTGCTCGTTCCTGGCAACTCGCCCGACGGCATCCCAGCTGTCGTCCTCAGCCACAACGCGGGCGCTGATAGCGGACTGGCACTCCCCGCGCTGCCAGAAACCTGCCCGCGCTGCGGGGGAAGTCAGGACAACCGAGATGCCGCGGTCTACTTCGCCGGCAGTGTCCGATCACCGATCCGTGCACATACATCTGGCCGCACGCAACTCAACCAAATGGCGGTCTCTCAGTTATTCCGCAGCCTCGGATCAAACGCGGCAGAGTCCAGGACGATCGTCTTTACCGATAGCCGGGACGACTCCGCGCGCATCGCCGCCGGGATAGCGCTGAACAACTTCCGCGACCAGGTGCGACAGGTGGTTCGGCAATTGCTCCATGGGCGCGAGAACCCTGTTCCGGTGCTGCGCGCACTCGTACGCAACGAACTGGATGGTGACGGGCTGGAGCATGCTGAGATGCTGCGCTCCAGCCATGGAGAGTTGTTCGACAAGCTCCGGCTGGAGAGCCTCGGCGCCGCAGACGCGTCGGACTTGACCACCATCGCGGCCGCAGAGCGGGAGAGCGAATCTCTGCCGTGGTCGAGGCTCATCCGCGATGCCGAGCGGGCGATGCTTGAGGTCGGCGTCAACCCGGCTGGGCCGGGACCCTCAGTGGCAGAGAGCGCGGGTGACGCCCCTTGGTACCGTGCGTATGAGCCGCCGTTCCGCGACGCCTGGGAGCCTCTTTCTGACGCGGTAGCGCGGCCTATTCGCCAGGACCGCTACCGGCTCACTGCGACCGCCGTCGCCGAGGCCGTCTTCGACCGTGCGTCGCGAGACCTCGAATCGACTCGGCTTGGCGTCGTGAGAGCACGGCCGCTACCACCCGATGGGTGGGGCTTGTCGACAGAGGTCGCGGGGGACGTGCTCGCGAGCGTCATCCGGCTACTCGGAATTGCGAAGCGGTTCGAGGGCGGGTACGCGGCTCGATCCAATGCAGTACCGAGGGTCGTCGGCACCTACATTAGGAGGGTTGCAGCGAAGCATCAGGTGGACGGGGAGCAGTTACTGTCCAATATCGGCGAGTTCCTCCGCGAAGTCGGGATCGTCGACCAGACATGGACGCTCAGAACTCAGACCGGGCAGGACGCCCTCGAACTCACAACCCCCGGTGACAAGGTCTGGGTCTGTGGCAACTGCAGCACGACGCACCTACACTCGTCGGCCGGTGTGTGCACCAATGAGGAATGCCCCGACGGCGTGCTGCGCGAGGAGGAGTGGTCTGAGAACCTCGACTACTACGGCTGGCTTGCCTCGCAGCCCCTTCGACGCATGCGCGTGGCCGAGTTGACGGGCCAGACGCGGCTCAGCGACCAGCGAACGCGACAGCGTCTGTTCAAGGGTGCGGTGTTGCCGGCACCCGCCGAGAGCGGACTTGCCGACCCGCTTGACCTGCTTTCGGTGACGACCACGATGGAGGTCGGTGTAGACATCGGCTCCCTCCGAGCTGTCGCGATGGCGAACATGCCGCCCCAGCGGTTCAATTATCAACAGCGCGTCGGCCGTGCCGGACGCTCTGGTCAGCCGTTCTCCTTCGCGATCACTGTGGCACGTGACCGGGCGCACGACGACTATTACTTCCAGGCGCCGGAGAAGATGACCGCCGCAGATCCGCCGCCACCATTCATCGACTTGTCGCGACCGCGGATCGTTCGCCGCGTGATTGCGGCAGAACTTCTACGACGGGCATTCCTCGCCGGTCAGAATCCACCTCAGAGAACCCGCGACAGTATCCACGGCACATTCGGCCCAACGAGTGACTGGGTGTCGCGGCGCGCGCACGTCGAGGCGTGGCTCCGAATTTCAAACGATGTTCCAGAGGTCTGCAACCGATTCAGCGCGTACACCGCGCTCAACATCGACGACCTACAGGACTGGGCGCGGACTAGCCTGGTGTCTGACATCGACGAAGCGGTCGGTAATCCATACTTCCAGCACACCGAGCTCAGCGAGTTGCTCGCGAACGCCGGCGTGCTCCCAATGTTTGGCTTCCCGACACGGGTCCGTCAACTCTACTCGAAGGCACTTCGCGGTGCCGGCGATGCCGCGCGGTACAGCGTCGCCGACCGTGACCTTCGCCTGTCCATCACGGCATTTGCTCCAGGAGCGGTCGTCGTCAAGGACGGTGCCGAACACCTAGCCGTAGGCTTTGCCAACTACGACGTCATCGGCACGAGGGTGCGAGCAAGAGACCCTCTCGGCACACCTCTTCCAATTCATCGTTGTGGGCAGTGTGGCAGCATCGATACCCGCCCGACGGACGAGTCCCTCAGGTGCTCGGTCTGCGGCGAAGAGACGCGTGCATTCTCGCTTTACCAACCGGAGGGCTACCGAACAATCTACAGCGAGCCCGACTACGACGACTCGCACATCACACCGACGTATGCGGGATATACGGAACTCTCAACGAACACCGACCTCGGACGCGAGATGAGGCTTCACGGGGTCTCTCTCCGACTGCTTGAACAAGCCGAAGTCGTAGCGGTGAACGACAACAACCGCAAACTCTTCGATTTGAGTCGTCAGCCTGATGGCTCTGTTGTCGCGCAGAATCGTGACCTGTATCGGCGCCCGCTACCCGAATTCATGCGAACTGGCGGGCAACCCCTCGACCCGGCCGCTATCGGTGAGATTCGGCGTACCGATGTGCTCCTGGTGGGGCTTGACTCCCTATCCCTCCCCGAGGGAGCAATTGCAACGCTGCCTTGGGTATGCCCAGCCGGTAAGGGTGCCCTTCTCTCCTTTGCCGAGTTGCTTCGTAACGCCGCCAAGGAGTACCTGGACATCGAGCAGTCTGAGCTTGAGGTCGGACTACAGCCGACGCGCAGCGGTGCCACCGTCTCGGCACGAGTATTCCTCGCCGACGCGCTCGACAACGGCGCAGGCTACGCGCTGGAACTCGGTACACTGCCGACCTTCGAAGGTCTCCTGAGGTCGATCCGAGACACGACGGGAAGACGGCTACGCAATGACCCGCACGGGATAGCCTGCACATCCTCTTGCCCCGGATGTCTCCGTAACTACGAGAACCGCTTCAATCACTGGGCGTTGGACTGGCGACTCGGTCTCGATGTCGTGGACCTTGCGCTCGGCCGCAGCCTCGACGTATCACTCTGGTCGGATCGCACCGAGGCGCTGATGGAGAGTTTCGCAAATGGCTACGGCCCGCACCTCAGGATCGAATCGCACACGGCAAACGGCCTGCCGGTACTCGTCGCGCCGGAGGGCGGTGGAGCGGCTGTCATCATCGGACACCCGTTGTGGCGGCATGAGAATGCTCACTGGAGTCCAGAGGTTCGCCGGGCCGAAGCAGAGCTCCGTGGGAGGGGCATGTCGAGCGTCACGGTCTCTGATACGTATGTCCTCGATCGCACCCCTAGTAAGTTGTTCAGCCAGTTGCTCCAAAGCCTGGGTACGACGTGAAAATCCCCCCTTTGGCACGTGGCGAGCAAACACGCTCGTGAGATCACGCGCAACTAGATTCTCAGTGGGCAGGGCCCGTGCCACCTAAGCTCTTGGTTTGGCGACCTCGAGGCCGCCAAGTGCAAGCAACCGATCCGACGCGTACGGATTGCGACAAGCAAGCCTGGAGTCGACAGCACATCCGCACTGAAAGACTCGTTCGAGCTAGGATCACCACCAGTGCTCCAGCCTGATGCTACTGGGCGCCCACCATTGGTGGCACCGCGAGCACAGTATCCGGGCTCATGGGTGCGTTGACCGTTGCCTCCGCAAGACCCGGTGCCACTGTAGCGACGGTATCGATGTCTCGCAGAATGTGCGTGCGAAGAATGAAGTAGGCGGCGCCAACGTTTACACCGTTACCCATTTGCTTGTACGAGGAAGTGTCTCCCTGCAGCCCAAAGTCGAACCACTCAGGCAGGCCCTGAAGACGTGCGGCCTCGCGAGGCGTGAGTCGTCGTCCCAACCTTCCAACGATGCTCGTCTGCGTGATAGCCACCAAGGCAGGCACGTATGTTGCCTTCTTCGCGCGGATACCAGACGGCCGGAAGTGCATGATGGTCTCCCACAGGCTGGCGGCATCTTGTGCTTGCCACTCCAACTTGCGGCGCGATGCCGGAAGGTCGCGCAAGTAGTCGTGCCGCTCAAGCCACTTGTCGATGATCCTGCGGTGGTCAAGGTAGAGGTCACTGTTCTTGCGGAGGAAGTCTGCCTTCCAATCGGGCGTCCTATCGTCGATCTCCGGTTCTGCTACGAAGGCATCTGCCCACATCGGGAATCCGGGCATGCGTTGCCCGGCAAGATGGGGCTTGAGGGCTTGCACAAACTCATCCCAGATGTTGATCCATTCCGTCTCGACGGAGTTGAGTCCGTACTCTGCGCGAGCCGTCGGGTCCGTTTGGAGCGGTAGATGCCTCTCCAGGTCCCAGTCCAGAGGGTCCCAGCCGTCGACGGGCTGGTTCGGCACTAGGGGTTCATCGACTGACTCTGCCCACGCGCGTGCGCGTCCCACGTAAGTGCCGGTGATGAAGACTCGGTCGCGCGTCTGGGGCCGACCTCCCATGTGAGGTGGAAGGTTGTGGGGGGAGAAGACGGTGGGAACACCCGAGACCTTGTAGCCAAGATCCCTCAAAGTGGTCACAATCGTTTCCCAGGTACCCCTGTGGCGTGGCCCGGAAAGGTTGCGAACGTTTTCGAGCAAGATGACTGCCGGCTTGCGTTCCTCGAGTACACGGCAGATGTTCCAGAACAATGTTCCGCGAGTCTCATCCATACCCCGCTGGAAGCCGCTCTTCGAGAACGGCTGACACGGAAACCCTGCCGCAAGCACATCGTGCACAGGGACAGCCATCTGGCCCTCAGTCAGCGGGATGATGTCCCCAGCGACATCCATGCGCCAGTTGGCTTTATAGACCGCCTTGGCCGCAGGATCGATCTCCGATGCAAATACACACTCACCGCCAAGGGCCGAAAGTGCCGCATGGAAGCCACCAACGCCGGCGAAGAGATCTACGTAGCTGAACATGTGTTCGAGCTTACCAGCTCGCCCTGACAATCGGCGCAAGCTCGCCGCGTACCTTCCAACTTCGTCAGCAATACGCCCTGCGGTGGCGCTCCACCGCGTCGGAGATGAGCGCCTCAACGATGCGCTTGTCGGCAGGCAGCCACGGCACCGCCTCCCACGCGCCCGGCTCCAGCCAGCGCACCTCGTCG